>Ga0194124_10004426_pt1 | contig 13727 bp, 12 predicted proteins | sample TA2KigCas0mmetaG_FD_148605 | JGI IMG/M metagenome (GOLD analysis project Ga0194124, IMG submission 148605) | Freshwater microbial communities from Lake Tanganyika, Tanzania - TA2015031 Kigoma Deep Cast 0m | ecosystem: Environmental > Aquatic > Freshwater > Lake | place: Tanzania: Lake...
GTGCAGACGAATATATTATAGCAACTGCAGGATTCAAGAAACATTTAAATTCCACAGCAAATACCACAACTGCATCACTAATAAGTACACCACTTGCTGCAGATTTAGCTGGAATTATTTGTCGCAATGATGCCACCGAAAACAGATGGGTCAGTCCAGCAGGAGTTCAACGAGGACAAGTATTAAATAGTGTTAGTCTTAGTAAGAAACTAACAACAGCACAACAAGACAAATTATATTCAAATAATGTAAATCCGTTCATCAGTGTCAAAGGATCTGGTACTTTCTTGTTTGGTGATATTACAAATGCAGTGGATACTTCATCTTTAATCAGTGTAAATGTGATAAGAACTATTATCTACATTAAGACTCGACTTCTTCCTCTTGCCAGTGCAATTTTGTTCAATAATAATACAACAGAAACACGATCATTGTTTACATTACAGGCAGAAGGACTATTACAAGATATTCAATCCCAGGGAGGACTTACAGAATTTATAGTGATATGCGATGAATCAAACAATACACAAGATGTAATAGACGCAAAAAGTTTTATTGCTTCAGTTAAAGTTAAAGTTCCAGGATCTGTTAACTACATCGTAATCAATCTGAATAATAATTAAGAAACTCTGAAAAAATAATTAAGGAAAAATAATTAAGGAGAAATAATGTCTCAAAATCCAAACACATTAACAGGATTTAGAAATGCCTTTAAAGGAATCAGATCTAACAGATACACTTTGACTTGTCCTTTTCCAAGCGAAGCAGGACAAGGATGGGGAGGCCAAGAAAAAATTTATGTTCGAGCTTTAAGTTTACCTGGATCTGATATCGGCCAAATTCCAGTTTCATATCAAGGACGAGTAGTAAAATTTTCAGGAGAAAGACAGTTTGGGGAATGGAGTATGGTGGTTTACGATTCTAGTACAAAAGATATTAGAAAACAATTAGAAAACTGGATGCAATTGATGGATCATGCTGAAACTCACAAACAAAACCACAACGTAACGGCTAGCGCTCCCTGGCTATTAAATTATGGCGACGATGTAAACGGAACGCACGGTGGATTTTCCGGGCCGAATACAGCAAGACGAGTAAAATTATTTGGTTGTTGGCCATCTAATATAAGTACAATAGATTTGGCTCACGATGCTTACGATAGTTTTGCTGAATTTAGCTTGACTATATCTTACGACTATCATATATTTGGGTAAATAATTCCTTATACATAATGGTATGGCATTTGAAATATTTGGATTTTCTTTTGGTCGACAATCTGAAGGAACAACAGGATCTATTCCAAAATCAGGAATAGATTCTTTTGTTGCTCCAGATTCTTATGATGGAACTTATGTAGTAGAAAGCGGAGGTCTTATGGCCTCTGTTTACGACTTTGGTGGTCTTGCGTACAGTAATGACGCGACATCAATTCAACAATATCGATCCATGTCTTTGTATCCAGAAGTGGACATGGCAATAGAAGATATTGTAAACGAATGTTTGGTATTTGAACCAGACGGATCTTCCGTTCGTTTAGACCTGACCAGAGTTCCACTTTCAGAAAACATCAAAAGAAGGATAAACGAAGAATACGATGGAATTTTGAAATTATTGGATTTTAAAAGCAGAGGATACGAATATTTCAGACGATGGTATATTGACGGCAGATTATATTTTCATAATATCATAGACTCTAATCGACCGGAAAAAGGAATTCAAGAACTTCGTTCAATCGATCCTACAAAGATAACAAAAGTTAGAAAAATAGAAAAAGAATTAAAAACTGTAGGCACAGGCACCGAAACAAAACAAATTTATATTATTAAAAATATAGACGAGCATTTTTTGTACACAGATATGGCAGCAGATTCGTTACTTCCTACCACAAACACTGGTCTTAAAATTTCTACTGATTCTATAACATATATTCATTCTGGTATTGTGGATCAAACAACTAAAAAAGTAATGGGATATCTTCACAAGGCAATCAGACCTCTTAACATGCTTCGACAAATCGAAGACGCAGTTGTAATTTACAGAATGTCTCGAGCACCAGAACGAAGAATCTTTTATGTGGATGTTGGAAACTTGCCCAAGCAAAAGGCAGAACAGTACATGAAGGATCTTATGGTTCGATATCGAAACAAACTGTCTTATGATCCTAAGACTGGTCAAATAAAAGATGACTGGAATCATAATTCCATGTTAGAAGATTTCTGGATTCCTCGTAGAGACGGAGGCCGAGGAACTGAAATTACTACTTTGGATGGAGGACAACAACTAGGTCAACTAGAAGACGTAGATTATTTGTTGAAAAAATTATTTCGTTCTTTAAATGTTCCACTCAGTCGTCTCGAGGCACAAAACGGATTCAATATGGGCAGAATGGGAGAGATTACTCGAGACGAAGTAAAGTTCTTTAAATTTATTGAAAGAATGAGAATGAAATTTGCTGAATTGTTTTTAGATCTACTTAAAAAACAATGTCTACTTAAGGGCATAATGACTACAGCAGATTGGAAATCTATAGAATATTATATTGATTTTAAATTCAATAAAGACTCGTATTTTGATGAATTGAAAAATATGGAAATTCTTAAAACAAAGGTAGATATGTTAGGAATTATGCAACAGGCTTCGGGAACTTTGTTTTCAGACAAATATATTAGGAAACAAATTTTAAATCAAACTGACGAAGAAATGGCCCAAATGGATGTGGAAATGTCACAAGAACGAGAAGTCAAAATACAACAACAAATGGAACAACAACAGAGAGATTTAGCCATGCAACAACAGGCTGAAGGAGAATCTGCTGGTAGTGAAGAATAATGTCTAAAACAACTAATAAATCTCAATATTCTGGTATTTTTCAATATTTTGATGAAGGATTTTACGAATTTTTAACTCTAGTAGAACACACAAAAATACCGAAACGAATCAGATTTAAAAATAAAAATACAGTAACTATTAACAATTCTCAAGCGGCAAAGATTAAATTTTTTATACATAATTCTGGTCTCAAACACAAAAATCGACAAACGACTAAACTATTATTGCAACATCCTGCCCAAATTCAAAATATTATAAATAGGAGTACCTATGTCAACTGAAAAAATATTAGAATCAATCGTAACCAAAAAATTTAATCAAGCAAAATCTCTGATAACAGAATCGATGAGTGTACGAATCGGTTTAATTTTAGAACAAGAACTAGAACGTCTTGGAGCAAAATTACTGACAGAAAAAACAGATCCAGTGGGCGAAGAAGACGGCGATATTGACAATGATGGTGATAAAGACAGTTCAGATGAGTATATAGCAAACAAAAGAAAAGCAATAAGTGCAGCTATTAAGGCAAAGAAATAAATGCTTTTAATTACAGAACAATCTTTTGATTGGGTCAAGCCCATAATCGAAGAAGGAACAGAAGGTCGTCCTAAGTCGTATTTCATTGAAGGTATAATGCTTCAGGCGGAAACTGTAAATCGCAACGGCAGAAAATATCCTACTAAAATTTTAATGAAAGAGTGCGAACGATATTCAAAAGATTTAATTAGAGAAAAACGATCTTTTGGAGAATTAAATCATCCTTCAAGTCCCACTGTTAATTTAGATCGAGTATCTCATATGATTACTGAATTGCGTCAATCCGGCAATGACGTAATTGGCAGAGCAAAAATTCTTTCTACCCCAATGGGAAATATTGCCAAGAGTCTTATCGAAGAAGGAGCTCGTCTGGGAGTATCGTCTCGCGGCATGGGTTCATTAAAGAAAATTAACGAAGTAAACGAAGTTCAACCAGATTTCATGTTGTCTGCAATTGATATTGTTGCAGATCCGTCTGCACCGGGTGCATTCGTTAACGGTATTCTAGAAGGAAAACAATGGGTCTGGGATAATGGCCTTTTGCGGGAAGAAGAAATATCCAATATGCACCGAGAAATTAAAAATACTTCTTCTAGAAAACTAGATGAAACCGCCCTTAAATTATTCAAAAAATTTATTAAGGGCCTATAAACGTAAATTTTAAAACTTATAAATACCAAATAACGGAGGATATGACTGTGCCAAATAATCAAATGCAACAATCAAGAGTAAGAGATGCTAGTGGTCGTGGAGATATGGACACCAGTGGACGAGGATCAATAGATGCCCCTGCTGTTGCCCAAGACGGACAGGCTCAGGCAAACATGGCAACTCTTAGACCAGGCGGTGGTTCATGGGATGCTGCACTTCGTGCTGTGATGGGAGGTCAGCAGGCTCAACCACAAGAAGAAACTGAAGAAACTGAAGAAACTGAAGAAACTGAAGATACAGAAGAAACTCAAGAAGGAAAAAAGATGAAAACAGAAGATTATATACAAGTTCTTTTTAACGGAGAAACGTTAACAGAAGAATTCAAGGTAAAGGCAAAAACTATTTTTGAAGCAGCTGTTGCAGAACGAGTTGCAGCAGTTGAACAAAGTATTATTGAGGCCAGTGCTGCAGTGATTCGTGAAGAAACTGAAAAAGCAGTTACTGTTGGTTTACAAAATCTCACTGAGGCAATAGACGGATATCTAACCGAAGTCAGTAGAGAATGGCTCAAAGAAAATCAAGTAGAAGTAGAACGAGGACTCAGAACTGAAATTGCAGAAAACTTTATTGCCGGACTGAAACAACTGTTTGAAAATTCGTATGTTGAAGTTCCAGAAGAAAAAATAGATCTAGTTGACGGTTTATTTGAACAAAATACTCAATTAGAAAAGACATTGAATGAGGCAATTCAAACTAATCTGACTCTAAATTCTGCATTGGTTGCTCAGGCATGTTCTGAACAATTTATGCATATAGCAAATGGTCTTACAGATACCGAAACTGAACGACTTGCCAAACTGGCAGAAAGTTTAGATTTTGAATCTATTGAACAATACGCAGAAAAGGTAAAACTACTAAAAGAATCGTATTTTGGTCCAGGATCTGAAACAAATGCTCCTGTAGACGCATCTGGTTCTTCCCCTGCACCTTCCGCAAATCCGTTGATGGAAGGATATGTTGCGGCAATTAGTCGTCAACTCAAAATCAGCGGAAAACGTAACTGAAAATATCCAAAAATATAAATAACTAAAACAAGGAGAATCAATAAATGTCTAGAATTCATAAACAAGTCGTTTCGGTACAAAAGGCAACAGACGGAGCTAATTCCGGAGCAACTTTAGCTTCTGGAAGTGCCGCCGCTGCTATCACAAAGCACTCTGCAGTTTTAGCTACTGCGCTGAATGCTGGTGGTGTAACATTTAATCCAGTTTACTATACAGCTGACGGCAACACTCTTGCTGGCACTGTAACGAATGTCAAAGCTAATAGTCCTCTGTATATTCCAGCTCGTCTTCATTCGTTCACTGGTCTTACCGGTGGCGATTTAACATTCCTCGCCTGATATCAAAATAATCCAAAGTATAAATACAACAATAGGAGAATCAATAAATGGATTTCAATAAAACAACACCGTACGACACTTTACTAGAAAAATGGTCACCAGTAGTAGACCATGCAGACATGCCTAAGATTGACGATATTCATCGTCGTCGTTGCACTGCTGTGCTACTGGAAAACCAGACTCAGGCATTGCGCGAACAATATCTCACCGAGACACCTGTTAATAGCATGGGAGGTGTATTCAATGTATCAAATACCGCCAGTCAAGCAGCAGGCGGTCTTGCCGGTTACGATCCAATCTTAATCAGCTTGGTTCGTCGTGCCATGCCTAACGTCGTGGCATACGACGTGGCATCGGTTCAACCCATGAGTGCTCCAACCGGTCTCATTTTTGCAATGCGTTCCAAGTACGATTCGCAAACCGGTCCTGAAGCTATGTTCGACGAACCGTGGGCTAAATTCTCGGGTGAAGGTCTAACATCAGGCGCCAATGCCGGCGCATCTGGTGGACTAGTTACTCCAATCTCTGCATTAGGAGCTAACGTCGACAATCTGTCAGGATTCCGTGCCATGCTTACCGCAACCGGTGAACGTCTAGGTGAAGGTGGTGCCAACTCTGATTTCCAAGAAATGGCATTCTCGATTGAACGAGTCGCTGTCGAGGCAAAGACTCGTGCCCTCAAGGCAGAATACACCACAGAACTGGCACAAGATCTCAAGGCAGTTCACGGGTTAGACGCAGAATCAGAACTCGCCAATATTCTCAGTGTTGAAATTCTTAATGAAATCAACCGAGAAATTCTTCGCACAGTCTATACCACCGCAGTAGTCGGTTGTCAACAATCAGATCTTGCTGGTTCAGGTGGTCTTTACGATCTTTCAGTTGACGCTGACGGTCGTTGGAGTGCAGAACGTTTCCGAGGTCTCATGTTCCAAATCGAACGAGAAGCAAACGAAATTGCCAAGAAGACTCGTAGAGGTAAGGGTAACTTCGTAATCTGCTCGGCAGACGTTGCCTCGGCACTTGCAATGGGTGGTTTCTTGACCATCTCTCCGGCACTCAATGTTAATCTTAACGTTGACGATACCGGTAACATCTTTGCAGGTATTCTTAACAACAAGATGAGAGTCTTTATCGATCCGTTCGTGGCATCTGGTGTAGACTTTGCCGTAGTAGGATATAAGGGTGCAAATCCTTACGACGCTGGTATCTTCTATTGTCCATACGTTCCACTCCAGATGGTACGTGCAGTAGATCAAGGATCCTTCCAGCCCAAGATTGGATTCAAGACTCGATACGGAATGGCACAAAACCCATTCGCTCGTGGTCGCGGTACAGTAAGTACAGGATTAGAGGCAAACACTAATCAATATTATCGTATCTTCCGTGTTCGTAACGTCCACGGTAACGGCGTTCAGTGAAATTGATTGAAACTTGATTCTCAAAGGGGGGATTTCGATCCCCCCTTTTTTGTTTTGCTAGCATTCTGATCATTTGGCTGATATAAATACTATAACACTATGAGTACTCCATTATTTGGTTCAACTTACGGTTCTAGACTGAACACAGACGCTGTGATTGGTTTTTCGGGAGGACAAAAAACTTATAGTTCATTCATATACACAGGATTTATCGGTGGCGGATCTTTACAATCACAAGAATTAAATGAATTACAAGAACAAAATCAATTTCAAACAACCAAAACCAATGAATTTATTGGAAATTGGTTAAAAATAGAACAAGACCCAATAGACTCGCCGATCTTTACAAAACAAATAGATAACAAAATATCTTACATAAATCCGGACGTACAATTAGACATAGAACCAAGTGTTCCAGAAGGATATTATTTACATAATTTAACTTATTTTTTAAAACTTCCAAACTTAGAATTACCTGTTTCATATGATGTATCTGAATTTTTAAATGAAAATATTCTAACAGAAATGATAAATCCGTTTCAGGATAACGAGTGGAAGAGCGTATTACAAGACACATTTAATCCAGATAATTTGTCTCCATTTGGATCTCATAGAAAAAGATACTATTCCAACAGTTCTTCTTCTATTGTTTGTTCTGCCCGATTTCATCCAAATATATCCGAAATTACCGTTCCGCCAACAGGAAGCCAGATACTTAAGAGTATAATACGCAAGAACACTAATGAGGAATGTGATGGCAACTTTACAGTAAAGATTCTAGGAACTCCTACTCCTACCTGGATTAGATTATTTAAACTCCCAAGTGGTGCGGAACAATCTTCTTTAAATTTTGACTCTAGTGATTTTAATGATGGACTTACAGCTAATTTTATTATACGTTGGGATGCAAACGAAGGAATCGAAGGAATAACAAGATCAGCGGATATTAAACTAGAATCTGATACTTCTAACGGATGGCCTTCTACTAACTTGACTCAAATTAAAATCAAACAAGTAATTTTCGATGCTCCTATTTTTAATATAACTTCTTTGGTTTCACTCTCCAATGAAGACACCGGGTTTTCTGTAGACATCAGTAGGACTACTGAGTTTCCAGGTGCATTTACTGTGGGTATAACCACAGACGCGGATTGGATTACTGTTCCCACCAGTGAAAATAATTTTCAATTTAATAGTACCCAAACAATTAGTTTTAATTGTCAATCACAAGATGAAAACGATGAACAAAGAACAGCAACAATAAATTTCTCTTTTTCCCAAAATGGAATTCTGATAGCAGGAGCCGGAAGAACTACAACAGTAACTCAATCTTTCTTGACCGCCAAATCTTTGTTGTTTACAATGCCTCGTCTTGCAGATTTAGACATATACGGTTATTCTGCTGTAAAATCTGTTTATGAAGATTCTATAGATACTTCTCCTAATTTAAATTTGCCTTATGTATTTTATAATGCTGCAAATCAATGGAAGTATAGTAATGCGAATTCTTTAGATAATTATCGATACGGTACAGCGTTTCACCGAGTAAATTCGATACCACAACAAAGCAGTTTAATGTTTCAGGCCGGTTCTTTAGGTCGTTTTTCTGATTGGAGTTACTGGACCACAAACGCTGGATCCACATATATTAGAGTTGAAATATCTGAATTAGACACAGATGAACTCCAATCAATAACAGTAGGAGACGAATTATATCAATTCGGTAATACAGTAATAACTACTAGCGCAGAGCCATTACCCGATATCAGACAATCTACATTTGCTGGAAAAGTTATGAGTAAATCTGACAATACTATAGAACTAAAAATATTGCCAATATTTCCTAATTCAAGTCCTCCCACAACAAGTCTGGGGGATGTGATACCACTGTTTTCTCCTACTATAAAATATTTTTACGATCAAATAGGACAATTAAAAAATTTAAATAAACTATTTCCTTTATATAAAACAACATCTACTAAAATAAAATTAAATGATTCTACTATTGAATATAAACCCCAAGAAATACAATTAGCCCCAAATACTCAAAATAATAATCCGGGTAACGAACTTATAAAGGAATTACAACATAAAGTTACATTTTTTCCACCAGAAAACCCAGGAAACCCTTCTCGTTTAACATTAAGTCCATTAGATTTAGGAGATAATGCTAGAAAATTTAGCAACACGCAACAAGTATTACGGCCTAAGTATTCTAAGTACAGATATTATGATTGGATAGATCAGGAAGTTCGAGGAAGTATCGAACAAACTATTATAAGTGGATTTTTTGGAAATTTATTTATAAATGCAAATAATAAACTTTCAATTCCTTTGGGAGGTTATGTCCAAGAAACAACTGAGACGAGACGTTGGTATGAACTTATAAGAATAGCAATAACTTCGTCGACGGCGGAACCGGCAATACAAAAAATAATAAACAGTTCTACACCAGAAGAACAAGCGGACCCAAGTATACAGTGGATACGAGACGGGGACGGTCAAATAATAGATTTTGCTCCTTTAATATTACTAAGAGACGTAAACCTGATTTCAGGAGATCAAGTAAATGATCAATTTGCTATATTTATAGATGAAGATAAAAAACTACATGCTTTAGTGGATAGACAGAGTGCCGGACTTGGTGCTTCATCCATCATGACTCTTCATTATTTTTCTCCTGAATGGTTTGCACAATCAGGAGTTCTAATAGACGAAAACGGCCCAGTAGACAATCCTCCAGAGGATGGATTTGTAAAAGTCGTAGCAGTTGGTGGCCACACAACGCAAGAATTTGATAAAGTCCTAATGGTATGTTGGTTATTGCACAAATCTGGAAAATTATATGGAGTAGATATTGGACCAAGTATTTTCAAGAGTGATAACACACTTAAAAATATTAAGGATCCGGATTTTTATAAAATAGAAGATATGGTTATTGCAAATAACATTCATGCATGTGGATTGCCTGGGCTTCGTGCAGTAGCCGAGACCGCCACCTTTAAAGATCTATCAACTGAAGCTGCTGGAATACAGGCAAATCCACCATCAATAGATTTAAAAAAATATATTAAATATTGTTTAAATTTAATACCTAAAATTAATGAAGTTAGATGTCCTGTCATAGATATAGTTGGCGGTTATAGAAATCATACCGGATTGTTTCTATGCGCACTTCCAGAAGAAAACCCATCACCTCAACCAATCAACGGAGTAAATCAAAAAATTCAATTTATTTTTCCATCTATAGAATTTTCAAATATGAAAATGGCACTTTATGATAAACTTAAAAAATGGAATAGTTCTATTCAATCAGATGGAACTTGGACTTATACACTAAACCAGGAGTTTGATTCAAATTTATATGATAAATTGTTTAAAACAAAAATTAATAATTCTATAGTATATCTTCCGCCAAGGTGTTATGGATTAAGATCATATTTACCACAATTTTGGATTTTAACAAATAACGGCATATTTGCTACTACATCTGTTGGATAATTTTAATAAATATAGGATTATATGAAACAAATATCAAGTTTACCTGGATGGACCAAAAGCGAAGAATCTACATGGAAAAAGGGTACATTTGGCTTTGGAATAACTTTTCAAACTCAGAATATTGCAGAAATAAATAAACAAATAGCTGATAAAAAATTTACTTTTTCGGTAAAAATACCAGAAAGTAACACGCTCACTACTGATCTACTATTAGGAGAACCAGATATTGTGTTGAATTATGCTGGTGGACCATTCTTATCAAATATATACAACCAGTGGACTTTCGACGAACCGCCTCAATTTTTTATGAATATTAATATATTCGGTTCTGTTAAATCTAATAATATCTGTTTAACAATGAAGGATACGGTAACAAATTTATTTTATATTACAACATCATCTACGAATTCATCCGATACCTCGTCTATTTTTCCTAGTATGCTTCCAGTAGATAATACCTTTATTATAGAAAATATTGAAATATCAAAGTTTAATACTCAATTAAAATTTCAAAATCAACCAGTATTTGTCATAGGTAATGGATCAAACTTTAGTTCGGTACTACCAACCGATAGTATATTGTTTGATATAGGAAGTGACGATTTTCCTGTATTTTTGGTATCTAAAGATATACAGAACTCCAATAGAATATTTATTGAAACAGAATCAGAACTCAGTCCAGAACAAGATCAGTTTAATGCCGAGATAAATGATATTTCTAATCCAATTTTACATATGGACAGTATTGCATCCACTGATTTTAATAGAACTGTTCGTTCTGTAGTTATTTATTATAAAGAAGCTGGTATGCCTAAACTTAAATTTTTACGAACAGATTCTGGTAGTGGTTCGGTTCCTCCGAGCTTTCAGATGGACAATATATCTGGGGCAATAGATGATGTAACAGATGTATTTTTACTTAAAAATCAAAGTGATGCGGATTATCGGATTTATCTAAAAAATAACAGCACATGTCAAATATTTATTAAAAACTCACAAAGCCAGTGGGTGGTGCAGTCGACGGTGCCTAATAATAATAAATTATTAAAAATGAATAATCGAGTTATATTAAATCAAGATACAGGTAATAATCTCACTGTGTTTAAAACATTCGATCAGCCCGCGGCCGCCGTGACTCCTTATTTAGAAAAAATAAATGAATTTATTCAAACGTTTGATACTATTGATAAAATTGTATCAATAGGAGACGGAACGGGCTCGGCGGCCATTCCAAAAATTGCAATATTGGCATCCAAAGTTACAAATCAGGCATCTAATGTACCATGTCTTTTGTTATTTAATATAGACTTTCCAGATCTTCCTGTTCCTGCGTCTGTCGGTATCTGGAATATGAATACTGGGTTTATAGACAGAACGAAATCAGATTTTTGTATAATACAATCAACAATAGAAAAAAATAATGAAGAAGAATTCATTCTTAAATTAAACACTCTGAATAGATCTAAAATTCACTCATATAATTCTAATAATTTTTCATTTGAATTAGAATACGATAAAAATAAACACAATATAGGCTATCATCATATTTGGAACGGTAATATAGCCAAATCAGCTGCCCATAGATACGGTTTAAGTCCATTTAAATATCCAACAATAAACGAATTAAAAAGTTTGCCTTATAACCTTAAGTTTCCTGATGATTTTAATTATTATAGTTTTTTAGGCAATACCTACGATGTTGGAAATACTTCAGATATTAGAGAGTCTGACGGAAATATAGGCAGTAAACTTCCAGAAAATTTGAAATTTTATAAAAATTTTATCAATAATTCTCATATTATAAATTATATTGCATATTCTGCTATAACAGGAGAGAATGTAATACATCCAATAGTAATAAATTCTGATCAATCTATTTCAATGAATCCATTATATAGTTTTAAAAATAAAAAATATGGCGAGACCGATTCACAATACAACACTGTAATGTTAATGTCTATTGGAAATTCAAAAAAACTAGATAATCCTTTTATTTGGTTTGAATCTAATGCCATGGGTCTAATAGGAATACGTCAAGAAGGTAATATATTTACTAATGGCGATCGCACAGATGAGTTAGATCATTATAACAACCAATCGCTTTGGATGGGAATATTTCCAGATGTGATTAAAGTAGAAGATACTCAAGAAAAATCTTTTAACGATCTGGCACCTTCAATTTGGAATTTTGATAAATTAAATTCAGTAGAAATGGGAGATTATTTAGAAGATAACGAACTTTAACATAAATTATAATATATGACACTCAACTGGTTAAATCTTCCTGATAATATCAAATCAGCACTTCCGTATGACGCACAAGTTCCTCAAGTTGTGCCGGATACAAATAATTATCTTGCCACAAATCGATTTTTATTCAATATAAAACGAGCTCCTGCTTTAAATTACTTTTGTCAACGAGTTAATTTGCCTGGAATTCAATTTGGAACCAGTCTTCAAACTTCTCAAACTGGAATTGCTCCTATACGAAGACCTGGTACTCAATATCAACAAGATGATTTAGATATCGGATTTCTAGTAGACGAAAATATGAAAAACTGGTTAGAAATTTTAAATTGGATGAAACAGGCAGGAAGCTACAATAAAACATACGAAACTGTAAAGGAAGATCATAAAGTTTCTGATGCATTTTTGCTTATAATGAACAGTGCCCTGAAACCTATAGCATCTGCATCTTTTTATGATGTTTTTCCTACTTCAATAAGTCCTGTAAATTTTGATTCTTCTGTGGCAGATTCTGAACCAGTTCTGGCACAGGCTACTTTTAGTTACAGTTGGTATGATATTAAAGCCCTGGCTTGAATTTTGATTCATTTTGTGATATAATTTTTGTATGCGAATAGAAGAAATACGTAAAATGATTGATCTAGACGTTCAAATAGATCAATCTGCATTAAACAACGAGGCATCTAAAATTCCTCAACTTCATAACAAGTATCTGTGTATTCATACTGATGAGAAACTTGTTCTAACAAAATTAGAAAATGATTTGAGAATATTGTTGCGAGACAAATGGTTGTATTATTCGGGCAAGATGTCACAAGAACAATTGACTCAACGAGGATGGGAACAATTTGATTTAAATCTTCTCAGAACTGATCTGGATCGTTTTATTCATGCAGATCCGGATGTCGTTCAAATGGAATCTAAATGTGTAATGCAACGAGAAAAAGTAAATTATCTGGAACAAGTAGTCAAGTTAATTTCAAATAAAATTTGGAATATTCGAGCTGCTCTAGATTGGATACGATTCACACAAGGAATATGATTCAAATAACTGAAATAGATTCGGTATATCTGAAAATAGACTGTGAACGAGGTATAGCAAAAGAACTCAGTTCATATTTTACTTTCAGAGTACCTAA
>Ga0194124_10004428_pt1 | contig 13725 bp, 20 predicted proteins | sample TA2KigCas0mmetaG_FD_148605 | JGI IMG/M metagenome (GOLD analysis project Ga0194124, IMG submission 148605) | Freshwater microbial communities from Lake Tanganyika, Tanzania - TA2015031 Kigoma Deep Cast 0m | ecosystem: Environmental > Aquatic > Freshwater > Lake | place: Tanzania: Lake...
AAAATTGGAGACACCCACTGGGGACATGCCAAAAGCTTGTCGTTCATCCAGCCCGATGGTTCCCCATTGCGTCCTTTTGATTCTGTTGAAGAAATGGACGAGACAATGGTGGAGCGATGGAACTCCGTGGTCAAAGCTAAAGACACTGTGTATCACTTGGGCGACGTTGCAATTCCTAGGAGTGGCTTAGCTAACTTGGCTAAGTGTAATGGAAGAAAGATTTTGATAAGGGGCAATCATGATTGTTTTAAGCTTAAAGATTACGCAGAGCATTTTGAAGACATTCGTGGCGCTCATTTCTACCATGGTGGTTCTACCATGCTTGGCGGCCTTATCTTCACGCACATTCCCGTGCATCCCGATAATCTTCAAGGGCACTATCAAGGCAATGTTCATGGACACTTGCATTGCCATTTAGTGCTTAAAGATGGAGATGTTGATCGTCGTTATTTCAACGGATGTGTAGAGAGAAACAATTTTACGCCTGTAGCATTAGAAGACATTGTTGCCTATTTCAAGGGCGATGGACGAGCGCAAACGGACGTTCAACACGCCCATTAGAGCGCCATGGAATCCCATTATTCATCAATTGTTAAAAGCAGTTGATGAACACATGCGCTTATATTTCCTCCATCGTGACCCTTGGCACCTAGCGAAAGCTGCTCAATTAAGAACTTATTTGCATGAGCTTAAAACTTACATTCACAAACAAGAGGAATAATATTTTCTTAACAATTAATGTAGCAGCAAGAGAATGATTGAGCAATTTTACAGGCGTAGCATTGAAGAAATTGCTTTCGTAGCAATGACTACACTTGTGTACCGTGGTGTGCCTTACTACAAGGAAGAGGCCGCCGAAGAATTCACTTCTTGGTGGCAATGGGTGCATCGCCCTGCACTTTGGCTGAAATACAGAGGACAAAAATACCGCCCTTGCCAAATAGACAAGAGCGGCTGGAAATAAGCCTCAAGCGAGGCAAAGGCGATAGCCAGTGATTGAAGCCAACTGGGCCTCGCCCCGCCGAGCGGCTTTTAGAAGCTGAAGCTTCACAAGCATGAGCTTGTTCATGGCGTTCCTCCATGATCCAGGCCCCGTTCCGTGCCTGGCTTGCATGCGCCCCTAAAAGGGTGAACGTTCTTTTAGCTTACCAGATGCCCCTGGCAGGATTTGAACCTGCACTTGAACGATTTTAAGTCGTTTGCCTACTGCCTGATTGGGCTACAGGGGCGAAGAGGCAGAGTTTCGTCGCAATAGACGATCAACTGGTGCGGCCAGTGCTCTGCCTTGCTTCATCATGGGCGCTTCAACTCGCCCAGGATACCAGGGGCCTACAAAACCACGGAATCCCTAAAAACCAACATTGACGAGGATGTTGGGCGGAGAGAGCCGAAGCTCTCCCCTATTAAATACCACTAGGCGCCTAGTGGGCTCCTGCAGGAAGCTTAAGAAGCTTAGCAGACTTCCGACCAGTATACGGCAGCGCCTTCTAGGAACAATTGCTTATTTCTATGACGAGCCCAGTGAAACGGCACCCACTCTTCATAGCGATTGCCATGGAGCGAAAAGCAAAACTTCACCATGGCTACACATCATATAGGCGACAATTGGGCAGCCATGGCTCCTTGCTGCAAATCCTGCTCCAAAAGCGTTCGCGATAATTGTGTGTTAATTCGTAATATTTTTGCATGCGGGCCTCATACGTTTCATAGGCCAGCAAAGATCTCCTATCTTCTCTTCCCCATAGCTTCACTGCATCTTCCATGGCATAAGCAGCTTCAATTGCCGCATGAAAAGCCTCCTCAGCCGCTGCAGAGAGAGCCATGGGAAGTAAGGCGTGTTTTCCTAGTCTACGCCGGATTTAACTGTTGCTGTTTCAAGCCTTGCTGATGCTTTTTGAGGCGAGGAAGCAAAGAAGGCTCGTAAAAATGATCCGCAGAAAGAAGCTGCAGGGCCGTTTGATTGTCTGCCTCTAGCAAGGCCACTAAATAAGTGGCCTCTTTTAGTGATAAATCAAAGTTGTTCATCGTTAATTTTCATAAAAATGCTTTTTCAGCAATGTTGAAAATTCTACACACTGTCAGGCCATTTGCTATTTGCGATTAGCGAATGAGACTATTCAGCCAATCAATATCATCGTCTTTTGATGCTTCAAGAATGGCACCAGCTAGTGCAAAAGCAAAGTCGTCCACGCCAGTTTCTTTACCACCAGTGACGCTCCATTGCCCACTCTGCCTATAAATAACTCCCAAGTTTTTAAGTTGCCACACTGCTTTTTTGTGGGGGTATAGCTCCATAAGCCCAGCATTAAAAAGCTCTTTCATCTTGCTAAATGCTTTCATTTTGGTACTTACTGACCAGGCAAGTTCTGCCACGGGAAATTCTTTTGCAAGAGTCTGGATGGTGCCGCTGGAGTTGAACTGGTCAAGCACGATGCTGGCAAAGTCGTAAATGCGATGGTGTTCTTTAATCCATTCTTCCACCTTTGCAATATTTACTTCTTTCTTGCCAGCAATATCAAAATCAGGCTCGAAGGAATGAAACTTGTCCACGATTAGCCTTTGGCCTTCGTAATGAACAATGCAAGCCGTGTAATCGTCTCGGCCCACGCCGCCACGGGCAGGGTCAAGGGCTAGCACATAGGTGCCCATAAATTCTTTCTTTGGAGGAAGAATGGTGCGGTCTTTATTCACAGCAATATCTACAATCTCTGGCGCCAATAGCACGGCATTATTGCTTCTAAACTGAGCGCCATATTCCACCCAAAACGATTCTTCGTCTTTCTTCCTGGCGTTTTGCAGGAAGTCGCAATCAAAAGGCAGGCTTGGATTGATTTCCCAGGTGGGAATTTGCAAAGCTTGCATGCCAGGAAAGTCGCCGCTTTGAGCTTGTTTGAAATGGTCATAAAACAAACCACTTGTCAACCATGGCGATGAAAGTTCAATAACTTTTCCGTATTTCCCGAACTGAGCAATGGAAGGGGCAAGAGCTGTGTACATCGCTTCAGCGCCCCTATTTGCATCACCATCAATTGAGAAAGCCAGCTCGTCCATAACCACTGCACATACTGCTTTACCCCGAGAGGCGCGTGCCGATGCTGGAATGGCTTGGAACACACAGCCATTGCTTAGTTCAATTTCTAACGCTGTTTCGCGAACAATTTCTTGCTCTAAAGGGCTGTTGATAATTAATTGGCGAATGTTATCAAGAGCAATCTTGGACTGTCCCAAGTCGTTAGCCACTGTCACCACATACCACTTTTCCCCTTTCCTGACCTTCCTACGGAACACTTCGTCTTGACAGAATGCCATGTAAGTGGCAGCCACTGATGCCATGAAAGTTTTGCCACTGCGTCGTCCCATCGACCAAATGGCATGGCTGATTTTATCTTCAAACAAGCTATTGAGCACACGTTGTTGACGCGGCCATAACGGCGTTTTTAGCACATGCTCGGCAAATTCACTACAGCGCAGCATCTTGAAGAGACGACAATGGTTTTAAAGCTTCCTTAGGAACGAAATATGCAGGACGCCCCCGTGCTGGGTCAGCCCAATATTGTTCCTGCATGGCTTCATGGCCATAACACCAGCCATGAATGAAAGTGGTTTTGTTTTCAATAGTAACCAGGATAAACTTTTTTGCTGGATTTTCACTACGTTGCACAATTAAATCGTATGAGTGTTTCGAGCGTGTTTTTATATCGATGCCAGGCAAGTCGTCTGAACCGCGTCTAGCCTCGCTTTCTTTATAAAGGTGGTCTTTCATGCCCAAATATGAAGCTACTGCCATTTCCCCCGCCGCGCCAAGCAAATGAATGTCAAGAGCCTTCTGGCCCACTGCCGCCCCTTTATTCCGCCCACGAAGTCCTTTGGCTTCGTTGACGCCTTGCCGCCTCAATCCCTCCTCCATCGCTTGCTTTCTTTCCTCTTCGGAGAAGACAAATTCAATGGGAGTGGGCATAAACACCAAAACTTCCTGCACATCTTAACCGCTTCTAGAATAGTGACAAGCCCATCATTCTGAACAATGTCTGAAGAAAGCGTAGATTTAGGACATGCCACTGCCGCTGGCCTGCGGAACGATGGTCTTGCCAATGCTCTGACGGGCATGGGAATGCCAGGCAGGGACAAGAGTCTTTATACCAACGCTCAGCCCATTGTTTTCTTGGCTCAAGAGGAGCTTGAAGCTCTCTATGGCGAATGGTTGCCGCGTCGCATTGTGGACATCTATGCAGAACAGGCCACGCGCAAGGGCTTCAAGGTGCTGTTTGGAGGAGAAGGCGCTGCTGCTGAGGAAGTGGTGGGAGTGGAGCAAGCGATTGAGGACTTGCACATCCTTGAAAATTTTATGCTAGCCAGCAAAAATGCAAGGCTTTACGGCGGCTCTGTCATTCTTCTTTACATCGACGATGGTCGTCCCGCTGACCAGCCAGTGGACAAAAGCAAGATTTATGCCGTGGAAGGCATGGAAGTGCTGGATCGCTGGCAGATTGCGCCAGTTATCAACGAAGAGAATCTATACGACTATTCCAAGGCAACGTACTATCAAATTATTTCTGGCGATCTCATCCGCCAGCCCCAGCTTACGTACATTCATAAAGATCGCATTTTGCGCTTTGATGGTGACTGGCTTCCCTATCGCATTAGGCAGAGAAACTATGGGTGGGGAATGAGCAGTTTGCAGACTGTTTATGAAAGCTTTAAGCACTACTGGACCGGCTTAAATTCTGCTGCCACGCTTTTAAGCGAGTTTGATATTTTTGTGCATAAAATTCGTGGCCTGTCACAAATGCTTGCTGCTGGTAAGGAGAAAGACGTAAGGGATCGTCTTGTGCTAAACGATATGAGCAAGAGCGTTTATCGCGGCTATGCCATTGATGCAGAAAAAGAAGAGCTGGCTTTTATTAGTCGCAATTTTGGCGGCGTGGGCGAGATCCTGGAAAAAATGCGCGTGGATATTATTGGCGCCTCCAAGATTCCTCATACGATTTTGTTTGGCGAAAGCCCTAGTGGCCTTGGCTCTACTGGCAGAAGCGAAGAGCGTGATTTTGCTAAAACGTTGGCAGATTACCAACAAGCCACTTTCCATCGTCCCCTGAAGAAGTTGATGGAATACATCATGTTGAGTCGCACTGGCCCAACTAGTGGACGCTTGCCTGAATCGTGGCGCGTCAAGTTTAATGATTTGTTTGAACTTAATGAGCGCGAAAAGGCAGACGTAAGGGCTCGCGTGGCTGCTGTTGATGGTCGTTACATCCAACTGGGCGTGCTCACTCCGAAGGAAGTGGCAGATGCTCGCTATGGCGGCTCGGAATGGTCCATGGAACTTACGCTTGATCCGTCTGTGGTTCGCGAGTTGCCGATGCAGCCGGGAAAAATGAATGTGCCCCCTGGCGGACGCGACCCATTGAATGAAGAGAATGGCACTCTTCCCATGGACGGAAGTCGGGAGGTGGCAGATGCCGCTGGTTTGTTTCTGCCGCGAGATTTAGAAGAGATTCGTGGCGACGTAAAATTCACAGACAAGGAGCTTCATTCCCGCGCTACTGCTGCGGCAAAGGCAAAGTTTAAGGTGTGGCCTTCGGCTTATGCGAGTGGTTATGTGGTAAAAAGCTATAAAGAGATGTATAAGAAAAAGCATGGCTCTTTAAGTGGCGCTTTTAAGGGCGATGAAGGAGAAATTCATGCTGATGATCTTGAGCAATGGTTTAAGGAAAAATGGGTGAGGATTGGTGCTAATGGTGAAATTCTTGGGCCTTGTGGTGGCCGCGAAGAAAAAGAAGGCAAGCCTAAATGCTTGCCGCAGGCCAAGGCTCAGGCGATGAGCAAAGAAGAGCGTCAGACTATTGTTGCTCGCAAGCGCAAAGCCGATCCCGACCCCGAACGGCGCGGACCAGCCAAGAATGTGAGCAGCAAGGTGGATGCTATTGATCCCATGAAAGTGGAAGGGTTGATGCTTGGCGGCATCGATGAAGCTGCTTTTATTTCCGACGAGGACATTGACAAGGCATTGTCCGAATGGAAAGAAGAAGCGCCTGCAAAATTTCAGGATCTCTTGGAAGCTGGCGATGCTGAATGATTTGTCTTCATTTAGACAGGCAGTGTTGTCCGCGAGAATGGACGCTGCCTGGTCTTATGACCGTATTACTGGTCGTTACCGAGATGAGCGCGGCAAATTTTTAAGCAAGGCTTCAGTTGGCCAATTGGTGGATAAGCGCATTGATAAACTGGAAAGCTTGTTAAAGCGCTATACGCGCATGCTGAGTGATGGCCAAATTACGCTTGATCAATGGCAAGGGAGTGTCCGCGAAGCAATTAAAAGCGCTCATATTCAAGCAGCAATTATTGGCTATGGCGGAAGAGAGACTATGGGAAGTGCAGAATTTGGTCGTATTGGTCAAAGGCTTCGTTTGGAATATGGTTATCTTCAAAATTTTGTTCGCGATTTGCTTTCTAGCCGCGTTTCTACTCCCATGGCTATGGCTCGCATTGGCTTATATGCTCAAAGCGTTCGTGGTTCTTACTGGCAGGGAACAGAACTTCGTGAACAAGAACGAGGATTCTCTCTCATGCGACGCAAATTAGACGCACAGGCGCAGCATTGTCAAGATTGTTTGGACTATGCCGCTCGTGGAATCGTCCCTATTGGAAGCCTCCCTATGCCGGGACAGCGATGTGCATGCAGAGCTAGATGCAAGTGTTCAGTTGAATACTTTCGCCAACAAGCTCCCGCCGTTATAGTGTGACCATTGCTGATTTGGCATGAAGGTTCTGGTGGGAAGCACGGGCTTAATCGGCTCAGTGCTGCGCGAACAGACTGGTTTTGATTATTGCTTCAATTCGCAAAATATTGAAGAGCTACCTGCTGTTTGTCCATACATTGATGCTTTATATCTAGCTTGCCTGCCAGCAGCAAAATGGAAGGTAAATCAACAGCCACTGGCCGATCTGGAAAATATTATCAATATTGTCAGCGTACTTCAACGTGCACAGGCGAGAAAAGTTTTTGTCTATTCCACCATTGACGTATATTTGCACTCGCCATTATTAGTGGATGAAAGGTATTTCCCGCGCATGAACGGGGTGGACTATGGGAGTAATCGCTTTTTGTTTGAAATGCTAGTGAGGCCATTGTCCATCAAAGAAGTGACAATCATTCGCCTGCCCGCTCTTTTCCATCGCCTCATCAAAAAGAACATCTTATTTGACTTAATTAACGACAATAACATTGACAAAATTAATGGCAATTCTTTTTATCAATGGTACAACTTAAATCATCTTTGGGAAGACACGCAAAATGCACCTGCCAATCGCGTTATTAATTTATTCCCCGAACCATTGGATACCACTATTCTCTTGAAGGAATGTTTTCCAGAGTATATTGACAAAGTAAATTACGGCCAGACAGTGCGCTACGACTACCGCACAATTTTTTCTCCCACTGGCTATATCTGCGACGCCCAATCATCTTTAAAGGGAATTAAGGAATTTGTCGATGAAACTCGGAATTAGCGCCATCGGGTGGGAGCCTGAAAATCAAAGCGAAGTATTGTTGCATCTTCCTGATGGCATTGAGCTTTTGGAAGTTGTACCGGCGCGGCGCCAACAGTTATTTACTGGTTATTTGCAAATTTATTCAGCTCAATCATTGTTTTGGGGCGTCCCCATTGACTCTTTCACCGATACTTGCAACTTGGAAAAACATTTCAAATGGCTTTTAGAATGTGCACAGCGCTTGCATTTACAGCGCATGGTTCTCGGCAGTCCCGGCCTGCGTAAAGGTAGTTACCATACATTGCTAAGCGTATTAAAGAAATTTGACGATGATTTTGCGGAAAACAATACCATCATTTGCATTGAACCAATTGCGAGACATTATGGGGGAAATTATTTTTTTACAGTTAGCGAAATCGTAGAAGCCATACTTCCATATCAATTTAAGGCAGTGCGTACCATGATCGACACTTCTAATTCATGGTTAGAAGATCAATGCCCCGCTGATGTGTTGTACGGTTACTTTCCATATATTGCCCATGTGCATGTAAGTGATAAAGACATTGGTCGCATCGTTGAAGATGACGATCATATTAATTTTGCTAGCGCATTAAGAAGTAGTGGTTATTCGCAAGCAGTGGTGCGCGAATTGTTGCACTGTCAGCGACATCCAGGCGAATATCATCTTTTTGCTGAAATTTATAAGCCTTGAATGGTTTGCCTTACGCGCTCTTCAATGGCATAAATGCCTTGAATTTTGCCTGTAAAAATGGAGAGCAAATTATCTTGCTGGCGAAATAACGGAGCCCTATAAGCGCTGGCATTTGCTCGCTTACTTTTCATTGATACCACTGTTTCTTCGTAAGACAAGTAATCATTCATAGATGGCCAGTAAAGTCTTGCATGCAGTTCAGCCCTTTCTCTTGCCTGCTTCAGCTTAGTGGTGCTGCATGGATAGCAAGCAATGGGCATTTTGGCCGCATCAATGATGCTATCCTCTACGTGGCTAAAAGAAACTAAACCGTGCTCGTAGGGATAGAAAGAGAACAATGGGCCGTCAATATAAGTGAGGGCGTCAAAGGGCAAAGTCTTCTTCTTGCTATAGAGAAACATTGCCACTGTTTCAAAATAGTCATTGTGCAAAGGACGAAGCAAAGTATTGTTTGTGCAGTCCAGCACTAAATCATATTTTTCTTTTAATCCATTAATATCACTTTGCTTAATATCTTCTTGCCAAAGCACATCTTTTAGCAAGTCGGCAAAAAAGCGCTGTGCCGCCAATGGCGAGATGAAGCGCTCTTGCGTGCGAATGACGGCTTCTGTCTGCAAAAGAAACGAAGCGCTTACCTCCTCATGCTCCCAACCATCGCTAAAAATTTGAGCAATGGTGCCATAGTCCAACAAACTTTCGTTTTGCGGCACGGCATAGAAATTATTGTTCATGCCATCCGTTAGGTGGCCATAATCCTGCATAAATCGAGCAAATGTATTGCGGCACATATCTCGGGTGGCTTTATTCCTGGCGTAGTGATAACCAAGATGCAAGCGATTTTGATTGATTTGTGACGTGCCGCAAAAAGGCTGCCCTTCCTTATCAATAAGGATAATTTCATGCTCCTTCATGAGCGTTGCCGCTAAATGACAGCCAGTCCATCCCGCGCCAATAATTGCGATGCGCATGTCGCCTTCCCTTTGCCACAGTCTAAAAGCCTTGTATTATTGAGCAAGCTTTAATGGTTTTGTGGCCAAAATTCTTTATTGCGGCGACGCAAGTGTGCAAACTGGTTTTGGGCGAGTGGCGGAATATCTTCTGCCCGCATTGGCAAAAGAGCATGAAGTGCATGTGCTCGCAGTAAATTGGCATGGTGACCCTACGCCAATGCACGAATATTGCAAAATGTATCCAGCCATGGTGCATGGTTCCGACCCGTTTGGCTCTCATCGCATTGGCGAACTAGTTCAAATTATTAAACCCGACTTGGTGTGGGTGACAAATGATATTTGGTGCGCTATCAGTCTCTGGAAAGCAGCTAAGCCCTTCCAGGAAAGCATTGGCTTTAAGTGGTTCACCTACACTCCTATTGACAGCTACGGGCTTTTCCCGGAGCTTCTAGAGAGCATTAACGAATGGGATGGACTTGCCACCTACACAGAATTTGGCAAGCTTGAGCTTGAAAAAATGGGCTACACCAAGCCAATTGACATCATTGGTCACGGCACTGATTTCACTAAATTTTTTCCCATTGATAAGAATGAATGCCGAAAGAGCTTGGGAGTGCCAGAAGATGTGTTTATCGTCTTCAATGGCAACAGAAATCAGCCTCGCAAGCGCATTGATTTAACCATCAAAGGCTTCGTTCAATTTGCAAAAGATAAGCCAGATGCTCGCCTATGGCTCAATATGGGCGCCAAAGATATGGGATGGGAAATTGTTCCGTTGTTTAAGCGAGTGGCTCGCGATGAAGGCTACGACCCAACTGGCAAACTTATTCTTAGTAGCCCACAATTCTCCACTCATAATTGCCTTCCTGTTGAAAAACTTAACGAAGTGTACAATGCTGCAGACGTGGGCATCAATACTTGTCTAGGTGAGGGTTGGGGGCTTGTAAACACTGAACATGCCGCAACTGGCGTGGCTCAAATTGTTCCCGACCATACAAGCTTGAAAGAAATTTTTCATGACATTCCTCGCATTGCCATTGAAAGCTGGGAAACTGATAGAAACTATGGACTAGAGCGCGGTCAAGCATCGCCCGAAAGTCTTTGCGACATTTTGGATTGGTACTATGCAAACCGCGATGAATTGGCGAAGGCAGGGCAGTGGTGTTTTAATCGCGTGCATGAAAAGCCATTCACTTGGCCTTACGTCACCAAGCAAATGCTGAAAGCAGTGGAGCGTACATTGGCGACCACTAAACAAAAAGAATTTAAAGGTTTTGGCACTCCCGCTCGCATTGATTGATCATGCACATTTCACAAATTTATCTTTCTGATAGCGAAGATCAATCGCTCTCTCCTTTTCTTCAATACGCCACTGGCACTATTAAACAAGCGTTTCCAAATGCCACGCATACCATTTACGACAAAACCACGCTTCGCCAATTTATTGCAGACAATTATTGTTCTTCTGTGGTTGAAGCTTATGATTCGCTTCGGCCCTATTCTTACAAGGCTGATTTAGGAAGATTTTGTCTTCTCAATAAACTTGGCGGATGGTATTTTGATATTGCTATTCGTTGCGTTACGCCAGTAGAGCTTGGCGACAGAATTAAATGGCTTGCATTTAGAGACATTCAACGTTTTAGTTATACCAGTTGGGCGTGCGCTACCACTGTTCTCTATTCAAAACCTAATAACTTTGCCCTGCAAAATGCAATTGATTTAATTGTCGGCAATTGTCAAGAAAAATACTATGGCATTACTCCACTGTGCCCCACTGGTCCTACGTTGCTCGGACAGGCATTGGCCATGAACGGAGGCGATGCTGATTTTATTTATGGCGACTATCTTGAACTCACTCCCACTCATCAACAAAAAAATCGTGCATTTGTGCTGCCCGATGGCACCATTTTTGCATGGAGCAAGCCTTCTGGTGGCGGCGATTTGACTGGCGTGGGAGCCAAAGGCGTGAACAATTACAACGAACTATGGGCGGCGAGGCAGGTTTATGAAAGCTGAAGATCACCATCTCTATGTGATGTGTCATGGAGACAATGAACCTCGCTATTCCTCCTCCGCTTCTTTGTATTGGATGAAATTAGGGGCTGAAAATCTTTCCATGGCAGAACAATTGCAATTAAATCATGCGGGATGGCTTTTGGACAATGCTGGTCACAATATTTCGTCGTATAACAAATGGTGGTCAGAACTCACTGGTATTTATTGGCTTATTAATAATGCCACTGATGAATTTATTGGCAATGCTCAATATCGCAGGCAATGGAGCGATGAAGCATTAGAACCTTCTAAGGAAGATACGGTTTATATTCCAGAGCCTGTCAACTTTCCTTTTTCCATCGCCCGTCAATACCGTGAAGGGCATGAAGGCATGAATGGCATCGAAGCTGCTTTATGGGCGGCTGACAAAGGCTTCATGCCAATTTCCCGCACTGATCTTGAACAAGCATTCAATCAGAATGTTTTCTTTGGTCATATCATGGCGCGAGGGTACCATGCAAACTATTGCGAAATTATGCAAACGCTTCTTGACTGTATGTGGCCTATTTGGGACAACCATCAAAAGCAAATTATGCAAATTGAAGGATATAACTGTCGTTATATTTCTTTCTTAGCCGAGCGCGTGATGACTGCATTAATTTTGCATCGAGGCAAAGTGTGGCCAGGCGTTAATATTGAAACAGCGCCCATTACTTTTTTCCCATAGGATCATGACTAGCAAGCAAAAGCAAGCCAAAGTTCGCAAGGTGATGCGTGAATTTAAGGCTGGCACCCTTAAGGGCAGCGATAAAAAGCCTGTTACAAATCGCAAGCAAGCAATTGCAATTGCTTTGTCAGAAGCTGGCATGAGCCGCCAAGGAAAGAGTGATGAATATTGGGACAGCTATGTCATGACCATTATGGGCGAAGAAGAGGAAAACGAAATGGAAGAAAAAGAAGTGGAAGATTCCATGGGAAAGGATTGAGGGGCGACGCTGAATCATTCGCCCCTCCATCGTCTGTAAGGTCTGCAGCGCGTCGCGGCCTTGAACTTCGCAAGAAACATGGCAAAGGTGGTTTGACCACCCAAGAAGCTGGCAAGCAGGGCATTGGCAGTGGAGTGGCGCGGGCTGGTGATTTAGCCGGTGGTAGCAAAATCAGCTATGCGACGATTAAACGAATGGCGGCATTCTTTTCTCGTCACGAAAAGAATAAAAGCGGTGGCGAAAATGATGCTGGTTACATTGCATGGCTTCTATGGGGCGGAGATGCAGGCAGGGCGTGGGCTAATCGCATCATTACAATGGTGGAAAGTCGCAATAAGGAACCCCGAGCGAATACGTGCGCGTTATTGAAGATGAGGAAGATGGCATTGGCGTGATGAAGGCGCTGTGCATTCTTTCTGCTCACGAACATCGTGACACTTCCAATTGGCGGCTAGTCGAGGAGCAGCATTTTAAGAATGGGCGACTAGATGAAACTCACATTTTTGTTGTGAATAGCTATGACAAGCCCCATGAGTATTTTGATCCTGTGAAAATGCTTGTTTTTGAAGCTGAAGCCATTGCCAAATCTTATGTAATGACTGGCATTGAGAATCAGCTTGAAGGGCTTCAAGACGATGACGATGAAGAGGATTGATCAACAGTTACGACGAAATTAGGCAGACCAAGAAGCCACAGCACCGTCACTCCATAGAGACCACTGAGTGTCGTAATTTGCACTGCTGACGGCTCGCTTTCTCCTCTTTCCATGCGGCAGTAAGTGGCTGCTCCAATGTGTAGTTCTTTGGCAATGTCTCTTTGTGACATGCCGCTATGTAAACGCGCCTCCTTCATGCGCTGAGCCACAAGCATGCGTCGCTCTAGGTGAGGCATGTTGAGAACATTGGTCGTGCTATTGAGCAAATGACGCACGGTGTTTCACCTATGGAACAAGAATCGTAGTTTAATACATTTATTTTGTTATTTTTAATATATGAGCGACACATGTTTTCGTTACGACATCGCGCCCATTGACAAGTACGAGCTAACCCCTGAGGGTTATCTTCCCCCTTGGGCAACCATTGCTCGCACTGGTGTACAACATTACACCGATGCCGATGGTTCCATTAGGCGTGAATATCGTCCTGAAACAGAAGTGGCGTCTCCCGAAAGCTTGGCCTCATTTGCGGGCAAAGCAATCACCTTTGAGCATCCTCCCGTACTACTAGATAGCGCCAATACAAAGGACTATCAAGTGGGCTTCACTGGCTCAGAAATTGTTTATGACAACGGCTTTGTCCGTGCCGTCATGACCATTACTGATCAAGAAGCTATTGCACGCATTATGCGGGGAGATGCAAAGGAGGTCAGCGCTGGCTACAGGGTTGATTACGATCCTACGCCTGGCGTCACTGACGGCGGCGAGAACTACGATGGCATTCAACGTGCCATTAATGGTAATCACGTGGCCGTTGTTCGTCGGGGCCGCGCAGGCCCGCAAGTGAAGCTTCATCTAGATCGTCTAGATGCTGCTGATCCTTCACTGATTCCCACCATTGAGGAACCATCTATGACTGCAAAGGCCAATCTTTAT
>Ga0194124_10004448_pt1 | contig 13664 bp, 12 predicted proteins | sample TA2KigCas0mmetaG_FD_148605 | JGI IMG/M metagenome (GOLD analysis project Ga0194124, IMG submission 148605) | Freshwater microbial communities from Lake Tanganyika, Tanzania - TA2015031 Kigoma Deep Cast 0m | ecosystem: Environmental > Aquatic > Freshwater > Lake | place: Tanzania: Lake...
ATACTGGTTTTTAATACTTTTTCTGACTAGCTAGAAAAAGAATTATAAAAATGGCCTATTACATGCCAACCTCCTATGCTTTTTTTAGGATTTGTTTCAATAGGATAATAACTTCCAATATCTGCACTTAAATTATCAAATGCGTATTCTTGTGCTTTTGGATCTTGTTTTTCGTAATCTCTTGTTACAAAGCTAAAAGTTTCACTGGTCCAAAAACCGGACGATCTAAGCGCGATAACTATTTTGTGTTCAATTTCATCATATTTTGGCACCATATTAAGCAGATAGGTATTCCCGTTAATTATTTTTCCTAATTCGCTCATACTAACTTATTTTTAATTGTTTATAATTTATGTTGTATCTATTCAATATATTATTTTTTTCTATTTTTTTTAATATATCAAACTTGTCGTTTATATATAGGATGCTATTATATATAAAAAATCCTTAAGTATTGAAGATTAATTTTTTTAGATTATAAAATAATTATAATCTAAAATTAAAAATTTATATATTTATTTCATTGTCTTAGTTACTCGTGGTTTGGTAACTTTACGTGTAGTTTTCTTTTCTCCAGTTATTTTTTCTTCAGTTGTTTTTTCTTTAGTTTCTTTATTTGCCTCTGCTTCAGCTAATCTTCTATCTCTTTCTGCTATAATATCATCAAGTTGTTTTTTAATTTCTAGTTGTGATTGTATATGTTTTTCATGGTCTTCTTTTTTTTGTTGTTCTCTGCGTTTTCTTTCTTCAATTTCTGTAGAATTTTCTGAATCTTCATCAGAATCATCACTATCAGATTCATAATCTTTAGGATCATATGTTCCATTTTGAATAGCATCTAACATATCTTGTAATTTTTTAATTTCTTTTTTTAAGCTATTACTTTCATTTCCATTATTCATTTCTCCAACTAATTTGAGAAATTCAGTTATAGGATTAGTTTCAAGTTCTCCTTCTTCTATTGGTTTACCACCAAATAATATTTCAGTATAAAATCTACCATTTTTAAAAGGAGCTTTTGGAATATTAACATTATCAAATATACCTTTTAGTTTATATGCATTATCATTACCAACAACAAAAGTAGGAGGATAATAATCCCACATATTTATTTTTTTCTCATCTAATAATTGTTGACGTATTGATTCATCTTTATCAAACATAGGTTTTGTGAAATCTTTCATATATTTTGGCAAATAATTATATTGTAGTTCAAATTCATTAGTAATTTCTCTATTATTATTAATATCAGTATATTCTGGATTCCATGCATCCATTTCAGCAAATATAAAACGAGCTAAAAACTGATTCATTGAATGTTGTTTAAAATTATATACCATACTAGTATGATCAAAATTATGAATTAATAAATAATTATCTTCTGTTACTAAAAAATTATGTGGTTTAATTTCCGGATATTCGTAACCCTCTAAAAACATAACCCATAGCATTTTCCTAATAGAAGTAAATACGTGAGATGGTACATTAGTTCCATATAATTCATATATATTATTAGTTTTATGGCGTTCACATACTAGATAAATAAAATCTTTTTTAAAAATTCCAAAATATAATTTAGGAACAATTCCAATATGATATAATTTAGACATTACAAAAGCTTCTTTTCTGAAATATTTATCATTTTCAGGAGTATATGGTAATACGCGCACTTCACAATTTAGTTCTGGACAATCAAAAGAATGATATCGCTCACATGTATCTTTTACTTTTACTATTTTTAGTTCAGTATGTGGTATAATAGTAGGAAATCCTTTTTCATCTAAAACTTGTGGAGTTTCGTCTACATATTTTATTTTAAAATCCTTTTCAATAACTGGTTTTAGAATTTCTTTATTATCATTTGTTGGTTGATTTACTAATATAGTTAATTTTTTTGATGTTTTATTATTTTTTACTTCTTTTACTTCTTTTACTTTTTTTGTTTTACGATCAGATTTCATTGCTGATTCTTGGATTTGGTCATCAATATCTTTATTATCTTTATTATCTTTAATAGCTTTAATAGCTTTTCGTGGCATTATTATATTTATTCTTGTTGCTATATTTTTAAATAGCTTTTATAAAAAAAATTGATTTATTTAATTAAAAATTATATAAATATTAAATACTTCTACAAATTATAATGTGTGGAATCTGGCTATATGTTACTAAAAATAAATCAGTTACTATTGATTATGCTAAAATTTATGGAAGTTTTATGAAAAGCCGTAATCGTGGCCCAGATAGGTCGCATTTGGTAGCACTAAATTTAAAACATAATGATATTTATATTGGATTTCATAGACTTTCTATTATGGATACTTCTACTAAAGGAGATCAGCCATTTATTATAGAAGATGAAGAACGAATAATTTATACTATTTGTAATGGAGAAATTTATAATTTTAAACACCTAATAGAAAAATATAATATTGATACTAAATCTGGTTCAGATTGTGAAGTTATTCCGCATATTTATAAGCAAACTAATATTAAAAATGTAGTTCATGAATTATGTTCTAATGAAGTATCCGGAGAATTTGCATGTATTATTATAGATATTAATAAAAAGACCAATAATTTTGTAATACATGCAATGCGTGACAGTTTTGGTATTCGTCCACTTTTTATTAGTGAAGATAAATCAAGTATGTGCTTTTCTTCTGAACTAAAAAGTATTATTCATAAAAATCCACAAAAACTACAAAAAGTACAACCAGCTACATATATTACTTATATTGCCGACAGTATTCATTCTGGCTTTATTAAAAAAACAGAAGAATATAAATATTTTGATATTCATAGTATTAAACCTACTATATATAGTTTAACTGAAGCAAAGAAAATAATTCGAGAAACATTCAGACGAGTAGTTCGTGACCGAATGATTGCTGATAGACAAATTGGATTTTTGTTATCTGGTGGCGTAGATAGCAGTTTATGTGTTGGTGAAGGAAGTCTCTACATGAAAGAACTGAATAGTGCAAATAAAATAATTACTGTATGTGTTGGTATGGAAGGAGCTACTGATGAAAAATATGCATATAAAGTAGCCAATCATGTATATTCAGAACATTATCATATCAAAAAAACTGAAGAAGATTTTATTAAATGTTGTGAAGATATAGTTTATATAACAGAATCTTTTGATATTACTACAAATAGGGCATCAACTGGTCAATTTCTAGCATCTCTCGAAGCTAAAAAGATTGGTTGTATAGTACTAATTATAGGAGATGGTAGCGATGAATTATTTGGTGGATATAAGTATTTCCATAAAGCGCCATCACCAGAAGAGTATCATCAAGAAATTCTTCGACTTCTAGATGATATAGATGATTTTGATGTGCGACGCGCTGATCGGTGTGTTACTTATAATGGATTAGAAGCACGTACTCCATTTTTAGACCATCGATTTGTTAAAGCAGTATTATCAATAGATCCAGTGCTACGCATGCCCCGTTTAGGAGTAGAAAAATGGTTATTGCGTGAATCATTTTACGGATTAGATATTATTCCAAACGAAGTACTATTTAGACCAAAAGAAGCATTTAGCGATGGCGTATCTTCTATGAAGCGTTCATGGTATCAAATATTTCAAGAACATATAGATAAAAAAATCGATGATAAATTTTTAGAAGATACACAATATAATTATCATTGTATTCCCCGTACTAAAGAAGCTTATTATTATCGAAAACAATTTAGTAATTATTTTGGAAAAAATAAAGAAATTGCTAAAACAATGCCATATTATTGGTTACCTAAATGGGTAGGAGAAATATTTGAACCATCTGCTAGAGTATTAGATGTGTATAATACAGAAATAAAAGAAAATAAATAATATAAGCTTAATCATTTTTTTTAGTATCAAGTCTATCTAAAATATCATCAGTAAATAAGTCATCATCATATTTAGATTTTGCTTTTTCATTTTTTTCATTTATTGATTTCATGAGTTTGGATTCTGTCAAAGATATTTTATCTTCTTTAGAAAAATTTATTTTATCGCCAAAACCATTTATTTTATCATAATTAGTTTTTATTTTTTTTAACCATTCTATAGATTTATCAGAACATTTCACTACACAACCCATTGAAAATTGTATTTTCTTTTCAATTAAATATTCATCTATTATTAAGCAATCGAATATATCTTTAAACCAGTCGACTGAATAGGATTTGCCAATATTATAATAAGATAGATTTTTCATATATTCTGTAATATTTTTAGCTTTTGACCCCCTCAGAATATTTATATAAGTATTAACTCCATATCCACCATTTAATTTATTTACTAAATCAAGAATTAAAAAAGCTTCTTTTGAATAATCTTTAGTATTTTTAACTTTTTTCTTTTTATTCTTACAAATATCACAGTTATCGCAATTTGGTTTATCATAAGTTTCGTCAAAATGTTTTAATATATTTAATCTACGGCATATGTTAGAATAGATATATTTTTCTATAATATTAATTTGTTCTTCTTGATAAGCTTTATAGCGAGCATCTTGTATATCTTTCAAAAATAACTTATTAATGATAAAATCTTTTTTAGAATAGAATAAGTAACATTCAGAAGCAAGACCATCACGACCAGCTCTTCCAATTTCTTGATAATAAGATTCCAGATTTTTTGGGCAATTATAATGAATTACTAAACGAACATTTCTTATATTAATCCCCATGCCAAAAGCAATAGTAGCCACCATACATTTTACTTTTCCATCAATAAATTTCTGTTGTATTTCATCACGTTTTTTATTTACTATACCTGCATGATATGGCAAACATTTGATACCATAATCATTAATTTTATCTGCTAGTTTTTCAGTTTCTTCGCGAGTTTTACAATAAATAATAATATATTCATTTTTATACGAATCTAATAGTTCAAATATACGACTATTATCTTTTTCTCTTTTTTCTACGGAAATATATAAGTTTTTTCTATCAAAATCACCTACTATAATTTCGGGCTCTTCTAATTGCAATATTTTTATTATATCTTTGCGTACTTTTTTAGAAGCAGTTGCAGTGAGAGCTAATATTGGTATAGATGTATCAATCCAATCCCGAATATTTTTTAATGATTGATACGATTTTCTAAAATCAAGCCCCCATGTAGAAACACAATGTGCTTCATCTATTGCTATTAAAGCAAGTTGCTTATTTTCTACTAATGTTTGAATAAATGCTTGACATAGTTCCATATATTCTGGCGTAATATAGATAATTCTGTTGTTATCATTTTCCAGAATATCATTAATTATTTCTTCTTTATTTTTACAGTTACTATTGAGAACACAAACAGGAATTTTTAATTTCTTTAATTCTTGTTCTTGATCAGCCATCAACGCAATTAAAGGAGATACTACAATAACACATTTCTTTGTAATTAAATATGGCATTTGATAACAAATTGATTTACCAAAACCAGTGGCTAATATACCTAGAATGTCTTTCTTTTCATTAATAGTTAAATTAATAATATTAAATTGTTCAGGCTTGAGGGCATCGTAGCCATAATTCTTATTGAGAATCTTATTATAATCTTTTAAAAGGTTCATTGTTGAGTATAATTAATAATTTTATAGAGTTTTTTTAAATCAACTTTTATTTAATATATTTAACTTATGAATTTTTACAGTATATAAAAATAATTATTTTTGAGTAAAATTTATAAAAAAATAATTATTTTTGAGTAAAATTTATAAAAAAATAATTGGAGGATTCTTGCGCATTTTATCTTTATGTTCTATGACATGAACAACAACACATTACAGAGTTAGTGTCTGATCCATTATCGATAACACTCGTATACTCAATTGGTATTTCCTTAAACAACTTTGTGAAAATTTCATAAAAACTCTCATAAAAAAGTTCAGTCTCAGAATAAGAATAATGAATATGATACTTTGGAATGTCATACAATTGAGTTAGAAAATTAAATGTGAAGCTATCATCAGAATGATTAAAGGTCATCTTGCTAATAGTCAAATACTTACACTTATGTTGTATTGACATTTCAATGACCTTATTCTTTACACAATTTACATCATCAATCATCTTATCTTGTAACATATTGAAGAATTCAGTATAACTGATTACAATATCATCATTAATTGAATCTACGTAGTGAATGTAAAAGTTAATCTTTCTATCTTCATCATTTACATACCATAAGATGACAATTGCATTATTTGGATACCATCCAGTGCGTGAAGTATTTGCAATACAGTACTTAGATGGTATTTCTGTAAATAACTCAGTGAGAATATTATTGAAAACCTTATGATACTCTAGTCAGAAAAAGTATTAAAAACCAGTATACTTAATCATTTATTTTTATACTTTCATTAAAAACGAAAATAAGGGCAAGACTATAAGCCATTAGACGGTGGATAGTTTGGTTAGACTAATACTTTCCGTCGACATGATTTATCCAATAAATGAATAAATCAGTTGTAGTTTTTTTATTTTAGATGGGAAAACATACCAAAATTGCAATAACTGTATCTAAAATACACCCATAATTTATGTTATACTCAAATTTTTAAATATATTTTTATATATAATTATTTATCTTATATACTTTTTAATACTTTATTGGGTCTGAATCATGAGGATTCAATCTGCAAGCCGGATTGGAATGCCATTGAAACTTACAAGTATACTTGCCAAAATCTAAAGTCACATTGCCAATAGCCAAATACTTACATCGTTGTTGATTAGATAGCTTTATCCTTGACAACTTCTATGTCATGAATCATCTTGCCACATGTCATATTATTGAAATCCGTATCGTTGATATCGAAATACTGAATAAATGAATCTTCATCATGATCAATATGATTAATATTAATTGTATCTACATAGTGAATGTAGAAAATTAATTGGTCATCATCATCGATAAACCACATGATGACGATACCATTGTTACTACACTGAGTAGACATGATTGCAAATCTAATTGTTTTATTATAATATATATAATTATGGGCTATTGAACTATTTATTTTTTTAATTTTTTTAATATATCAAATTTAATAATTGAATAGATTAATTAATTTATCTATGATAATCTCTTCAATATTATTATCAATAATTATAGTATTGTGTATTTTGTAGCATTTTTTTAATAATAAAATTATAGTAATTAATATTTTATTTATCAATTTTTTTAAAGCATTAAATATGGTTTATATTTAATATAATTCGGTATATTGGTTATTTGATTATAAGATAAATTTAATGTTTTTAAATTAATTAATGATCTAATAAACTTTGGTATACTCGTTATTTGATTATTATTTAAATCTAAATATTGTAATTTGACTATTGACCCAATAGATTCTGGTATACTGGTTATTTGATTACAAAATAAATATAATTTTTCTAAATTAATTAATGACCCGATAGACTCTGGTATACTGGTTATTTGATTACAAAATAAATATAATTGTTTTAAATTAATTAATGAACGAATAGATTCGGGTATATTGGTTATTTTATTATGATTTAAATATAATTCTTGTAAATTAATCAATGACCCGATTGATTCTGGTATAATTGTTATTTGATTATCATGTAAATATAATTCTTGTAAATTGATTAATGACCCAATCGACTTGGGTATACTAGTTATTTTATTACTATTTAAATATAATTTTTGTAAATTAATTAATAATCCAATAGACTCTGGTATACTTGTTATTTTATTAAAATGTAAATATAATTTTTGCAAATTAATTAATAATCCAATAGACTCTGGTATACTTGTTATTTGATTGTTATAGAATCTCAATGTTTGTAAATTAACTAATGATCCAATAAATTCTGGTATACTAGTTAATTGATTATTATTTAAATTTAAATCAGTAATATCAAGATAATCTTCTTCTTTCATATTATTAAAAACACTAATTCTATCAATTATAGTATTTTTAATAATTAACTTACAATCATATGGAATTTTATTTTGTCTTCTGTAGATATTTATACTTTTCTTAATAGTTATTTTATTAACAGTTGGAGGTAAATTATCTAATGGGTAAAATAACTCATCTATAATAATTTCTTCAATACCATTATCAATAATTGTAGTATTATTATATTCTGTAATATGTAGCATTTTTTAATAATAAAAATATAGTAATTAATAGTTTATATATCAATTTTTTTCAAAGATTTAAATATGGTTTATTTTTAATAGACTTTGGTATAATTGTTATTTGATTATTATATAAATCTAATTCTTGTAAATTTATTAACGAACTAATGAACTCTGGTATATTTGTTATTTGATTATTAGATAAACATAAGTATTGTAAATTTATTAACGAACTAATAGACTCTGGTATAATTGTTATTTGATTATTAGATAAATGCAATATTTGTAAATTGACCAATAACCCAATAGATTCTGGTATAATTGTTATTTGATTAGAAGTTAAATACAACATTTGTAAATTTATTAACGAACTAATAGACTTTGGTATACTAGTTATTTTATTACTATTTAAATATAATTTTTGTAAATTAATTAATAATCCAATAGACTCTGGTATACTTGTTATTTTATTAAAATGTAAATATAATTTTTGCAAATTAATTAATAATCCAATAGACTCTGGTATACTTGTTATTTGATTGTTATAGAATCTCAATGTTTGTAAATTAACTAATGATCCAATAAATTCTGGTATACTAGTTAATTGATTATTATTTAAATTTAAATCAGTAATATCAAGATAATCTTCTTCTTTCATATTATTAAAAACACTAATTCTATCAATTATAGTATTTTTAATAATTAACTTACAATCATATGGAATTTTATTTTGTCTTCTGTAGATATTTATACTTTTCTTAATAGTTATTTTATTAACAGTTGGAGATAAATTATCTAATGGGTAAAATAACTCATCTATAATAATTTCTTCAATGTTATTCTCTATAATTGTGGTATTATTATATTTTTTAATATGTAGCATTTTTTAATAATAAAAGTATGGTAATTAATATTTTATATATCAATTTTTTTTAAAGTTTTAAATATGGTTTATTTTTAATAGACTCTGGTATAATTGTTATTTGATTATCAGATAAATCTAATTCTCGTAAATTAATTAATGAACCAATAGATTCTGGTATACTGGTTATTTAATTATAAGATAAATACAATATTTTTAAATTAATTAATGAACTAATAGACTTTGGTATACTGGTTATTTGATTATTATTTAAATCTAAATATTGTAAATTAACTAATAAACAAATAGATTCTGGTATACTAGTTATTTGATTACTATGTAAATTTAATACTTGTAAATTAATTAATGAACTAATAGACTCTGGTATACTAGTTATTTGATTATAATCTAAACACAATATTTTTAAATCAATTAATGAATAAATAGAATTTGGTATACTAGTTATTTTATTGTAAGACAAATTTAATTTTTGTAATTTGACTAATGACCAAATAAACTCCGGTATACTAGTTATTTTATTATCAGATAAATCTAATATAGTAATATCAAGATAATCTTCTTTATTATTAAAAACACTAATTCTATCAATTATAGTATTTTCAATAATTAATTCACAATTATATGGAATTTTATTTTGTCTTTTATAAATATTTATACTTTTTTTAATAGTTATTTTATGGACAATTGGAGGTAAATTATCTAATGGACTAACTAATTTATCTATAATAATTTTTTCAATATCATTGTCAATAATTGTGGTATTATAATATTCTGTAATATGTAGCATTTTTTAATAATAAAAATATAGTAATTAATAGTTTATTTTTTCATTTTTTTAAAGCTTTAAATATCGTTTATCTTTAATAGATTTTGGTATACTGGTTATTTTATTACTACATAAGTATAATCTTTGTAAATTAATTAATGACTCAATAGATTCTGGTATACTGGTTATTTGATTATTACCTAAATATAATTGTTGTAAATTAATTAATGAACTAATAGATTCGGGTATATTAGTTATTTCATTATTACCTAAATATAATTTTTGTAAATTAATTAATGAACGAATAGATTCGGGTATATTGGTTATTTTATTATGATTTAAATATAATTCTTGTAAATTAATCAATGACCCGATTGATTCTGGTATACTGGTTATTTGATTATTACCTAAATATAATTGTTGTAAATTAATTATTGAACCAATAGATTTGGGTATATTAGTTATTTCATTATAATTTAAATATAATATTTGTAAATTAACTAATGAACTAATAGACTCTGGTATACTAGTTATTTGATTTTCACATAAACATAATATTTGTAAATTAACTAATGAACTAATAGATTCTGGTATATTAGTTATTTTGTTATTACTTAAATATAATCCTTGTAAATTGATTAATGAACTAATAGACTCTGGTATATTAGTTATTTTATTATTAAATAAATATAATTTTTGTAAATTAACTAATGAACAAATAGACTCTGGTATAGTGGTTATTTGATAGTTATTTAAATATAATTCAGTAATATCAAGATAATCTTCTTCTTTCATATTATTAAAAACACTAATTCTATCAATTATAGTATTTTCAATAATCAACTCACAATTATATGGAATTTTATTTTGTCTTCTGTAGATATTTATACTTTTCTTAATAGTTATTTTATTAACAGTTGGAGGTAAATTATCTAATAGATAAAATAACTCATCTATAATAATTTCTTCAATACCATTGTCAATAATTGTGGTATTATTATATTCTGTAATATATAGCATTTTTAATAATAAAAATATAGTAATCAATAATTTATTTTTCATTTTTTTTAAAGCTCTAAATATCGTTTATCTTTAATAGATTTTGGTATACTTGTTATTTTATTATAAGATAAATATAATTCTTGTAAATTAATTAATGAACAAATAGATTCTGGTATACTTGTTATTTTATTATAAGATAAATATAATTCTTGTAAATTAATTAATGAACAAATAGATTCTGGTATACTTCTTATTTTATTATAAGATAAATATAATTCTTGTAAATTAATTAATGAACAAATAGATTCTGGTATACTGGTTATTTGATTCTTAGATAAATATAATATTTGTAAATTGACTAATGAACTAATAGAATCTGGTATACTGGTTATTTGATTGGAATTTAAATATAATTTTTGTAAATTAACTAATGACCCAATTGACTCTGGTATACTTATTATTTGATTCTTAGATAAATATAATATTTGTAAATTGACTAATGAACTAATAGAATCTGGTATACTTGTTATTTGATTATCATGTAAATATAATATTTGTAAATTGATTAATGACCCAATCGACTTGGGTATACTTGTTATTTTATTAAAATGTAAATCTAATTCTCGTAAATTAATTAATGAACCAATAGATTCTGGTATACTGGTTATTTGATTATAAGATAAATACAATATTTTTAAATTAATTAATGAACTAATAGACTTTGGTATACTGGTTATTTGATTATTATTTAAATCTAAATATTGTAAATTAACTAATGAACAAATAGATTCTGGTATACTAGTTATTTGATTACTATGTAAATTTAATACTTGTAAATTAATTAATGAACTAATAGACTCTGGTATACTGGTTATTTTATTATTAGATAAATATAATGTTTGTAGATTGACCAATAAACTAATAGACTCTGGTATACTAGTTATTTTATTATAAGATAATTCTAATAATTGTAGATTAATTAATGACATACTAGATATACTTGTTATTTGATTATTATTTAAATATAATTTTTGTAAATTGATTAATGAATCAATAAACTTTGGTATACTGGTTATTCTATTATTATCTAAATATAATTCTTGTAAATTGATTAATGAACAAATAGATTCAGGTATATTAGTTATTTTATTACCAGATAAACCTAATATTTGTAAATTAACTAATGAACTAATAAACTCTGGTATATTGGCTAGATTTTTATAAGATAAATATAATTCAGTAATATCAACATAATCTTCTTCTTTCATGTTATTGAAAATATCAATATTATTAATTTTAATATTTTCAATAATTAACTTACAATCATATGGAATTTTATTTTGTCTTCTGTAAATATTTATGCTTTTTTTAATGGTTATTTTATTGATTGTTGGAGGTAAATTATATAATGGATTAATTAATTCATCTATAATTACCTCTTCAATATCATTATTTATAATTGTAGTATTGTTATATTTTTTAATATGTAGCATTTTTTGATAATAAAAGTATAGTAATTTATATTTTATTTTTCAATTTTTTTAAATCCGCAAATAGCGTTTTTTATAACATACTTTGGCATACGAATTATTTTATTATCATATAAGTCTATTTTTTTTAAATTGATTAATGGACAAATAGACTCAAGTATATTAGTTATTCTATTATTATCTAAATATAATTCTTGTAAATTAATTACACCTTTTTCACTGAAAAATGGGACAGCTAAAACTATTTAAAGTTTTGTTAGTTTATAATATTAGTTATAATATGGTTTATATATTTCCTATTAACTCCTACTGAAATTCCTAAGCTCTTAAAGCGAAATTATAAGGCTTTTCATATAGTAGTTTTAAATATAAAAGTATCTAACCCCTTTTAAAGGTGTCAAATAGATACATGCCCGTTAAAAAGATTCGTTTCAAGGGTGCAATTACTACTTTTTTTACTGTCCCATTTTTCAGTGAAAAAGGTGTAATAAATAAATAGATTCAGGTATATTAGTTATTTTATTGCCAGATAAATGTAATATTTGTAAATTAACAAATAGATTCAGGTATGTTGGTTATTTTATTGTTATTTAAATATAATTTAGTAATATCAAGATAATCTTCTTCTTTCATATTATTAAAAACATCAATATTGTCAATTCTAATATTTTCAATAATTAACTCGCAATTATATGGAATTTTATTTTGTCTTTTATAAACATTTATACTTTCTTTGATAATTATTTTATTGATTGTTGGGGATGCAACTAGCAGCATAAAACTTGATATTTCTTGATAATTTTTATAATAAAAATATAATTTACTTTATTTTTTATTTAAAGATTTGCTTATTTTAATTTTTATATAATGGATGATATGGTTTCCTAAACACAACTCTATTCCTAAAAAACTTAATACTTTCTCTTGTTATGACCAATTTAAATTTAAAAATAATAAATATATTATTACTAATGAATCTATTGATTGTTCATTTTTAAAAACTATTAAACTTAAAATTTATCCCAATAATAAACAATCTGATATTATTAATAATTGGTTTTCTAATGTTCATTTAGTTTACAATTATACAAATAAATATATTAAAGATAATATATGCATAGCTACTACATTTATTAATAATAAAAATGTTAGTGAAACTAATTATAAATTTATTGATGATAATAATAAAATTAAAGAAACACTAAATTTTTATAATTTAAGAAAAAAATTAAATGAATATGTTTCTAACATCCATATTAATTCTAATATAAACAGACATACATTAGATTACTCATTAAAACTTTGTATTGAAATGTACAAAAGTTTGTATTCTAATTATAAAAATGGAAATATAAAAAAATTTAATGTAAAAGATTTATATGATACTAGAAGGAGATATAATTTAACATT
>Ga0194124_10004449_pt1 | contig 13664 bp, 12 predicted proteins | sample TA2KigCas0mmetaG_FD_148605 | JGI IMG/M metagenome (GOLD analysis project Ga0194124, IMG submission 148605) | Freshwater microbial communities from Lake Tanganyika, Tanzania - TA2015031 Kigoma Deep Cast 0m | ecosystem: Environmental > Aquatic > Freshwater > Lake | place: Tanzania: Lake...
ACGCCGCCGGAATCTGCCGCTCCAGCCGCCAGCGGATCGTCATGGGCCGTTCGCCTTCATGGCTCTCATAGCGCGCGAACCCCAGGCATACGAACGGCTCGGTGACGCTGCCCTGATTGCGCTGCTCGCGCACAAACAGCAGCACCCGCGACCCGCGCGCCGCGTGGTGGATGTACCGCTGCCCCGTGGGCGAGGCGGCGGTGGTGGTGCTCTGGCTCTCCCAGTGGAACAGCGAAGGCCCGAGGGCCAGGTCGCGGTAGCGGGTGGTGGGGGAGAAGAGGGCTTCGCTCTTTCTGAGGGTGACGAACAGCAGGTCGGTGGCGGTGGGCTGGTGCCAGAGCACGCCGTAGCCGCCAGGCTGGAAGCAGTGGGCGGCTTCGATCTCGGCGCAGCTGTAGCGGCCGTGCACGCGGTGGTTCAGGTTCCGCGATGAATAGCGTCAGAGGGCATCAATGAACGTTTCCGCATCGACCCTCGCCTGGCGAAGAACGCTTCCCAATGTCCCCACTGCCAGATCACGGCGATGGAGTGGCACTACGCAGGTCACAGTGGTGTCGCCTCCTTCAGGGTTGGGGGACTGTCTTCGCAGCACCACATGGCTGCCTTTCTGTCGCACGATCTCGAAGCCGAGGCGCTGCAATGCGGCGATGACGGCTGATGCCGGCAGCCGCGGCAACTTAGGCAACGTTGACCTCGAAGGTTGTCAGCAGCCGCGGCGCCAGCGAAGGTTGCGGACATTCCTCCAGGTAAAGCTCGGTGGCTTCGCGCAGGTTGGCCAGGGCTTCCTCGATGGTGTCGCCCTGGCTTGCGGTGCCGACTTCGGGGCACTCCGCCACGTAGACCTCGTCTTCTCGGTACAGGATCGCTGTGAGGCGCTGGGGGGTGGCGGTGGTCATGGTCGCCAGGGGGGTGTAGCCTCCAGTCTGGCGGGTCTCAAACCGCCAACGCCATCACCGGCAGCCACGCCGCCGGGATCTCCCGCTCCAGCCGCCAGCGAATCGCCATCGGCCGCTCACCCTGGTGGCTTTCGTAGCGCGCAAACCCGAGGCATACGAACGGCTCGGTGACCGTGCCCTGCCGCCGCTGCTCCCGCACAAACAAGAGCACCCGCGAGCCCCGCGCCTGGTGGTGGACATACCGCTGCCCGGTGGCCGAGGCGGCGGTGGTGGTGCTCTGGCTTTCCCGGTGGAACAGGGAGGGCCCGAGGGCCAGGTCGCGGTAGCGGGTGGTGGCGGAGAAGAGGGCTTCGCTCTTTCTGAGGGTGACGAACAGCAGGTCGCACTGGCTGGGTTCATGCCAGAGCACGCCCTCGCGGTGGATCCAGGGGGCGTGATCGCTGAGCGTGCACGCGCAGCGGCACCGGCAGAGCCCAGGGCAGGGGGTGAAGGCGGTGATCGGCACGGGCAGCGAGCAGCTCCAGCAGCTGGCGCAGTTTCTGGCGCCAGGCGCCGGCCTGCCAGAGCACGGCCAGGGCATCCTCCAGTGGACGCCACTGGCGGCCGGTGCCGAACAGCTGGACGGTGAGCATCAGCCACGCACGCCGCTCGCGTTCGCCCAGGGGCTGCAGCTCCGGCGGGGCGGAAGCGCTGAGGGCGGCGGCGAGGGCGCGAAGGCGATCGGGATCGTCGCCATGCAGCAGCGCTGAGCCGATGGCGCGGCTGAGGCGCTCCTCCTCCGGGTGGGGCGCAGCGCCGAGCCAGCCCAGATCCCGGCGCAGGGCAGTGAAGGAGGCGCCGCGGATGCCGTAGAAGTCGGCCGGGTCCATGGCCAGGGCTTCGAGCCACTCGGCCAGGTCGCTGGTGGGTGTGAGCACCCCCTCAGCGGCCAGGGCGCGCAATTCCTCCAGCAGCTGGGGCCGGCGCGCGGGCAGGCACTGGCGCAAGTTGGAAAGCACCCGCTCACTCGCCACCCGATCGAGCACCAGCCGGCAACCGGGCGGCAGGAAGGGGAATCCCTGCGTCAGCTGCTCCTGCAGCTGGCTGCGACTGCAGCCGAGCAGGGCGCGGTAGCGCAGGTCGAAGCGGAAGCGGCGGTGATATCCAGCGCGCTGAAACAGAGGATGGCCGCAGCGCCACGGCAAGGACGCCCCCCTGGGGGGCGCATGGCCCGATCCTTGACGCGGTGTGAGGACCGGCCGAGGGATGCGGTGGGTGTGCGCCGGCCCAGTGGCCAACCCCTTCCGAAGTGGTGGCCTCAGAATTTGTTGGGATGCTTTTAGGTTGCAGCCATGTCAGACGAAGGTGGCTTCGCCATTGTTGCCATCAGTACGCGGCAAAAGCAGGACGGCATAATAACCGTCGTCGACGACTACTAGGCCCGTGGAGAAACAAGATCCATAAGGCGTGAATAGCTGTTAACCACATCGTATTTGACCGAATTCGATTCGACAGAGCGACTTATCTCGCTGAAAAACTGGCGGGCGCATTGGATCTTGGCCGCCTCGATTGCTCGCAGCTTCATCGAAGACATTGTGCCCTTGGTTTCTGCTACAAAATAGATGTGCTTAACACTCCCAGCCTTAAATGAGATTGCCCAGTCGGGGTTGTAGTCGCCGACCGGCGTTGGGATGAGGAATCCACGCGGCAGCTTTGCGTAGACTACAACTTCACTGCTTGCATCAAGATCCCTCACGAAATCCCTCTCGACATCTGAATCAGTTATCGCGTAGTCATAAATATGATTCATCAGCTTTGAGGTTGCGCGGGAAAAGTCTTGGCCGGCCTGGTTTGCAGTGAAAATATCAACATCGTACCTCTCGTCGACTCCGTCGTACACCAGATGCTCGATCATCATGGCCGCCTTCTGCTCGGAAATAATCCGTGAGGCCTCTGTGATGAAAGACTCAGGGTTCTTCGTGAACTGTTCGAAAACTCCAGGGGCAATCCGAGCGAGTATGGTAGCTGTTGTGTCTCGAGTCAGATGTGCGATCTCGGCCACTTTCCCCACCAGGTCGTATTTGACTAGGGAGTGGATAGAGTTTCCATATTCCGTCGTCGTACTTGTGACAGTGAAGGCATCTCCATCACGAAGCTGGCCGTCAGTCAATTGCTCAATCTGCACGCCAGCCTGAACGGTGTACTGCAAGGGGGTAACGCGCAGCTCGCTATCCAACGCGCCAACGCACTTACGGATGAGCTCTGCTGAGTCAAACTCAACCTTGTAGATCGCCTTGCGGTTGATGCGAGCCCAAAGCTCCTGGAACTCTTTCTTTTCGAAGTTCGAGTTCAGAGGATTAGTCTTAGGCTTGCGACCATCATCCACCTTAGGTAGTTGAGCATCACTGAAAACACTATCGATAAGCTGAAACACCAACTCTTCGTTAGGCTTTAGTTCTTCGGGCAAGTCGGCCAGGGTCCCCGATGCTTTGGCCACGTGGTAGGCATCCGCAATCTGATCCGCGGCGTCCGTGTAGTCATTCTTGACCAAATATCGGTAGATCAGTTTCGCCATAGCAGAGGTGACCTCAACAGGCCCGTGTTCGGTCGTGAATGTCTTGCCCGTGAAATACTCCTCATTGGCCTGCCGCGGTCGCGAGGAGAGAGACTCTGCGATTTCCCTCTGGAGACCGGCCACAAAGTCCTTGTAGCTTTCGCTCGCCACTACGGTCAACACGTTGATGTCATGTACGACAGCCGGATGGTCCATCCTGTCCCCGTGCTGGTTGACGCTCAATCGCAAGCCTCGTCCCACCTCTTGGCGACGCATCACGACGTTGTCGCTGTGCTTCAGCATGCAGAGAGTAAATACATTAGGATTATCCCACCCTTCACGCAACGCCGAGTGGGAGAAGATGAAACGAGTCGGCTCGTCAAAAGAAAGTAGCTGCTCTTTTTTCTTTAAGATCAGATCATAAGCATCAACGTCTTGAGAGACCGAGACCTTCTTCCCGGTTTCAGCATCAGTTTCTTGTTTGATCGCACCATCAATGTCCCGTCCGCTCTTCTTGTCGATCGAGAAATATCCACTGTGTGTCTCGGCAGGCTTGATGCCAGCTAGATAGTTCCAGTAGGCACCATTATCGATCGCAAGCTCCGAGAGGTACTCGGACTTTAGTAGCTCATACTCTTCTTCAAAGACCCGTGCATATTCGCCTTTAGAGTCTGATTGATTGTAGTCGCGATATTTCACAACCTGGTCGATGAAAAACAGCGAAAGGACCTTTACGCCCTGCGAGTGAAGCTGCTTTTCCTTGTCAAGATGCGCCTTGATCGTCTCACGAATCTGGATGCGACGTATATCGCGCTCGGAGACATCGCCACTCGCCTCACCAGCCCTAAGCACTACGCCATTGGTGAATTCGACCGTGTCATTGACGGCGTCGATTTGGCTGATCGTAAAACCACGGTACTGGTCCATCTCACCGGACCTCACGAATAGGTCATCGCGAAATTCAAGCCGGCGGAGCTGGCGCTTGATCTCGCCGGACTTGAGCCTTACCTCCAACTCGATTCGTGCTGTGGGAGCTTTGCTAGAAATGTCGATGCCCTCTAGGTAGAGATAGGCATTAGTGCCGGCCAGTCCACGCGTCTGGATGCCACGCACGGCAATCTTCTTCACAAGCTTCTGATTGTAAGCATCAAGCGCATCTAATCGATGGATGCGGTTGTGTTGAGTCCGATGAGTCGCCGAATAACGCAGAATGAAGAGTGGCTTAAACTTTGGAAGTGCTTCCATTGTCGCCGCGCCTTCCATTTTCTGCGGCTCGTCCAGGATGAGGATTGGACGGTTTACGGCGATTACATCGATAGGCCTGCGCGACTGGAAATCATCCAGCTCCTCGTAAATGCGGCGATTGTCTGCGCCCCTAGCGTTAAACGCCTGGATATTGATAACCATCACGTTGACACCAGAGCCAGAAGAAAAGCTTTCCAGCTCGTGCGGGAGCTTAGAGTTGTAGATGAAGAAACGGGCCTTCTTGCCGTAGCTCTCTGCAAAGTGGTCCGCAGTGATCTTCAGTGACTTGTAGACGCCTTCACGAATAGCGATCGACGGAACCATGACAATGAACTTGGACCACCCATATCGCTTATTCATCTCGAAGATTGTTTTAATGTAGCAGTATGTTTTTCCTGTGCCAGTCTCCATTTCAACATCGAGGTGCACGCGCGCTGCAGCCAGTGCCTCCCTCTTGTAAGCCGACTTAACAGGGACACGAGCACCCTTGCTATCGAAGGTGGTAAACTCCGACAAAGATTGTGATAACGAGAAATTTTGACGACGCTGGACCTTATGGATGTTTTCCAGGAGCTGTTCGTCCGTGAGTGCAAGGTCAGCGTTCTTGAAGCCTTCCTCGAAGAAGCTGCTCTGTACCCTACGCCCGGGATCGATACGGTAGGCCAAGCCGGATATCATTGGCTGGCCGGCAAAGCAATCGACTACGTCGTTAACGGCGTTGGTCTGATAAGTCTGGACCTTGAACCTGAGCCTCATAGCCGTCCTCAGATTGATTTGACTTCGGTGGTTGGTGAGAGTTGGCGGAAGATCTGTTCAACGTTGATCTTCACCGAATCTGAGACAAAGCTATTGTCCCGAAAGATAACGCGTAGGGGCAGGTGGCCCGCCATCTCCTTTACTAGATCCTCGGTGATTCCGCATTCAAAGCAGGCTATAAGGGCGTTGTCATCGACGAAGAACACCGACTTGCCGTGAACCATCTCTCGGCGGATTGGCAGTGACAGGTCCACGCCCCAATCGACAAGCACTTGGAACAACAGGTCCTCAGCAGTACGGCCCTCTTTGACGTTGTCGACCATGTCTAGTAGTTCGGTCTGATTCAGTTCGTATGGGCGGTAAAAAACTTCCTTCATGTTGGAAGTATCCAATTGAAGCGTTCGAAAGCCAATATCACGGTTCCAGTCGGGGTGGCAATCGCCTTCTAGTATTTTCTTACCAGCACGCCGCAAGCGTTCTTTGCAAATGCTAGAGACATATATGAGGCCATCCTTAAATGCCTCCGAATCCCTACTTGCGCTCTCTCGCATTTGAACAAGAATGAATCTGCGCCTCCCACCATCCTCAGAGTTTAGATCAAGAGTCGCATGGCCAGTTGTGCCACTACCTGCAAAAAAGTCGAGAATTATGTCGTCACCATCTGGGGAGGTTACCGTGTTGATTAAGCGCTTTATCAACTTGAGAGGCTTCTTGCCATTTGGAAAAGGCACACCACCCTCAAGGGCAACTCCACCAGCTGTCTTGATATCAGACCAGAAGTCGCCTGGGTTATGAGTAAGATATTTGTCTGCGAATAGAACTCTAATACGCGGATCACGGCTTGCCAAATCAAAGTTAGTCTTGAAGATGCTGAGCCTTCCTCTGGAGGACAATACTGCGGAAAGCTCTTGATCGGATTGTCTAGCCTCAATGGCTCGATCTTTAAGGCTGCCAGCCCCCACAGCTTGAATAATCCTCCATGCATTAGACCACTTGAGGTCGTCTTTGCCTTTCTCGTCCAATATTCCTTGCTCGCGAAAGTACCTTGCCAGAGACGATACGCGTGCCGCCTTGAGAGTGCTATTTAAGGTGCATACATCTTCTTCAGATGCCACTTCTTTGTCTGTAAGATGCTTTAACTCTTCAATCTGGTTCTTGCTTAGGCCAAGTATGATCTCCTTGTATTCGTCATTCCAAGCGCCATTGTCGACCTGCACAGGATTAATCTTGATCTGTGCCCCCTTTTTGTAAAAAAGAATATATTCTTTAGTTTTCGGGAAGCGACTTCCGGCGTGTGACATTTTTACGCCAGTAGCCTCTGATAGTTTAACGGCAACACAGTTGACAAAGTTGTCCTCGCCAAAGATCTCATCGCAAATCTTTCTAAGGTTGTGAATCTCGTTGTCGTCTATTGAGATGAATATTGCGCCATCATCCGTGAGCAAGTTTCTGGCTAGCTTAAGTCTAGAATAGATCATGGAAAGCCAGTCAGAGTGGAACCTGCCGTTAGACTCTCCGTTGGCGATTAGGCGGCTGCCATCCTGCGATATCTGATTTGATCGTTTTAAGTAGTCTTGGGCGGTTTCCGTAAAGTCATCGCGGTATATAAAGTCTGATCCGGTATTGTAAGGTGGGTCGATATAGATTGCTTTGATTGCCCCAAGATATCCTTCCTGAAGGATCTTCAGGGCCGCAAGGTTGTCTCCTTCAATAAAGATATTCCTGGTCGTTTCGAAAGCTACGCTCTCCTCTTGCACTGGCCTAAGTGTCTCTGCAATTGGAGCACTTGCAGCCAACAGGGCATCTCGCTTCCCGGGCCAGTCGAGGCGAAAACGTTCTTGAGGCCCTTCCACGATGTGGTCACTCAACTCCTGACGCAGCTGATCGAAATCCACCGCCAGGCGCATCGCTCCAGCCACCTCGTCCCGCACTTCGGTCACGCAAGCAGGGAACAGCTCACGGATCCGTGCGATGTTGTCCTGGGATAAATCTGGGCTGTGCATCCTCAGCTTGTCCATGCTGGTCCTCTCAGTACTTCATTATCGCTGCGGTCGGTTGCTCCGCGGTCAAGTGTTGAAGTTCTTGTCTTGCCAAGCGTAGTTCCGCATTGATCGCAACTCGCTTGTTGAACTGCTTTTCGCGCGCTAGGCGCGACCTGATCCCCTCGACGTGATGGGCCTGCTTCTTGATCGCCATGGCCTGTGCGATGCGATCTTCCAGCGATACTTTTTTTTCAGGATTGGTGCAGCTGTCGAACGGTTTAAACGTTCCACCCACACTGGCGACTAACTGCGCCATCTCACCTGCCACCAAAGGCTCAAGTAGGCGCTCATACAACATGTGCATATCAAGTGCTATCGGAATGGCCGCGAGCTGCTCCCCCTCCTGCACCCAGTCACCGTGGAAGTATTCGCCAACGACCCAGCGGCTGCTGTCAGCTTCACTTGGCCGTTTGTAAGCGGCGGCCAACCTGATGCGGCGCCCATTGACCACCTCAAAGATGAGCGGAAAAGAGATTGCTTTGTCGATGGCGCCTAGCACTCCCTGATCCAGTTTTTCAGTGCGTGCGGTGATACGAAAGATCTGGATCTCTGTCACGTGTTTCGATGCCGCAAGGTTTACTGTTTCGGGTGCGAGTTTGTACGACCAGACGATCTGATCCACCTCACGCACGAATATCGCTTTCAGTGCAGTGTTCGCTCCAGCGTGTTCGTAGATCTTGTTCTTGGGGATCACGCGACCAAAAGCAGCGGCGCGTGGCCACTCGTAGAGGGTCATACGTGACCTCCTTGTACGACCAGAAACGCAATCAACTCGAAGTCTTCCAGCCCTTGAATGATGTTGGTTAATGCTGTAGTGCTTCCGCCGCTAAATAGGCTGTCGATATCTTTTTCTTCCTTGACCTCGACCATGGAGCGGATAGCGCTTGAGAGAAGGTCTGAATAATGATCCATCTTGCGCCCGTCATGCGTGAATTCATTGAAAATGCGGCAGACGTCGCGGATGGGCTCGATGCGCCCTTTGCAGCTGGATCGGATCAAGTCGAGCAGGCGCTTGACCTCTGTATGGTCAGCGACGATCTGACCGTCTTCAGCGATGTAGACAAGGTAGAACGGGTGCAGCCGGTTCTGCTGGTTGATATTGACGCTGTCGTGAATGTTCTTCAGCGCAAAGATGACGCCTGGCTGGAGGCCCATTTCCGGCAGTGCCGGCACGACAGCGTGCATGCCGAAAGGCACGGTATCGAGATCGCCATGCTCCTTGATGTAATTGAGCAGGTCCATTCGGAAATCGTTCAGCCCGAGATCCGTAATGGAGATGCCGGCCTTTACGTCTTCCAGCTCGATAACCTCGTCCTGGAGCCGCTTGAGTTGTTCCTTGCGGTAGCTAATCTCGCTTGACTTGGCAGTAAGCACGTTATCGTCGCCTGTGGCGGTGATATCCGTGATGACCATTCGATTCTCGACACGTTCTTTGAGGTTGATGTACTCATCGAGCGTGATGTCTGGCCAGTAGTTAACAAGCTGGATCTGGCTATTGGGTGAGCCAATCCTGTCAATCCGACCAAACCGCTGGATAATCCTGACTGGGTTCCAGTGGATGTCATAGTTGATTAAAAAGTCACAGTCCTGTAGGTTTTGGCCTTCGGAAATGCAATCAGTCCCGATCAGGATGTCGAGCTCCGCTGTCTCGTCCGGAAACACAATGGCCTTTTCTTTCGATCTTGGTGAGAACAGCGTCAGGACACCCTGGAAGTCATACGTTGTCTTAAGCGTGGTCTTGGGCGATTCGGAGCCCGTAACCCTCCCGACGTGGAGTCCTAGCTGCTTTGCAAAGGGCGCCAGATTAGCGAAGAGGTAATTTGCAGTGTCAGCAAAAGCCGTTAAGATCAGCAGCTTTCGGTTCCCCGGGTTCAATGGAGCATCAATCTTCTGTTTGATCAGCCCGAGCAGATGTTGCAGTTTGGAGTCGTCGCCCGGTTCCACCTTCTCCATTGAGGCGATGAGGTCCTCGATCAGGATCCGATCAGCAGCCAGGTCATGCTTCCATGACGGCAGATCCATATCTGCAAGACTGATCTTGATTTTCTTGCCTACCGTGAATTCATCAAGGCCAGCCAGATCTTCGTCTTCCGGATCAAATTGACTCGATTGCGCAAGGAAGTCACTTACCTCGACATGACGGCCTGTCTTTTCGAAAGTCTCAATGGCTTCCAAGCTTCGTAAGATATTGGTGGAAAGCGCCCTGAGCGTGAGCCGAAAGGCTTCTACTGAGCTCTCCAGGCGCTTGAGGAGATTAGTTGTCATGAGAGCTTGTAGGCTACGCTCTCGATCCGCTTGCTTTAGTTTCCCTCTTCCCCCTTCAACTTGTGTGTCATATATCTCCTCGTATTTGCGGAGCCGACTTGGCAGCACGTAACTGATTGGCGCGTAGACGGCCAACTTGAGAACGGAGAGTTGCTTGAAAATATCATTCAGGCCCATCACGTCAGTGCGGTCTGTGATCGGGCAGTGAAACGAGAGTGGCTTCAGCCGCTGTGGAAACTTTCCGATATCCTTAGTATCGTAAAATGTCTCAATGTGCTTCCTTGAGCGTGCTATCGTGACGGCATCAAGAAGTTCAAAGAAATCGAAGCTGAGAGCATTCAGAATTGAAGCGGCCGTCCTCTCTTCAGGAGACTGAGATGACCATTCGTTGAATGCTCGTTGGGCTTGACGAAAGATCTCTTCTATGCTGACCTCTGTTTTGAGATGCCTGCTAAGTTCATCAGACTCTCCCTCGTAGGCAAGCGCAAGTTGGTTGCGGAGATCCGTGAATCGATTGTTCACTGGAGTCGCCGATAGCATCAAGACTTTTGTTTTGACGCCTGCCCGAACCACCTGGTTCATAAGCTTCTGATAACGTGTCTCTCGATCTTTATAGATTTCGTTATTGCGAAAGTTGTGCGACTCGTCAATTACGACTAAATCATAGTTGCCCCAATTCACTCTGTTCAGCGGGATTCCGTACGACTCCCCGGAGCTACGAGAGAGATCCGTGTGGTTCAATACATCATAGTTAAAGCGATCCTTCGCAAATATGTTTGTTGTCAGATTCGTGTTGTAGTTGCGCCAGTTATCCGCAAGCTTTTTGGGGCACAGCACCAAAACTGATCTATTCCGTAACTCGTAGTATTTAATGACAGCGAGTGCCGTAAAGGTTTTGCCAAGGCCTACGCTATCTGCAAGAATGCATCCATTAAAAGTCTCTAGTTTGTTGATTATTCCCGTAGCAGCGTCTCTTTGAAAGTTAAAAAGCTTCTGCCAGATCTTGGTTTCTTGATATCCAGTTCTGTCATTTGGGAGGCTGTCGGCGTCCACCGTCTCCAGGAAGTCCCTGAAAATATTATGCAGAATCAGGAAGTAGATCTTCTCGGGAGAATTCTCCTGATATACTGATTCTATGTGATCACAGATGGATTCAGTTACGTCCTTCACTTTTTCGGGGTCTTCCCATATCTGCTCAAAGAGCTGAAGGTAGACCTGTGTGTGACTAGGCTCGCTGAACCTGGTAACAAAGTTCGAGACCGCATCACCTCTTTGGTAGCCCAAGTCAACCATCGTGAATCCGCTGACGGGCATATATGCAGCATCCGTCCCCGGCTGTGAGACGTGGATAAATTGCTGCATTGGGGCGGGCGATGCGTTCGATCTGAACTTGGCCTTTCTGCGTATCCACTCGGCGCATTCACGTGCCACAGCTCTTTGCGTCAGCTTGTTGCGAAGCTGTATCTCAAATTCGGTTCCGTATAGCCCCCTTTCTCTGTTGCTCTTGGGTATGTGAAACTCTCTGTGCTCTCTTTTAAGTCTATCTGTCGCCTGAGCCGGAATAAATGTTGGCGCTGTAAAAATAAATCTCAGCTCGTTGATTGCGCTTAGCTCATGCCTGAGGGCTTCGAAGGCATAGATCGAAAAATATGATGCGGCAATTCTTAATCGACTTCCTTTTGCGAGTGCTTTTTTCAGATCTTCGCCTAGCAAGGTCGAGGAATTATCGATTATCTCCATTTGGAATCTCTACTGGTGGCTTTGGTTAAACAAATCCAGTCACCAAACTTGTAAATATCTTCGATATTGGGGACTGCTCGGCCGTCGTCAAGGCTGACAGCTGCACGGCGGATCTCTCCTTGATGGGGAGCGGCGTCGCCGCAAGCCCAACTGGTGGCTGGGGTGGTTGTCATGGAGCTGCTCTCCGCCCTCCTCTCGCCCCCATTGTGCCGCCAGGGCAGCGCAGGCGCAGCCAGGCTTCTCAAGGGTCTGCCTGTCAAGGCCAAAACTATGCAGTCTGTGCATTGTTTTGGCCTACGAGCCATGCAACCGCACCGCCTCCTCATACTCCGCCCCGATCCCCAGCCCTGAGTCCTCATCAGGCATCAGCCGCTTCATGCCCACGTGGATCAGGCAGGCCAGAGCCAGGACGCCCCAGCTGCCGGGCAGGGTCTTGAGGCTGCGGGAGGTGCCGGGTTCGTTGATCTGCAGCCCCCCCTGGCTGACAGCCGCCACCTCGCTGAGCACCGCCATGAAGCGCTGCTGCTCCATCTCCCCAAACAGCTGAAGGGCCTCGAGGCAGTAGCTCACCGCGTCCTGCCCCAGGCCATCAGGCTGGTCAGCCCGCAGGTCGCGTCTGGCGATGCTGCTGCGCAGGTCTTTGGCCTTGTCTGCCAGCTCGCCGTAGGGCTGGGCCTCGAACTCCCGCAGCATCAGCCGGGGCTACCCAACAATGCCCCCCGGTGGCGTTCTTAATTTTCAAGGCTCCGGGTTCAGCATCGAATCAGTTGTCGGTGCCCCTCTAGAAACCGCTCCTGCTCCCGGCTGAACGGCCGGATCAGGTTCGCCCCCTCGATGCCCCAACACCGCAACGCCTCGCGTGCGGCGTCGTGTTCGCAGATCAGCTCACCGCTGCTGTCGAAGCTGATCCAGTGCCGGTCGAACAGCTTGTCCACATGGGGTGAGAGCAGCAGGCCATTGGCACCGCTCAGGCGTTCGTGGTTGTCGCAGTCGCGCCAGGGCTTGATGTGGCTGGCCACCAGAAACTCCTGCTGCTTCAGACCCGTTACCCGACAGGCCGGCTCCAGCTCCGCCACCCGATGGCGAAACAGGCCCTGCCCCAGCCGCGCCTTGGTGAGGGCGTCGCGCTCGGTGCTGCTGGGCACGTCGCGCAGCTGTTGCATGTCGTCGAGCAAGGCCGCCGCCGCATCGCCCTCCTCCGCCAGCACCACCAGGTGCACGCGCACTGCTGCATCGGCATGCTCCTCGATCAGCCTGAGCAGCAGCTGGCCCAGCGTTTCGCTCAACCCCGCCAGATACACCCCCTGATTGCCTCGCCCGCTGCTGGTGCTGATCGGGCTGTGGCGCTCTGGCAGCAGTGGCTGCAGCAGCGCAAAGAAGGGCTGCGGCACCAGCGCCTGCCGCAACGGCTGCCAGTTCACGCGCACCAGCCAACCCTCCGGCCCCCAGTTGTCGCCCACCGCTCCGAACTCCAGTGGCTTGGCCGACGTGACCGCCGCCGTTTCCACCAGCCCGATCTGGCTGATGCGGCCGTAGGCGTAGCTGAACACCACGTCTCCCCGCTGGCAGCGGGTGAGGTTGTCGTAGCTCACATTGCGGGCGCCATTGGCATTGGCCTTGGGCGACCACACGTAGCCGCCGTCGGTTTCCTGCCGGTAGGTCTGCTTGTGGTTGACCCACCAGAAGGCCATGGCTGGACAGCGGTGCCCCTGTTGTAGCCCAGGCCCGCTGCCGGGGCTGGCGGGGTGTGACGGGGGTGGCACTTGTAGAGGAGACGCCTTGCTGTCATGCCGCTCTCGCAACCGCCAGACCAAGCCGATCCGCCGCCGCACGCTGAAGGCGCACGCACCGCTGGGTAGTAGCACGCGCGCTAACATGGAAAGGTTGTTTCGAGTCGAGTACTACAGCCCTCGGGTTCGCGAAGACATCGAGTCCTGGCCCGTCGATCTGCTCGCGCGCTGCGACGAGCTGCTCGACCTGCTGGAGGACCACGGTCCCCAGCTCGGGGCTCCACACTCCAAGGCCATGGGTGGCGGCCTGTTCGAGATCAGGCCAAGGGCCCGCTCCGGCATTGCTCGGGAACGCCTCAGGAACGTCAAACGCCATGGCTGACATCCCCTATCAACCGCTCATCCGCGATCGCGTTGCCGAACGCGCCAGGCTCGATCCTGTGCCGGGCTACAGCGA
>Ga0194124_10004452_pt1 | contig 13660 bp, 12 predicted proteins | sample TA2KigCas0mmetaG_FD_148605 | JGI IMG/M metagenome (GOLD analysis project Ga0194124, IMG submission 148605) | Freshwater microbial communities from Lake Tanganyika, Tanzania - TA2015031 Kigoma Deep Cast 0m | ecosystem: Environmental > Aquatic > Freshwater > Lake | place: Tanzania: Lake...
TTGAACTTCGGTGAATCGTGATTTTTTCATGGTAGTTTAAAATTAAAGGAATTACTCTACTTTTAAACTGTCTGCATTTTAGGGGTACTTACATGGCAGAATATGGTTTATTTTCCCATACTTGTTGGCAGCCACAGCAATGATGATATTCAATTTCAATTTTTTCTATCCTTCAGATTTTAAAGAAGACCTTGTAAGAGAAGCAGCTACAGAGCTTAAAGATTCCTTAAATTCTTACAAAGAACGTTTTAGTTTAGACATTGATGTAAAAGCTTTAATAGATATAGCCGACTTAGAAACTTATGCCAAAAGCTTAGATACTGAAGTCAGAAATCGTGAAGGAAGAGGACGAGTTGCTGAAGAACAGTTAAGTCGAATTAATAAAATACTTGCTAAATATGGTAAGGAGCCGATCATTCTTTCAAAGGGTGGTTCCAAAGCCCAAGAAGCTGACGATTTTAAAGAAAATATAGATCGTGTTATTAATGATATTTTATTACAATCCACCGGCGCGAAAAAAGCAAAAGAGCTTTCTAGATTAGATTCCGCTTTTTCACGCCTAAAAGATTCTTCCATCACAGTACTTCAAAAAATAGAAACCGACACCACCAAAATAAACATAAAACAAGTAAAGAATAACATTGAAAACAATCCTCAAAATATAGCAAAAATAATTCATATAGCTACAAGTGCCAATTCCCTTATTAAAGGCCACAACGAGATCAAAAAATCAGAAGACTCAAATTTTAAAGGATTAAATGCCCTGAGTACAGATATCAAAAATATCGGGGAAATTCACCACACATTACCATCGGCGTGGCTAAAATTGAAGGGTAAGAATGAATCTCACAAAATAGGAACCATTAAAAATATTCTTTTAGTGATGTTTTTTGACTTGGCCATACCTTTGGTTATGTTCTTTATGCTCTATAATAATTCAATAAAACAAAAGAAAAGAATTAAAGGGCCAATTCCTGTGCCCGTTCAATAACCAAACTTCAATTAATTTCATTTTTAAAGAAAATCAATTTTTAACACTATGGAAAACCCTAATACTGGTTTAGCTTTGGCCGAATTATCGGCGCAAAAAATCCTTGAAATTTTCGCCGACATATCCAATACTGGCACGCCAATTATCATCCCTATTGCTTTTCCTAATGCCGGAAAATCTTTGTTCCTGTCTTCGTTATTGTATTCGGGCAGCAAATTTGGGGCTCAATCAGGCTTCCTCCTAAGTACACTAGCCTTTGGCCATTACAAAAACGGTTCAGGCACTGCTCAACACATGATTAATGCGTTTGTAGCCAAAAAGGCATATAGAAGAAATGTAGTTGGTACTTTAGATATTATTGGCACTAAACTTGAACCTCATTCCGCGAACCGGAATTCTCAAGAATTCGCATTAGTAGATTTATCTGGTGAAGATATTAAAAGATTGATAACGGATGAAGAAGATCGCACGGGTGTTGCGGAATTTACTGACCCTAAAATAAAAGCCATTTTGAACGGTTGTGCAGGGGGCAATACTATTTTTTGTTTAATCACTCCATTTATGCCTTGGATTGGTGATGCAAAAGAAGACGAATTGCATGGCCGTTTTTTGACTTATATTGAATCCGAGTACCCCGGATTGTTCCAGAATTCAAAATTCATTGTAGTAGTTGCCCAATGGGACAAAGTCCCTGCAAATATGAAAATAACGCCTATTGAATATATCCAAAACAACAGGAGAATTTTGTATAATAAACTAGTGGCTAGAAATACAAATGTTGTATATACAGAGTATTCAGTAGGTACTGTTGTTAATACCGAAGATGAAAACAAAGCAGAAGTTACTGTTATAACGAAAATAAACACCGCATATCCCAGGAAATTGTGGAATCACTTCTATAAACAAATAACAGGGAATGATATCATTAGTATTTCTTGGTGGGATAAAATACTTATATTCCTAGGATTCAAGGATAGTCAATAATCTCGCACAGAGTTATGAGCTCTCCCTCATTTATTTTATTCGGAACTCAAAGCGGATTTGAAGTTTTTGAATACTCCGAAAAGTCATTTTCCCGAATGATCGGTGCACAGCTAGAGCCTATCATATCTCCAATTCACCAAGACACATTATTAGTCCACCTCCACAACGAATACGGAGTCTCTTATCTTAAAATTTACACCCGGGCTAAAGGAATTAACAATTCTCGCCCTGGAGGCCTAATTGGTGTGGGACTCATGTCAACCCAAGGAATTTTACGCCTTAGTGATAAAAACACATCTATCCTGATTGGAATCCTCGATAAACTCAGGAAGTTAGTTTCGATTAATGAAGTGATCCAAATTTCAACATTTAAAGAATTTGATCCTACTAAATTGGGTGTAGATTTTAACTTTAGTCCCGATATATACTCAATCCCTTCTAATAATTTAATCAAAGATAATTCATCTGTTCTAATAGCGAAGAATTTTTCAGAGGTTACCAAGAAGCATTCCTTAATAGATAAATTGTGCCAAAGCAAGCATTTGTTTGTTTTTGACAGTATTGAGGTGCTGAATTCTGAAATAAATAATTCACACAAAATAAGATTCAGAGACTCCATTTACATGTTTTCCAACAACGGAAATGAACTAATTCCCTTTAAAGAAGCAAAAATCCCTATTGAAAATCCCACAATTCCAATTCCAATTCCAAATCCCCCGCGACAATCACCAACAGACATTCCCTCAAAGCCTAAATCTCAAGATTCGCTGAACTTATTGCAGTCTCAAGTCCATTTACTTACTCGACAATTAGATGAAGAGAAGAAAAAATATGAAAAATTTCACTCGAGAAGTCACAGACAACGCAATCTGCTTCTTAGCCTTCTAAGCTGTATAACATTCCTTTTTTTTTATATATCATTTTCAGAGAATGGGGATGAGAAACCACCTATAACAGTAATAGATGATGGACCGCCAAAACCACAGCCCCCTACAGACACAACACTTCAAAAAGACAGCACTCTCACGGTTATTTTTGATTCTCTAATAAAAAATTCTGATGGCTTACAACCATTCCTTAAATGGTACAAAATTGTCTCCGACACCACAATAAGTTCTAAAGACTCTGCGGATATAAAAAAACGGGAAAAAGAGCTTAGCAAAAAAAATGAATTTATTATTAAAGCTCAGAACCTAGGAATAGACACCGTGGAGTTACACAAGAGAATTAAGAATTAATTTAGGCGTCTGCCCAGCGTATGTACATAACCACCTGCCTACAATATTATTAATTTTCTATGGAAACACCCAAGAACCTTCGACTTGAGACAAGTGAATGGAGTGTAAATGGCAGAATAACCCTGTCCTTATTCGCTCGTAGATTTCTAACTGCTCTCATGTGGTTTACAATTTCCGTTTATAGTAGCGCTTTGATATTTCAACTCTATGGATTGAGGCCCTATATTCTTTCCGGTCAAGACTTATTGCATCTACACTATGCGCTAGGGGCTCTTTTTGTTTTGTATATTGTAATTCAAGGCGCCAAACGCATTCAAGATGCTGGGCACTCAGGCTTGTTAATTCTTGCCCCACTTTATAACCTAAAGTTATTGTTTGATCAAACCATGAACAGCAATAACAAATACGGAGCAAGACCCACACCACAAAGTGAAGCAATCACTCCTGTTTGGAAGAAATTCCCATTGGCTCTTCTTATTCGATTTAAGAACCTAATTAATTTAATCTTAATATATTGCATTGCACATTATTACCTTATTACGTTTAAGCCAGGAACGTATATTCATGTTACAAATAATAAAGCAACTAATATTTATATAGTAACTGGTTATAAAGAAAAGGGAAACTATCAGTTGAATGGTTTTGATGCTCTAAATCCTAACAAATCCAAGAAATTTTATGTTCCAAATAGCAAAGAGTATTTTCTTGGAATCAATGACCTAAGGCGCAAAATCGGATCCAATTTTCCAGAAGAAACCATTGAAGTTTGCAATAACAATGGCAAAATAAAAATCAGAAATAGTGATTCAGAGCCATGTAACTCACAATTAATTCGTTTGTTTACATTACCCACATCAAAGAATAGAATTAATCTCGAATAATTACTCCACCAAAAACCTAATGGCCTGAATTTGATTCTTGTCACGAGCCACAAAATAATATATCCCGGAAGAGAAACTTGTTTTAAATGAGGTTTCTTTGAGTAATAACATATCATGTTGCAACAATTGACCTTGATTGTTACGGATTTCGTAAGTCAACGGCTGATTTGAAAGCCGCAAAGCGGAAAAACTCCCGTCGTTGGGATTCGGGTAAAGTGAGATTAACGGTTCGGATTTGGGGATTCGAATTGGACTCCTACCTTTTAGGAATCCTTGTTTCAGTAGAAATTGACCATCGAAACTAATTGTTTCAATTGGACTTGTTTGACCAAGGATAGCCTTAGTGGAGGACTGATTTTTCTTGGAAATTGTTCCTCCGCTAGAAAGGATTTTATGGCTATAGGGCTTTTGGGCCTGAACCTTGTAAGCAAAGCTCAAGAACAAAATCAATACTATACAAGGAAAATACAAAATTGTTTTCATAGATCCGTTCTTTGGAATCAGCTGATCAAGGATTTATTACTTCGATCGTACCATTTGCTATATTGTTCCCGCCTGTGCAACCTCCCGTCATGGTAACGGTATAGTTGAAGGTACCCGTGGTTAAAGGCGTACCGCTAATGGTCACAATATTGTTGGCCCAGCTTCCGGTCACCCCAGGAGGAAGACCGCTAATCGTTGCACCGGTCGCTCCTGTTGTGCTGTATGCTATAGGAATTATAGAGTCACCAATATTTATTAATTGATAATTATTACCGCCAGGATTGAGAGAAACCGTATTAAATGGGTTAACCGTCACCGTCCGCGTTGCCGTAGCATTCGAGCAGCCACCTGTTCCGGTAACGGTGTAGGTAATGGTGGCGGTGCCTGCTCCAACACCGGTCACAAGACCCGTGCTGGCGTTCACCGTGGCCACTAACGTATCACTGCTAGACCAGGCACCTCCACTCGCCGTCGATGCGAAGGGCGTTGTTGCATTTACACAGATGCTGTCATTTCCACTCAAGGTTCCGGCTTGTGGCTCTAGCAAAACTTGAACAAGAATACTACCAGTCCGAGAACTACATCCTTGGGCATTGGTAACTATGACCCTGTATTGGCCAGGATCGTAAACCACAAGAGACGAATTTACCGCTCTTTCAGATTTTATAAAACTATTGCCGTTGTACCACCATGAGTAAGTAGATGAATCAGATGGGTTAGAAATATTCGTTGCGGTTAGACGGACGGAATCCCCGCTACAAAATGTGGTTGGTCGATTATTGCTACCCAATGCAACAAAAGGAGTATCTGCAACTTGAACAGTAAGAAGGTTCGAAAAGCGCTCACAATTAAGGGCATTTCTGATTCTTATCTTATAATTACCAACGATTTGTGTTTCGTATGATGGATTGGTAGCATTAGGAATAAGAATATCATTCCTAAACCATTGATAGCTAGAATTAGCTTGCGGCTGAGTTAAGAGCTTAATGGTATCGTTTGAACATATACGGTTGTTGAGGCGATTCGATGAAATAGAAAAAGAAGCGACTGAATCCACGGTCAACCTAAATGTGTCCGATACTGACTTACAACGATCATCATTTCGAACCGTCAAAAATACGGTTGAGGTGCTGTCAACGATTAAACTGTCTGAAAAATAATTTGTCAAAGTAGAACCATTGACGTTCCAAAAATATCTGAAATAAGGGTTCTTGCTCGCCTTGAGTACCACAGAACTCCCCAAACAAAAATTGGTTCCTCCAATTAATCGCAAATCGAATACAGGGCCATGATTTAGTACAAGATCCAAAGCCTCAGAAGTGTCAGCGCAACTATTAGAAAATACCGCTACACGATAACGACCCTCAGAAGAGGTGGTAAGGCTTGACTTGGTTTCATTAGGAATTAATGCATTGTTTTTGAACCAAACATAACGAAATCCTGGCAAATAAGCTGCGTTGATAGTAATGAGGCTGTTATCACAAAATTCAAAAGGACTGTTCGACAAAAGTTTAGCAAAAGGCTTGATACAAAACAAATCGTATGAGAAAACCGAATTAGGACAATTGCCAGTAGAAACATTATTCAAACGCACCAAACCTTCTTTTTTAAAAAACAAAGTGTCCAAACTACCAGATGATGAATAGCGTATTTCGGCACTATTGTTTGATACAAACCACTTCCCTCCAGCTATCCTAGGCAAATATGACACTTGTCCAGGGCAAAAACTATCCACATTACCCAAAGAATATCTCATTAAGGTCAAGATTGAATCCCTACTTGGGGTCAAAAACGATTTTAGAACGAGTGTATCCCTACTCGTATAAGATATTATATTGGATGTGACGCTGAGAACAATAGTGTCAACCAAAGGATAAGGAGGATAATGGGCAGAAAATTTCCTAGCATTAGATAGCGGTAAGCCATTGCGTTGCCAAGTATATTGCAAAGTGGGATCTACAATATAATTACTTGATAGAGTAACAGAATCACCAGCACATCCAACGGGCGAACCGTTTGGAATAATAATGGCAGAAGGCGGCAAACGTAAGGTCTCGATTTGAAAACTACTGTCATTAACCAAAGTGATGATATAGGTTAGATTTTCTTTTCGGATAGACTTAATTCCGTTTTGAGCAGACAAACTAGATAAGCTTGTTAAGGATGAAAATGAATATGGCGAAGAGCCTAAATCTAATGAATCAACAGATCGGTAATTCATTTCGTTTAATTTCTTCCATTTAACCGTCAATAAAACATCGTCTCTAATTAAATCCCAACGAATACCAGAAAAGTCAGCAGGATTCTTTTGACCAATTCGAGTAAAAATCAAACCATCCTCATCAGTAACCAAAGTATCTGTTTCTTCATAAATTGTTGCACCATTGACCAAAAAAGCAAATTCGAATTGAACGGATTCTGAAACAATTGGAAATGAGGCATTTAAGTTATTTCCTGGTTGATTCACCGTCCGGAATTCCTTCAGATAAGCTTGGTACGATATAAACTCTTGAGCTAATACGCTTTGAAATGGAAGTGCACAAAAAAGACCTACAAGGACAAACCTAAAGAAAATAAATCTGTCAAAAAAACAAATCATAACTTACTTATTTTGTAATCCGTTCGAAAACTAACACTGAATAACCCAGTCCGATATTGGGTTTCTGAACTTTGGTCAGTCGACAAAAGACCAATATTGTACCTTGCTTCTAATGCAAAATTTAGCCTTTTTGTATTCCTTCTATTGTATTCAAAACCCAAGGCAGGCGAAAAGCCGAAATCTTTGTAGAGCTTTTGAGAAAACGAATAATTCTGCCCATAAATGATACTTTGATCAAAATTTCCTAGTTGTAAGAATCCACCAAGTCCAATATATCCATTGAAGTCACGGCTTTTGTATTCATTTTTCTGGTTTTCAGAATTGATCCTGTAGGTATACCCTGCGTGAAATCCCCTAAAATTTGTGTTAGAGATATGCATGGCTGAAACCGTAGAATTTGAGAATAAAAATAAACCTGCTTCCACTTCGTGTTTTCTTTCTCGTCCCCGATACTCCGGAAGCAAAAAATATATCGAGTATAATCCGCCATAAGACTCATTGATAGAAGGAACAGAAGGAGTCTGATTATTGGCATCGCCTTTTCCAGCCCTAAATTTAGCTTGATTAAAAAATGGCAATTTGATACCAACATTGCCATAACTTTTATCCCTATCTGTGGTCAGGGTAGCCAAGTTGGCGCTGTCAGTGCTATGGGTGTTTATGGCATCTGGATAACTTTTTTTGATTTTTTCAGCAACAACAAAATCCAAAAAAAATGTTATAGAGTTAAAATTATCTGTTAGCACAAATGAACTTGGTGTTTTTTTACCAAGATCAATGTACTTGATATAGAAATAGGCCTTCTGTGAATGCAAATACACTGGAGTTCGTGTAAATTTCTTCCAATAATAATTTGTTGTGTCCAAAAAAAATGAAATTGTCGTAAGCTGATCTTTAGCCAATGCGCCAATATTCTTGTCACAAATGGTATGTGAAGCATATTCTCTGGGACATACACTTTCGAAACAATAAGGAAAAAATGTAACGCCAGGCTGATTTGAGTACTTTGCTAGAACAAGATTTTGGTACAACATATACTTTTGAGAACTATCTCTAACGTGATTGTTAAAGAAAACATAAACAAAAACATCTGTATCGTTTTTACTATTGCAGGCTTTTTTCATCGAATTATTTCCAAGTGGAAACCTTTGCGGATCAGAAGGCATGATTATTTCATCATTTTGGGCAAACAACGCGTTGGACGTCATTAGAAAAAATAAAAAATAAAATATTTTCATGTAAGCTGAAATAGATAAAATAAATTAAAAATTATTATCGTGAGCCGCATTTGCATAAAGGCATTAAACTAACGTCCTGCGAGAAAGTGTCAAACGAAAATGCTTTGGGCGCACCTAAATTCATGAATTTTCCATCTTCGATTTCGTACTGAAAAGTGCCCATTATCTCCAAGTCTAAACTACAGTCGTGGATATCGTCAACTTTTGGGATTGAAGGGTCCCTGCATTCTAGAATTTTAGTTTGAACATCGGCGCCAAAGTCAAGGAAAAAGCAATAAAGATTTTGACCATCCCCCAACTCCTCTTTGGCTTGTAAAATGAGATTATTATTCCATGGCACAATCCAAGTTAGTCCTTTTATTATATGAAATTCCTCACATTTATCTCGATTATAAAGTGCAAAAGGGTTAAAATCCAATTTCAATTGAAGTTTGGTATCGTCTATATCATACCCCTTGAATGCTATTCGGTAAGTTGAACTACCATTTAATTTACATCTAGGTACCACATCATTAATTGGATCTGTTATCTCGATTTGAGGATTTTCACTGTAAGTGATATTGGTGTACTCCTCAATTTCGGTAGTATCGGTTTTATGATTTTGGGGATAACCATAGACTTCAAGGTCGATTTTGGTGTTGGACCTAAGCGATTTTATTTGGGCTGACCATGTTCCATCCGAATTGACGAGAGCAGCAACAGGAGATTCGTTATTGATTTTGATGTAGACACGAAATTTTTCCAAATCTAGGTTACCTTTAATTGTACCCGAAATAAAGCGGTTGTATATAAATTTTGTATTTGATGTTATATTGTTAACACTTAACGTAGGAGGAGAAGAGTTATAAAAAAGAAATATATCTAATTTTTTGAGATCGCGCTTGTTGGATGTTCTGATTTTTGATACTATCTCTGAAATACCATTGATTTTGTTAGTATACCGCCTGATATTACCTAAATACCTAGGGGGATATTGAATAAAACAAAGGTAATCAAATCCCTCCTTGCTTGCTTGAGCCTCCCTTTCAATATCAGAGCCACTAATATATGAGCCTTTTAAATTACTCGCCACCAATGAAACATTATTTATATTTCTTTTGCTGAATTTAATTTTGTCTTTTTTAAGACCGTCGATTGAGAAATATAAATTAGTCCGCCCGGTTTTATCAACAAGGGATCTCACTATTGATTTCAAGTCTTCCTCATCCACGCTCTCACCGTTGGAACAAAATAGATGAACATTTTGAGAAAGAGATGTGTTAATATAGATTGAAAATATTAACAAAGAAAATATTGTTTTCATGGTTCAATTTTAATTCTTATTTGCGGTACATTTAGGATCTAATCTGCCATTAAGCAAGCTGAAGTAGGCGGCTTTTTTTCCGCCAGGGGCTTCGATTTTAATTACATATTGCACCTCATTCTGTAATCCCAAACTACTAAAATAAAGTGGGCCATTAATTTGGCCACTTTTTACGATTTGACCGTTCGACCTTTTTTCTATGGTGTAACTGTATGATTTTGGATCTTCTACGTCTTTAAAGAGATTAATGTGGTCGCTTGCGCCAATTTTAAGTACGGGATCTTTTAAAACGCGGGGAGGAGGTGGGTCCTTTTTCACTTCCGGAAGATCCACTTTTCCTGGCTTTGGTATGCGTTTTTCTTCAACAGGGACTTCGGGCTCCTCAGGTTCCTCAAAGTCAAGGTCAACAGGAGCAGGTGATTCATAAGGTAGCAGAATAATGATTCCTGCCCTAAATAATTGAGTTTTCCTATCAGGTGGGGTTATTTCTAACCAATCGGTTTTGTCCCCTGGAATTTTGTATTCACCCCTCTGGTTGGTAATTGCCATAGGCCCTTTGCCTCGGACTTTAACCTTAACTCCACGTGCCGGCGTTTTGTTAGAATAAAGAATTATACCCTTCAAAGTGGTAACCTCTGTAGAAGGGTCATCTGATTCAGTGGTTTTTTTAGGAAGGTCAACTGTTATGGGAGTGTCTATAGAGGGGTCACCTGTTATAGGGGGGGGAGAGTCTATAAGGGGGTCAACTGGTCTTGAGGTGTCTGTAAGACCATCCCCTTTCTCTGTCCCTTTCTCTGTCCAGTCTGTACATCCCTGAAAAGCATAAATGCCTAAGCCTAAAATGATTAATTTTAAGAAAATATTCAAATTTTTCATGGTCAAATTAAAGTTTTGGTACGTTTGGTTATTTTATGGAGAAAATTAATTTACAATTTCTTTTATTATGTTTATGTTATCAAATATGTAATCGACAAATTTTTGCTTTGTCACAATAATTCATTTTAACATGACGATTGGTGCCATTGTGATTTTTTTGGCCGGTAGAGCACCCTGAAGCGCGCGACAATAATGACTCAGATTTCTGATACAATGCTCTAATTTCTTTAATTCTGTCCTCTTCGCTTTGATATTCAGAATTCAAAATAGGTATCTGCAAAATCATTTTGTTTAGTGCCATCGCAGTGGGTAAACAGGCCTAAAAAAGGTAAAACTAATGGCAATTGCCTGAGATTCGTCATAAAACAAAACGAAGATATAGTAAAATTTTGTGAAATTTACAAAGAAATGTCGATTATTTGACAAGACTGATTGCAAGACTGCGTGAGCGCCAGGACTCGTTCAGCGTCGGTATCGGTCAGAAAAACACGAATACCATGACTGGTCAAGGCCTGCATGGCTTTGGTAAGGCCTCGAAGTCTGCTTTGGTCCAACTTTTCGAAAACATCATCCACCAACAAATAAACAAAGGGCTTGCCGCGCTTCACAAAATACTGGCATTGAGCAAGCTTAAGGGCCAGGACCAAGGATTTGCGTTGGCCCTGCGAGGCGTAGCGTTTCACGGATTGCTCCTTGAGGATGAACTCCACATCATCCCTTTGGGTACCCCACAGGGTTAAGCCGGCCTCCAATTCTTTGCGCAAGGCAGGCTTTTGAACAGGAACGCAATGTGCTTCCCAATCGCTGAGGTAACGAAGTTCCGCGGGCTCGCTGGGACCCGCCATTTCGGTATAATAGGTTTGAAGGTGGGGCTCGAAATCTGCTAGCCACTGGCAGCGGCTGTTGTGAATAGCCTCATGGCACAAGGTCAGTTCCTGGTCGTACAGCGCAAGCAATTCCGGATCAGGCTGCCCATAAGGGCCAACCGCTTTGAGCAAGGCATTGCGCTGCCCCAGAAAATGATCCCTGCGCAGCAACCTGCCCACATAGTCGGGATCAACCTGGGCCAACATCATGTCCAGCCATTTGCGGCGCTCCGTACTTCCCCCCTCGATCAGAACCAAATCGCCCGGGGTCACCATGACGGCAGGGAATTTTCCGAGATGCTCGCTCAACCGCTTGTAGGGAACATCATCCAAGGCCAGTTCCTTGGGGGTACCCGGCTTGTAAACCACCGTTACTTGGGCTTCTTGAAGGGGATGACCCTCCGAATTCTGGGCTTGGAAATGGCCTTCGATGCGAAAGCCTCTCTGACCAAAACGCACCAATTGTGTATCCTGACGGGTGAAATAACTGCGTCCTAGACACAAAAAGTGAATAGCGTCCAACAAATTGGTTTTGCCGCAACCGTTGGGGCCTGTAAAGGCGATCCAGCCGGGCTCCAAATCCAATGCACGGCTGGATTCAAGGCGAAAATCAAGGACGTAGAGGCGGTGCAAGTTCACAGGAATGACGTTTATTCGGCAATGGAGGGTTGTATATTAGCGCCTCTTTCGACAAAACCATGTCCTCCACGCAAATATCCCCCGAACAAGCCCATAAATGGCTTGAATCGATGCTTTTGATGCGGCGCTTTGAAGAAAAATGCGCCCAACTTTACGGTCAACAGAAAATCAAGGGCTTTTGCCATTTGTACATTGGCCAAGAGGCCGTGGTCGCCGGAACCTATTCAGCCATTACCCCGGAGGATTCGGTGATCACCGCCTATCGCGATCACGGGCATGCCTTAGCTTGCGGTCTCAGCCCTGAATCCATCATGGCAGAACTTTACGGCAAAGCCACAGGTTGCTCCAAAGGCAAGGGGGGGTCCATGCACTTGTTCAGCAAAGAACACCGATTCTTCGGCGGGCATGGCATCGTAGGTGGTCAGGTCCCCTTGGGAGCAGGCATAGCCTTCGCCGAAAAATACCTGGAGACCGGCAAGGTCAACATCTGTTTTATGGGAGATGGAGCCGTCCGACAGGGCGCATTGCACGAGACCTTCAACATGGCGATGTTATGGAATTTGCCTGTGGTCTTCGTCATCGAAAACAACGGCTACGCCATGGGCACCTCCGTTCAACGCACCACCAACGTTATGGACTTGTCTCAAATTGGCCTTTCGTACCAGATGCCCTCCGAGGCTGTGGATGGAATGAATGTGGTGACTGTGCACGACGCAATGACCCAAGCCGTTGCAAGGGCCCGCAATGGCGAAGGTCCTACGCTGCTCGAAATACGAACCTACCGTTACCGGGGACACTCCATGAGCGATCCTGCCAAATACCGCACCAAAGAGGAATTGGAATCCTACCGTAACCAAGATCCCATCGAACAGATCAAATCTTGGATGATGGACAACAAACACCTCACAGACAAGGCCTACGAAGCTTTGGAAGAGAAAATAGACGCTATGGTTTCGGCCTCCGTTCAATTTGCCGAAGAGTCTCCCTGGCCGGAGGAAATCGAAATGTACCGCGACGTTTATGTTCAAGAAGACTATCCATACCTTATGGACTAAGGGCATTTTCGAGAAGCCCAAATTCAAATTCCCTTATTAACCATCATCCGATATTTCAACCACCCAGAACCATCAAAACAGCGACCATGGCCCAGAAAACCAATTCCAATAGCGGCGACACCTTCGAAAAATTAGAGCAACTTGACCTGCAGGAAAGCCTTGGTAAAGCCGAAGCCTTTTTCCAAGCCAACAAGAAAGTGATATCGTATGCCGGAGGCGGATTGCTGGCCCTGATTTTGGGGGCCTATTACGTGTGGGGTATTTACCTCCCGGACCGTCAGCGCGAAGCGGTGGATCTTATGCATGTTGCGGAACGCTATTTCGAGAATGATTCTTTGCGTCTCGCAGTGGAAGGGGACGGGAATTTTCCCGGATTTGAGGATATCGTGGATGAATACGGATGGACCCGTGCAGGCAATCTGGCCAAATATTACCTTGGCGTCAGTTATCTCCGAATGGGCAAATACAACGAGGCCATTGATGCGTTGAATTCCTTCAGCACCAAGG
>Ga0194124_10004472_pt1 | contig 13615 bp, 9 predicted proteins | sample TA2KigCas0mmetaG_FD_148605 | JGI IMG/M metagenome (GOLD analysis project Ga0194124, IMG submission 148605) | Freshwater microbial communities from Lake Tanganyika, Tanzania - TA2015031 Kigoma Deep Cast 0m | ecosystem: Environmental > Aquatic > Freshwater > Lake | place: Tanzania: Lake Tanganyika...
TTTTTTGAAAGATTTCGTAACGCAAATCCACATTGTAGATGGTCGCCTGGATCAACGAGTCGTTACCGTAAGTGGTTGCAAAAAGGTCAAAATCATAGAAGGCGAACGGAGCGATTTCCCTGAATTCAGGACGGGACAAGGTTTTCGAAAAAGCAAAACGCAGGTTCGATGACTCGGTCAATGAATGCACCAAATTCAGCGAAGGCAAAAGGGTAGGGAATTTGTTGGTGGTCGTATCAAAAGTCTTTAATTCAAAGTCGGTTGGGGCAATCAGCTGTTGGGTAAAATCCTCGTAACGCAAACCCCAAATGGCCCTGGTCTTGGGCCCAAGACGATTGGTCATCATCAGGTAACCCGCTAACAAACGGGATTCTGCTCGATAACGATCGCTGGGGTTGGTGATTTCGTCCATCCATAGGCCTCCTTCGCGCATGTTCCAATCCCCAAAGACCGAATCCAAGCCCATCAAACTAATTCGAGGATCAAAATTCCCGCCCGATGTCGCATAACCCAAGGCCCTAGCAATGAACTCTCTCTGCTTGGTCTGGGCGTAGAAGCCGGTTTTGAATTCGTGTTTGTGTCCATTCCATTGAAAAGGCACGGTCAAGTTGACCACGGCATTGCCCACGGTTTCAGTCATCGAGGCAAAGAAGCGGTAACCGTCGGTGTTGTTCGCCGTGCTGTTGGGGTTAAAACGCCACACGATGGTCGCGCTATCGGTACCGGAATTGATTTCGTTTCCGTTAAAACGCACCCGCCGAAAATCAGGCTGATCCCGGTTCATCTGCGAAAGGGAACCGGTCCAGTCCAAACGGTATTTGTTGTTGTACAGGCTATGTTCTCCCCCCAACTGACTGGTCAACAATCGGTTGCTGGTAAATTCAATTTGGTGGCGACGAAAGTTCTCGAATTCCCCGTTTTCGGTGCGGTAGCCTTGACCGTTGGTATAAATCTGGTCGGAAGTAATGTTAAAAGCATTTTTGAGGTAAAGTCGATTAGACGCACCCAGCCTTGCCGAAAAATTCAGAAGGGTTCCCCAAGAAATTTCGCTGGCAAAAACCGTATCCTGAAATGTATTTAATAAAGAATTGAATGCCGTGGAGTCACCGAGTCGGCCGTTGACTCCGCCCCAACCGTTAACCTGTTGGTAATTCACGCGTTGATTGAGCGAATAGTTCATGCCACCGATCATCCCGTATTCGTTGTTGCCTTGGGTCTTGCGCAATCCCCCTGACATTTGGAATCCCCCGTAGGGCAGTGCATTGAATTCGTTGGGTTGATACGTGTTTGTAAATTGTTTGGAAAGGTCAAATCGCTGGGCACGAGAAGTCACGGAATCAGTTAACAATTGTACACGGTTCGTGGGCCAATCCTTGGGCAAAACCCGGGTGCCTTCGCCTTGTCCGTTATCGTAGCCCAACCAATCGGTGGTGGATCCCTTCACTCTGCGAAAATTTTGGAAGGTCGCCTGGGCGTTCATTCCCCCAGAGGCCGAAATCGTAAAGAAATTGCTGTCCGGCACGTCCTTGGTGTTCATGCGGATAATCCCCCCAGCAAATTCCCCCGGCAAATCCGGTTGGGCTGTTTTGATGATGATCAAGTTATCGAGCATCCCCGCCGGGAAAATGTCAAAAGAGAAAACTTTTTTGTCGGGCTCGGAACCGGGCAACATGGCCCCGTTGACCAAGGCCAAGTTGTAACGCTCGTTAAGACCGCGGACGATGGCGTACTTTCCGTCTTGGATGGTGGTCCCACTGGAACGCTTGAGGACATCGGCGGTGTTACGGTCTGGGGATTTTTTGATTTGGTCCGACGACGTACCGTCCATCAGTGACGCACTGTTTTTCTGCATCAACTGAATGGCCGAAACAGTCGTTTTGAGGGCTTCGGCCTCGACTTTGACCTCCGAAAGGGCGGTGGAGGAAGGATCCAGGTACAAATCCATACGCTCGGTTTTTCCCGCATTGGCCATCACCCCCGAAACCTCCAAGGGATTATAGCCCAAATATTGAACCACCAATGTTACTTTCCCGGGATTAATCCCGCTGATCAGGAATTTGCCGTCCAAGTCTGTGGATGAACCGTTGGTCGTCCCTTTGACCAGGACCGCGGCGCCGATCAGGGTCTCGTTGGTGGATTTGTCGCGAACGATCCCTGTCAAACTGGCGGTTTGGGCCCATACGGAGAGAGGGAGGCAACCCATCACCATCAATGTCCAAACCAAAGTCAAACAACGAAGGCTCGTTGAGGTTCCGGTGGTAACCAAAAATGAAAACATAGCGGCGGGGTTTAATTTTGTAATCAATTATGTTTCAACTACTTGAAAATCAGTTTGATTTTTAGATAAATTGACACAAAGCAAATGATCGTTGAAGAAGCGATTGTTAACGAATCGTTAACCCTTCTCCAAGGAACCCTTAATCCTTCCTTGCGATTTCTTGCCCTGAACTTCGGTTTTGATGAGGTGGAAGGTATTTTTAACCCTAATAAGCGCAGCCGTTTCTAACCCCCTCCATTATGCATGAATCCATCCAATTTTGGTTAGACGAAGGACAAGAGTCCATGGACAAGGCCATCCAACACCTTCAATTTGAACTTTCCAAACTGAGGGCAGGGAAGGCCAGCCCTTCCATGCTGGAGGATGTGCGGGTGGATTACTACGGAACCCCCACTCCATTGCACCAATTAGCCAACGTCAACACCCCCGATGCGCGGACCCTCTCCGTACAGCCCTGGGAAAAATCGATTTTGGCGGCCATCGAACGGGCCATCATCAACGCCAACCTCGGCCTTAATCCCTCCAACGACGGTCACTTGATCCGAATCAATATTCCTCCCCTGACCGAGGAACGCCGCAAAGAATTGGTGAAGCGCGCCAGGGCCGAAGGGGAACATGCCAAAGTCAGCATTCGTTCCGCCCGTCGCGATGTCAACGAAGAATGCAAGAAGCTTCAAAAAGACGGCCTGTCCGAGGATATGATCAAAGACGCCGAAGCCAAGGTCCAACAAATGACCGACAAAATGATTGCCAAAGTGGACGAGGTTCTCGCCACCAAAGAAAAGGAAATCATGACGGTCTAAAGAAAGATCACGATAGCCGATAAGGCCTCAACGAAGTGGTGGGGCGAACCCTTCGGTAACACCAGTCCAATACCGTTCTTGGAATCCAATCGATCATCGCCACAAGAGGCCGGTATCGCTTATCCAAGCCCTTGATTGCCAGTAGAACAGCCTTGGATTCACGATACCAACATCCACTTAATTCGTCTTGTAGCAAAACCGAATCTGGGGCCTCCCACCAAGCCGATGGAAGTCCTTGACCAAGCCATTCTTCACGCTCTTGCGGAAGAGGGCGAAAGTTAAACGAGGCTTGACTGCTTTGATGGCGACTCATCCAGCGTACGACTCGATTGCACAGAGGACATGGACCTGCATAATACAATACGTAGCGAAGCGAAGAGGGATTGTTTTCTACCGCCACGTACTGGACCATTTGCGGTAATAACTCCGCCCTTGAGAATCGCTGATGCTCCCGATCCAAACACTGGTGGCGGGCAACGAAATCATTTGTTGAACCAACCCTTGGCCGGCGGGAGCCCGTCCGCTCCAAAGCAACTTGCCCTGCAAATCCCGTAGGGCATAGCCGAAGCCCCCCTGGGCAGGACCTTTGACGGTAAGGGTTTGGCTAAGAACGTCGTAATGCCATCCCGATTGCTCGGCCCACTCCGGCAATACAGGCTCTTGGCCCGCAACCAAAGCGCAGGACAAGGAATCGTGGCGCCAATGCGATGCCGTATCAATCACCAAGTTGGTATCCAAAGGGGAAGCGGCCTGGGTGGTAAAGTTGAAGTAAACCAACATCATTTCATCGCCTGTCCCTTCCCCCAAAGAAATCGTCTGCGGAGGATTGTTGGGGTTGTTGGGATTGGACGTGGTATTGTTGTAGGTCGCGATCGCCACGCCTTTGGTGCCCGGTGGGAGGTAAATCGGCTTTTGGAAGCGGTAATACATCTGCCAATGAAAGTCCCACTCCGGGATATTCACCAAATGCACAGTGTCCCCGCCCGGTTTGAGGGCATAGACCTGCATGGATTGGCCCACCAAGTGCATGTGAGGTAGCAGGCCCAACAAGGTCACGCCAACCGGCAGGGTGTACTCCGATCGGAAGGTCCGTACGGTATTGGCCGGTATGCTCAAGGGGCCGTTGATAAGGGCGGGGCCGTGATTCAAAATGGGTAGCGTCAGCATGGTGCGTAGTCCCGTGTTGGGCCCGTATTTGATCCGCACAGAAGTGCTATCGGTTTGACCGCTGATGCCTCCGGGGTAATGAACTTGGATACAGAGGTAGCTGTTGGGTAAAACCGATTCGCCAAAACCCGCAGGATACTGAAGGTAGCCCTGGCCGGGCACATAACCCGTGATCATTTTGGATGAATTGGAACCCGTTCCTCCAAAGGCCGTGTAGCCTGGCAAAGGATCGGCTAGGTCCCTTTGCATGGGAATTCCGGAGGTGTCCTGGAAAACCAACACATGATGCACAATTTCACGATTCCCGGGAACCACTTCGATCCCTGTAATGTTACGAGAAACGTTATTGCCCATAGGCAACACAAAAACCCGGTACAAATCGGTGGTGGTATTAACCGTAAAATTGGGTATTTTGTAAATCGTATCAGGGTTCGGTATCTGAAATGCGCTGCTGTAAACCGGCGGGGTGGGTGCCTGAGCGGGATTACCCAACGGAGCAAAATTGTTGACCCAGTCCACGATTTCGTTGATTTCGTGGGGCTCCAAGGTATTAGCATGGGCATATCGCTGACGCACCTGATCCGCTGGAAAAGGCGGCATGGAGCGGGCCTGCACCGAAGCGGCGATGGAGTAGCGGTTGGCATAAACCTCGTTGTAGGTCGTCAATGGAAAAGGGCCTATGCCTTGGTTGTTATGGCAGGGTGTGCAATGGGAATACACGATACAGGCCACGCCATCGGTCCAGGTTGCGCTGTGTTGGGTCTGTGCCAAGACTTCTCCGGCAATGAAAAATCCTGCCAAGATGGTCCACGCTAAACCTATGCAATATCGTCTATGAATTTTCGTAACAAACTGTTTCATCATAAAGGGGTTGAAAGGGGTTCTTGTAACATGAGGCAGCCTTCTTGGTGATCAATGCGCACGATGGCCGTGCGATCCACCTGGTTTCTGATCCCTACGCGTTTGCCAAGGTGAAGATCCTCACGATGCAACGCATAAACCAGGTTTTCGGTCCGTACCCCGTAGGCTGTGGGAAAGGGCCACAGAGAGAGGCGCGTCCCTGCGGCGTATCCCTTGCTGAACTGATTCGGTAAGCGGAAGATTCGCGATTGATCTTGGATCATGGTGACCGCAAAATCCTTGGGCACAGCGGCCAAAGCATGCAGATTCCCTATGAAATGGTCTGCGTCTTGACCGTTGGCCCAAAGAACATGGGCCGCACGATGACCTTGATCGTACACCCATCGCAAGGCCTTCTCGAGATCCGTGGCCTCCTGATCAGGGGTATGGACGCAGAGAACCCCGTCTTGCCTTTGGCCAACATAGGCCTGGGCGCATCCTTGACGTTCGGTATCGGAAGAGCCTGGGGCATCAAGCATGGTCCCAAGGGCCCCTTGATTCAAACTATCCATATCGCCAAGGACCACATCCACCTTGATCCCCCAATCCGCCAGGCGATCGAAAGCGCCGTCCAGCGCGATGACTTTGGGGCTCCATTCCAACAACTGTCCCACCAATTCCCTGCTGCAGGACAGCCCGTTCGCGAAGATCAACGCGGGCTCCTGATCATCCCGTACAACAACGTGGTGGCTCATGGTGTGCAGAAATTCATGGGATAATAACTCCTGATGGCTTGGGAGGTTTAACGAGGTGGGCGGGTAGAGGTTGGATCATCGATAGAGGTCCTTCAAAATTATCGTGAATTCAGCAAGTTCCTTGCTTGAGACGAAGGAATGAAACAAAAGGTTCCGATTTCAGTTAATAAATTATATTTGAGCCCATTGTATGAAAAACAACCCTCAGCCTGTCTCCGGTTTTTCGAAACTGTCCAAAGAAGCCAAAATTGAATGGCTCTGCAGCCGCTTTTTTGCGGAGCCTGAACAAGCATACAAGGTACTCTCGGGCTATTGGCACCTCGATTCCGCGGTGCAGAAAGTCCACGATGAGTTTATTGAGAATACCCTCACCAATTTCTACATACCCTACGGGCTTGCTCCGAATTTCTTGATCAACGAACGCTCCTACGCCATACCCATGGTCATCGAAGAAAGCTCGGTGGTTGCGGCAGCCTCCAAGAGCGCTGCATTCTGGGCCCAACGCGGGGGTTTCAAAGCGGAGGTTCTTTCGACGACCAAGGTAGGTCAGGTGCATTTCCTTTGGGAAGGACCATCCGATTGGCTCAAGGCTGAACTGCCAGGATTGCGTCAACAAATTCTTGAGGAGACTGCAAGTTTCACCGCCAACATGAGGCAAAGAGGGGGAGGAATACAGTCCATTGCGTTGGTGGACAAAACCCATGACGAGCCTGGTTATTTTCAGTTGGATTTCCGTTTTGAAACAGCGGATGCCATGGGGGCCAATTTCATCAATACCTTGTTGGAACAATCCTCCAAAATCTTATCCCGAAGGATTGAATCTTCGCCCGAGCTGACCTCGGAGCAGAAGCGCATTCAGATTTTGATGTGCATCTTGAGCAATTATACTCCGGAATGTTTGGTGCGTTGCGAAGTTTCATGCGCCGTTGAAGAACTCAACGATGTGCCTGAACTTGCGCCCGAAGAATTTGCCTCCAAATTTCTGCGTGCCGTAAGGATTGCCCATTTGGAGCCCTACCGCGCCGTTACGCATAACAAGGGGATCATGAACGGGATTGATTCGGTGGTCTTGGCGACGGGGAATGATTTTCGGGCCGTAGAAGCCTGTGCCCATGCTTATGCAGCCAAAGACGGAACCTACCGCTCCTTAACCCACGCCTCCGTTGAAAACGGAGTTTTTCGTTTCTGGATCGAAATTCCCCTGGCTTTGGGCACGGTAGGTGGCCTCACCGGCCTGCACCCCATGGTCAAATTCTCGCATGAATTGTTAGGGAACCCTGGGGCCCGCGATTTAATGCAAATCACCGCAGCGGTAGGTTTGGCTCAAAATTTTTCGGCCTTGAAATCGTTGGTCACCTCGGGGATTCAGAAAGGGCATATGAAGATGCATCTTCTGAATATTTTGAATCAACTGGGAGCCAGCGAGGCACAGAAAGAAAAGGCCAAAATTTACTTTAGCGACAAGATCATTTCCTTCGCCGAAGTGAAAGCCTTCGTGGATCGACTGCAAGGGTACGGTTTGCCAGATCCCAAACTTATTTTGCTAAGCGACGATCATTCCTCTTTGGAATCCTGAGGGATGGTTGGGATGTACTCTGTGTTTGGATAGGGCATGAAGGATGGGTCATTGTCATCGATTCACGGTGATTTGCTTTTTCAACAATGGGTTCCAGGAAAAATCCTCATGTCAGGAGAATACGTCGTACTCGATGGAGCGACCGCTTTGGGGCTTGCCTCGCGAATGGGCCAGAGCATGGCCGTGTTTCGGGGCAGTCAACCGGGATGCTTGCGCTGGACCGCCCTTGATCATCTCCACAACCCTTGGCTGCAGGCGAATTATCGCATCGTGGATGGGCAATGGTCGGTAGGGGAGGTCTCCGCTGAGGCCTCTGAAAGCGCTGGTTTACTCCAAAACTGGCTCCAAGCCGCCTGGACGTTGATGGCTGGGCCTAACGAAGGTTCAGCTTTGGGAGTTGAAGGAGCATCCTGGAACGATATCCTGCATCAAGAAGGCCTGACCGTGCAGACCCAATTGGATTTTGCCCGCTCTTGGGGTTTGGGCAGCAGTTCCACGGCGTTGGCCTTGTTGGCTCAATGGTTAGGGGTGGATGCCAGGCGCCTTTACGCACTCACCACCAACGGTTCCGGATACGACCTTGAGGTGGCTATGCAAAATTCTTCGATTCTGTACCGCCTACCCGAGGGTCGACCTATCACAAATTCACTTTCTGCCGCTCCGTTGGAGCCCATCGTTCAGCCCATAGCCTACCGATCACCCCAAGGTGGCGCTTTATGGTTGGTGGACCCGGGTGGTAAGCAAATTTCAGCCAAGGAGGTCGGGCGCTACCGTAACCTTGATACGAACCAACGCTTGGCCTGCGTTGAGAAGATCTCTTCGTTGAGCATCGCCCTTGCCACTTGCCAAGACGTGACCATGATGATGGATTGCTTTGAGCAGCACGATGCGGTATTGGAAAAGCTCCTAGGGCAACCCTGTCTTCAACGCAGTGCAGGGAACGGCTTTCCAGGCAGGCTCAAAAGCCTGGGCGCCTGGGGCGGAGATCTGTTCTTGGCGGTCTCCCCGTCTTCGGAAGATGCCATCGATTGGCTTGAAAATCAAGCGAATTGGTCGATTTATCCCTTTGAGCAGCTTATCCGATGCGAAGCTTAAGTTCTTTATCGTCTGTAATGTTTTGATAAAAATTGTTTGTTTCAACATTATTATCAATATTTCTTTTTTCTCCATTAAAGTCCCTAATGAATTTTCAACGATGTCGTTATCCCATTCCGAATCCATGATGATTTCCTCTGGCAAACTTGGCTGGGAATGTCCATCGAATATTGCGCTGGTGAAATATTGGGGTAAATATCCAGGGCAAATTCCGGCCAATCCATCGCTTAGCCTTACTTTATCTTCCTGTGTGAGCAGAACACAGATTGCCTACCATGAGTCAGATCAAGGAAGCATGGAATTTCTTTTTGAAGGATCGCCCAAGCCTGAATTTGCGCACAAAATCCAAGGCTATCTGGACAGCCTTCGCGCAGAGTTGCCTTGGTTAACCCGGGTTCACCTGCGGATAGAATCCCATAACACCTTTCCGCATAGCAGCGGGATTGCCTCTTCGGCCTCGGCCATGGGGGCTTTGGCGCTTGGGCTGGCGAGCATGGACCGCGCCTTTCGTGGGGTTGAATCGGGGGATGGGCTGAACGATTCAGCCTTCTGGGCTCAGGCCTCGGACCTTGCCAGGCGGGGTTCCGGTTCCGCCTGTCGTTCGATTTACGGGGGTTACACCGTTTGGGGAGCCCATCCAGCTGTACCTGGATCCGATGATCGCCGTGCCGTTCCATTGGATATGGAAGCGGTGCATCCTTCCTTTCGCAACCTCCAGGATGCCGTGTTGTTGGTCGATCGAGGAAGCAAATCGGTATCTTCTTCGGCAGGTCATAGGCTCATGAATGGGCATCCGTATGCTCAGGCTCGCTTTGCCCAAGGAGCCGAGCGGGTTGCTCAGCTTTGGGCCATACTGCAAGATGGCGGAGAAGCGTCTTGGCTGGCTTTCATGGATTTGGTGGAATCCGAAGCCTTGACCCTGCACGCCATGATGTTGGCCTCAACCCCCTCCTATTTGCTGATGAAACCATCCACGGTGGCCCTGTTGGAAGAAATCCGGCGCTTTCGAAACCAAAACGGGGTTCCGGTGTTTTTTACTTTGGATGCCGGGGCGAATGTTCATCTCCTTTTTCCAGAATCCGCTTCGGTTCAGACCATGGAACTAATTGATAAGCAATTGACTCCGTATCTACACGAAGGTTCGTACCTTTGCGACTGTTTGGGATCTGGGCCAACGCCTTGGACCCAGACGCCCCTTACCTCATGAAATCCACCATTTCCCAAAGTTTGTATTATGCCAAGGTTCTCCTTTTTGGAGAATACGGTATTATGGAGGATGCCATGGGGCTTTCCATCCCCTACGAGCATTTCCAAGGACAGTTCAAAAAGGGCGTTTTGGACAGCGAGGCATCCCGAGCCAGTAACCAAAGCCTTCGAGAATTTGCAGAATATTTGAAAGGGCTCGCTGCCGAATTCGTGGACCTAGACCATGAGCGTCTAGCGAAGGATTTGGAACAAGGCCTGCAATTTGAGTCCAATATCCCCCAAGGTTTTGGCGTGGGCAGCTCGGGGGCCCTTGTTGCGGCGGTTTACGAACATTATGTAAGAAACCGTGAAAAGGTAACCGCCCTGACTCAAAATCCAGAAGCAATTCAAAGCCTCAAGGGCCGGCTGGGCCTCATGGAGTCCTTTTTCCATGGCCGCTCCTCTGGTATGGATCCTTTGATTTGTTATTTGCGGATTCCCATGTTGATTGATCGCAACAGGCAACTTGGTCGAGTGGCTCTCCCCTCTGAAACCATCACGGGCAAAGGGGCCATTTTCCTTCTGAACACAGGCCAGCCTGGGCAAACCCAGCCCTTGGTCTCCATCTTCCTCGAAAAACTCAAGCATGATGGGTTTCGGCAAATGATTCGCCAGGAATTCAATCAATACAACAACGAATGCATCAAGGCTTTCCTCAGCGGCAAACCGGGACCCTTGTTCCAAAATCTACGCGCCCTTTCTCATCTGGTCTTGCAGCATTTTCAACCCATGATTCCGGATTCTTTCAGGGCCGTATGGCAGCAAGGAATTGACAGCGGGGTTTACTACCTCAAATTATGCGGGTCTGGTGGGGGAGGATACTTGCTTGGATTCACCAAGGACCTCGAACAAACACAATCCATGCTGGATGGCCACGAATTACGCGTCATCCACCGGTTCTAATCCCGGGGAAGAGTCCACTCCCTCCCGCATCCACCTCAAATTTTTACGGGTTCTGGCCTTTTTGGGGCTGGTTCGTTGGTACAACTTGTTGATTGTGGCTGTGGCCCAAGTTCTGGCCGCCGGATTTCTTTTGGACCAAGCGTCCTTGAAGGGTTGGCGGTATTTGTTGGATCGGGAACTATGGCTCATCGTGATCGGTACGGCTTCGATGCTTGCAGGGGGCTACTTAATCAACGCCTATTACGACCTAGAGAAGGATATGGCCAATCACCCGCGCAAAGTGATTGTCGGAAGAGTCATTCATCCATCCCAAGCCTTGCAGGCATGGCTGGGGTTGGGTTTGATCACGGTCCTTCTTCTATGGCCTTTGGGTTATCGTTTCCTAGCTTATTATCTGATGTACGGGGCAGGGCTGTGGTTGTATTCGCACAAACTGAAACGCATTCCGTTGTTAGGAACGGCGACCGCCATCCTCCTGCTCCTTGCGGCCTTCATGGCCATGGTTCTTTATTACCGGGATGCGAATGTTCCCACTTTGGTCTTTGTATTCTACGTGGGGGTCTTGGAATGGGTGCGGGGCCTCGTCAAGGATTGCCAAAATGTGCGAGGTGACGCTATTTTCGGATACCGAACCGTGCCGGTGCTGATGGGGCTTCGCAAAACCCGTAACATCATTTTGATTTCCATGGGAGGGTTGGCTGTGCCGGTAGGGTGGTTGACGCTGTACGGGCACGTTCATCCTTGGTTTCCCTACCTGTTAACCCTGCAATTGCTGGGCGTGACGGCGGGAGCCCTCCTGATGTTTCGGTCCATGTCCTCAGATTCATTGCATGCTGCCCAAAGGATCCTCAAATTGGTCTTGCTCAGCGCCATCGCTGGGCTTATTCTTTGGTAGCAAACGGGTAATGTTTCTTCCAAAAGCCTTGTTTGCTCAACCAATTTTCACCAACATGTGGTAGAGCGCGGGAACCGTGACTTGATGTTGGTAAACCAACTGCACCGTAGCGCCTTGTTGACGCAAGACCCAATCGGCAGGGGCTTGTTGTACGGCTTGCAAGACCGCCCCGAATACAGGTCCTTGGTAGTAATCTTGGCGTTGCCCATCGGGTAAATGAGCGCGGAAATTTCCTTTGCGCCATACCATTTTCTCCATGCCCAATCGAGCCCCCTGCAGGCGCAGTCTCATCAAGGCCACCAACAGCTGCGCTTGTTCGGGTACGGGTCCGAAGCGATCCGCCAAACGATCCGCGAAAGCGTCCAGGGCTTCTTCGCTTTCGAGATCATCCAATTCCCGGTACAAGCTGAGCCGTTCGGTGGTGTTGCGCACATAATGATCCGGAATCAGGGCGGCTGCGTCGGTATCGAGCTGCACTTCAAAGCCGGGTGGGTCCAAGGGCTGATCGGCATAAAGATCAGCGTATTCGTTGTTACGTAATTCCCTTATAGCTTCGTCCAGGATTTTCTGGAAAAGTTCCAGGCCTATCTCGGTAATGAACCCGCTTTGCTCCCCTCCCAACATATTTCCTGCTCCTCGAATATCCAAATCGCGCAGGGCAATCTGAAAACCGGATCCCAAATCCGAATGCTGCTCAATGGCCTGCAAGCGGCGGCGAGCTTCCTGTGTTAGCGTAAATAATGGGGGGACGATCAAATAACAAAAGGCCTTGAGGTTAGAACGTCCTACCCTGCCACGCATTTGATGCAAATCACTTAACCCAAAATTCTGCGCCTGGTTAATTAGAATCGTATTGGCATTCGGGATATCCAAACCGGATTCAATGATGTTGGTAGCGACCAAGACATCCAAGTTCCCCTCGATGAATTGCAGGAGAATTTTCTCCATTTGATCCCCGGCCATCTGCCCGTGGGCGATCCCTATTTTCAATCCCGGGCACCATTGTCCAATCAATTCAGCCACTCCTTCGATGCCTTGAACCCGGTTGTGCACAAAGAAAACTTGGCCACCCCGATCGGTCTCAAAGAGAATTGCATCCCGCACTTTGTTCTCTTCAATCACCATGAGCTCGGTATGCACCGGTTGCCGGTTAGGGGGCGGGGTATGAATGACGCTTAGATCGCGGGCTCCTAACAACGAAAATTGCATGGTTCGGGGAATGGGGGTGGCCGTGAGAGTCAAGGTATCCACGGCTACTTTCAATTCCCTGAGCTTTTCTTTGGTGCTCACCCCGAACTTCTGTTCTTCGTCAATAATTAGAAGACCCAGGTCTTTGAACTTGACTTTGGATCCTACGATCTTATGGGTTCCAATCAGGATATCAATCCGTCCCGTCTCCAAATCCGCAAGCACGGCTTTGACTTCGGTGGGGGTGCGGAAACGATTCAAATAATCAACCCGCACAGGCAGGCCCTGTAACCTTGAGGCGAAGGTGCGGGCATGCTGCAAGGCCAAAATAGTGGTTGGGACCAAGACGGCTGTTTGTTTCCCATCGCAGGCGGCCTTGAATGCGGCCCGTATGGCGACTTCCGTTTTGCCGAATCCAACATCCCCACAGACCAAACGGTCCATGGGGTATGCCTTTTGCATATCCGATTTGACTGCCTCGGAGGCCTTGTTTTGATCCGGGGTATCCTCGTACAAAAACGAAGCCTCCAGTTCATGCTGCAAATAATTATCCGGCGGAAAAGCATGACCTCGTGCTGCCTTGCGACGGGCATAGAGCTGAATCAAATCCTTGGCAATGTCTTTGACCTGAGCTTTGGTTTTGGACTTTAGTTTGTCCCAGGTATCGGAACCCAGCTTGTGCACCCGCGGTTCGACGCCATCCTTGCCCGAATAACGTGAAACCTTGTGCAAAGAATGAATGCTGACATAGAGGAGATCATCGTCGCGGTAACTGATCCGTACGGTTTCTTGCCATTGACCGTTGACTTGGATTTTCTCCATGCCGGCATAACGGCCCACCCCATGATCCATATGCACCACGAAATCACC
>Ga0194124_10004484_pt1 | contig 13592 bp, 8 predicted proteins | sample TA2KigCas0mmetaG_FD_148605 | JGI IMG/M metagenome (GOLD analysis project Ga0194124, IMG submission 148605) | Freshwater microbial communities from Lake Tanganyika, Tanzania - TA2015031 Kigoma Deep Cast 0m | ecosystem: Environmental > Aquatic > Freshwater > Lake | place: Tanzania: Lake Tanganyika...
AAAACTATTAAATACTTATATTAAAATTTTTTCAATAACAGAAACAATTTTATTTATATCATCATCTGTAAGTCCTGGATATGAAGGCAACATTACAAATTCATTAGCTATCTTCTGTTGGTCTAAATTCTTATAAGGATGATGAATTAATTTAAGATGACTATGACAGTGTATATCATAAAACATCGGTCTTATTTCTATTCCATTTTCGTACATTAATTTTTCAAATATTTTATATTCAATACCATATAATCTAATATTAAACATCCAATTTGCCTTTTCGGTGTTATCCTCTACAGATACCATAACTGCTTTAGCATTTTTAATTAAGTCTGATAATTTATTAATATAAACATCAAAAATACGACGTTTATTATCTAATATTGTTTTTATATCACATAATTGGTCATACAAAAATGCAGCCTGAATATTTGTCATTCTAAAATTATAAGCAATAACATCATATATGTATTTTTCACGAGTCATACCGTGTTCATGAACATGCTTAATATAATTATATACATCTTCATATTGTGTAAAAAAGGCACCGCCCTCACCAGTAGTAAGAGTTTTATTACCATAAAATGATACACACGATGCTAAAACAGAATCAGAACTACTTGTATAAATACCTTCATATTTACCAAAAATACCTTCACAATTATCTTCTATAAATATTATATCTGGACGAATACGCTTAAGTCTAGGAACATTAATGACATTTCCAAGATTATGAACTATAACCACAGCAGAATTAGTATCTAGAGACTTAATATAATTCTCATTTGTATCTATATTCATTGTATTTGTATCTAGACGCATTACTTCAAAAACGCTACTATGGTATAATACTTGACCACAGTTCCATGGAGCTATAAATACATTATTAGGAATATATATCTTATTTATATTAGGATATTTAAATTTTAAAGCAAGATATAAACAATATGTTGCGGAAGTTCCATTATTCATTAAAATACTATATTTTGAGCCAATAATTTCATTAAGTTTTTCACTAGCTAATCCAATATATTTACCATGGTTACTTATCCATTGACTTTCAACGGCATCAATTGCCGAATTTTTATATTTTGTTAAATCTGGACGATAAATAGGTATCATATTTATATATAAGAATAAAATGACTTATTTTTATGTATATATTTACAAATAAAAATGGATTTAATGTTAAAAACTATTTTTAAAGATATAAACTTACCAAAAGATAGACTTATTAATATTCTTGAGATAGGAACTGGATATGGAGATGGTTCTACTCGCGTTTTAAATGAAATAATGACTGAAACAGGTCTTCCTTATTTTATTAACAGTTATGAAGGTGTTAAAGAATGTTTCGATATATCAAGTAAACTTTATTTAAACAGCGTAAATACTAAAATTCATAATGAATTTTTCATTAAAAAAATTGATATTATTGAAATGGTAATTCCCAATATTATAAATGATAAACCACCTTTAACAAAAGAACATTATATAAACACTTATCATGATTACTTATTTCAAGAAAATTATGTTAAAAATATAGATTATAAACCAGATATAATTTTAATAGATTCTGTGCGATTTTCACATGTAGGAATAATTAATAAATGTAAACAATATTGTCATAAAAATACACTATTTATAATGGAAGAAGACTTTGCTTTTCAAGGCACAGGACTTGGTTATGGTGGACCTCCCGAAACACCTATAGGATATGAGCAAACTATTGTTAGTAAATATTTTAATCTTAAAAATATTAAATACTATACTTCTAAAACGAAAGATAGTTGGAATTTTATAACATTTACTTTATAAAAATTTTTATATATTTATATAAAAATAATAAGAATACTGTTATTTATACTAAATGAGCAAACCTAAATTATTTTTTCCAGTAAATCAAATAGGTCGTTTTAATCATCCTAATAGTTCATCACGTGAAATATTTCTTGAGTGGGGAAGACGTGGTTATGTAGAATTAATAGAAAGTAATAATGGATTTGTTTGGTTAAATGAAATTGGAGATATTCTACTACATGACCAACCTACACTAGAATGGTTGGCAGAACGTCCACAAAAATTTAATATGGCATTGTTTGGTAATTTAGTTCCAAAAGAAAAAAATATTTTCTCTTGGTTTTTTTGGGGAAGACACCCATTAAAATTAGAGAAAAAAGCAGAAAAGTATTTAGGATACGATAAAAGACAATTTGAAAGTATGTTTATAGGTAAAATAGAAAATCATATACAAGCTAAATTTCGTCCAGCGCATTTATGGGAAAAATATATTGAATTTTTTGATCTTATAACGGATGACCCTCGTAATCCATATAAATTTACACAGGATGAATACTTAGATATTATGGCTAATTCAAAATATGGATTATCATTAAGAGGTTATGGACCAAAATGTAATAGAGAAATTGAACTATTAGCCCTCGGAACAGTTCCTCTTGTCGCTATTGAGTGTGATATGGAAAATTACGATGAACCGTTAATTGAAGGTAAACATTATATTCGCATAGAAAAACCGGAACATATACCTATTGTAATTAATAATACAAGTAAAGAAGATTGGGAAAGAATGAGCAAAGCTGGGCGTGAATGGTATTTTAGAAATTGTTCAGTTGATGGTTCATTTCAATTAACTATGAAAATTATTAATAAAAAAAAACATATAAATTAAATAATAATTTATATAATTAACATTTAAAAATAAATAAATTATATTACATATAATAATGAATTTACTAATACAAACTTATCATGAAAAAAATGTTGATAGACTTAATGAATTAGTTTTATGTATTTTAAGTAATTTGCAAAATGTAAATGTTAATAAAGTTATTAATTTGTGTGAAGGTAATGACGATAATTATTTACCAAGTATAATCCGTAATCACTCTAAATATGTTTGTAAAAATGGATTTGAACGAATTACATATAAAAAAGCAATTGAATTTGCAAATGAAAATTTACATAATCAAACAGTGGGATTAATTAATACTGATATTATGTTAGACGAACAAAAACATGAAATTGATATAACCAATGGACAAATATATTTAGATAATACATTTGCTCAAGGTTTTCATGCCCACACCCAAGATGCCTGGTTTTTTAAAACACCAATTCATATAAAACCACATGTCGATATTGATTTTGAACTAGGCATTTTAGGATGTGATAATGCTATAGCTCATCGTCTTAAATTATGCAATTATAAATTATATAATATGCCCGAAAGATTTAAAATTATACACGTTGATAGTGTGCGAGGTAAAAGTTCACAAAATTTTAAACAATTTCATAATTCCAAAAATATAGAAAAAAAAATACATAAAAAACCTGAAAAAGATGGAAGTGCTATGGTTCCAAATTACGATGCTGTTAAAAATATTTCAATTGATAGTTTAATTCAATCATTACATTTTGATGAACAAAAACGTGTTTTATTAATAAGTCATATTTTAAGTGAAAATATAAAAATCAATAATGAATAATTAATTAAATGTAATAATTTATTACTCATTATTCTAAAACTTTAAAACTCAGCATATAGCGCTGTTTATCAATAACTGAAACGGAGTGAGTATGAGATTTAGGTGAAAAATTGGGAGGTTTTATGTTTAAACTCTCTAAATCGTCTACTACTCTAAATTGAACCATAAATCTTTTAGTGTCTAGTCTTCTATCCTGTTCAAATAAAAGAGATGGATCTAAAGACGGATTATTAACTACATTTATAATAACACTATCTTCATCTATATTAACAGGATTCATAATTTCTTCATCTGGTATTTCAATAATATCATTTGTCATTGTAGTCCAAAAATATTGAACTTTTAATCTACTCCGTAATGTTTTACAATAAACAGTATCATAAAAACCTACTTTAATTTCATTATTTGTAAAAAACATCTCGCCATTATAATAATTATAGCTTATTCTACTATTAACAAATTTTATTTTATTATTTAATATCTCATCTCGTTTTGTCACATTTCTTACAAGCTCATCTAAAAATTTAAGAACAAAACTTAATTTAGATATATTTTCAGGATTTTCATCTCCAATTTCATATATAAATTTACAATTTCCAACATAAGCATATTTATATTGTAAATAAGAACGAATATTATCTGTAAATGCTAATTCGGTTTTATCCTCATTTACAACACCACCATTATTTAAAATAAATTCTTTTATATTTCTATATTTATTTAGATTTTTACCTTTTTTAATATCGTATTTTTGTATAGCTTTTGGAAATTCACTTTGAACATATTCGTCCATTGATGTAATATCTGTGTCTAATTTATTATCCCATAGACAATATTTATTTTTTTCACAAGTAGTATTTTTATCTAGATTAAAACATGAACCTTGTTCATTTTCAGTTTCATTTTTGTTTTCTTTTTTTAAAACAAAGTATTTCTTAATCAAATTGGTTATTATAGGTTCTATTTGTTTTTTTTTTATAACATAGTCTCCATATTTATGTAAATATTCAATTATATTTTGTTTATAATATCTTTCACGCAGATATAATATTTGAGAAATTTCATAACGAAAACGATTATATGATTCTTTACTTTTATCCAACTGTTCTATATATACAACACGATTTTCACCATTAGGTAGAGTTAATTTATCTTTATAATATTCAGTATCCGTGAGAGACTCTATATATAAATCGTTATCAAAATCACGAATTCGCATTATTTCATAATTTCCTGATGAATCAATATCAGTTATTCTCGTTGAATTATATCTTAAACTAACAGTTATTTCTATACCACTTTCAAGAATAATACTGTTTATTAATCTTGGATCACCACTTCCAGTATAATAGTCTAATATTCTAAAACTTATAGGTTGACATCTAAGTGCATTATGAAAAATACGAGTTAATTTGTTATATGTTTCAACAGTATTGATAAAATTTAATTTATTACTTGTCTTTATTTTATTAATTGGATGAGATTTAGTGACAGGTTGATACTCTTCGCGTTTAATAGGAATAAATACTCTATCAATATCTAATTTTTGATTACTAATATATATTCCATCTATATAAGATATATCTTGCACACGATAAACATTACCACCTGAAATTATAAACTCCTTTTTATTAAGTATTTGAATAATGTCATCATAATATGGCAATTTACTATATTTAATTAGCTTTGTTCTCTTATTTAATCTATTTTCAATATCTATATAGTCAATTCTTATTGTTTCTAAAGAAATATCTGAATGATTATTTGTTTTTTTAAAAGGCACAATTACACCTCCACGTATCATAATGCCTGTATAAAATAATTCCTGCCCAATCATACTTTGTATTAGTTTTACAGGTTCAAGCCAAATAAAATCAGGCAATTTCGATAAACTAGTCAAAGCATTTTTTGTAGATGTAATATCATTAAGATACTGTTCAGTATTTAATATATGTAAATATTTAATAAATGGATTAGACTGTTTTAACAGTGGATCACTGATATTTATAGAAGATGGTGCTAAAGGTATATAAATATCATCATCAATAAGTGCACCTATAATATATAGTGATTTATCAACGATTATTTTTTTTACACGTTCACCTAATTTTTTAGATAACCAATCAATTGTATTATATGACATATTAATTATTGGTTTAGATATTTGTGGAACATTATCTAAAATATAGACTATTTTTTTTATAACATTTGAATTTTCTATTGAAAAATACTTTTCATATATATCACTTGTTTCATATTTTTCTCCCTTGGGTTTTAATTTAAATATAGGTTCATAATATGTAAACGGTGTTTTTTCTTGACAAAATTCATTTCTAGAGTTTTTAATAAGTATCTCTTGTTTAAATAAAATGATAAATTTAGTAGAGGGGTCATTTTTATCAGGTTGAATATATCCCTTAGGCAACTCTATAAATATTTTACCATTTATTAATGATAATATGACAATAAATAGCCCTTTTTTATATACAAATTCTTCCATTTCTATATAGTCAGAGCGTATCTTTAGCCAAGACATATCACGATTTATAAACTGTAGAACTGTTAAATCATGTTTATATTCATCGCTGATTAAATATTCAATATAATTTTGAATAGCACTAAATTCAATTTTATAATTTGGATTTGTCATGCTGTATTCTAAAAGTGGTGTCATTCTCATAACATCAGGATTAATATTATTAATGATATGTCTTTTAATTAAGTTTTTATCTGCTTTAAAATATTTTTCAAATAAAACATAAATGGATATTACATCTAATAGATTATTGTGATCAATACTCATACCATAACGATAAAATCTATTATCAATATCACTTGAAGAGATAGTAGTCTGTTTTGTGTAAATTGATATTGGTATTTCAAAAAAATCAAAAAATTCTTTTGGTAATTGACCTAAACGACCTCGTTCTAGTTGTTTTCCATATGAATGTATATATGTCTCATTTTGAGTACTTGGTTGATATGGTTTAAACGTATTTCCTATTTTTTCATAAAATTTAAATAAATTATCTAAATTACTATGCGGATTATTTCTTTGGGTAAAACAACAAACACTAGGTATATTTTTTGGATGATTATTGCGACTAATAAAACCTGGATATATATAATTCTTACCTAATATAGGAGCAATATATAATGAAGTATTTTCATCTGGTATAAGATGTTTATTATCTTTTGATAATTGAGTTTTTTTACAATTTGGACATTTTATATTGTGTTCTTCTATATCTAATCCACATAGTTTATCCCCAATCTTATTACGGCAAACTCTCCATAAGTTAACTTCATCTTTTAAAAATTTACTGAAATCACCACTATAATTACGCGTAATGATTTTTTTTAATTCAACATCGCTTACATCACTTGATGAAATAAATTGAGTGCAGCCATTAACTAATTGATTATTTAAAAGATGTCGAGGATGTAATGGTAAATAACAATTAGGAGATATACATATTATTCTTGGACATATATATATATTATTCCATAATGATCTATTAACTTGTGAACCATAAAATAGACTAATACACGCTGGATTCTTATCATTAATATTTTCATCAGGACTACAAAATAATTCATGAGTATAAGAATCCGGTATCTTAAAAGGTGTTGGATTTATTATATGTTCTAATAAAAAATTCTTATTACCTAAATAAGTAATTCCTAATCCAGCAGAAAATGGCAATTTTTTAAATTGAAGACTATCGGTTATATTACGCTTCGTTTCATCTACTGTAAATAACGCAGGTTCATTATGTTTAATAAATTCTAGATGTTCTTTTCTTATAGACTTAGGGTATCTAAAACTGCGTTCCTTACCTTGACAATATTTTGAATAGACAATTCTTCCACTTATATCATTCCATAAAAACATATCACGGTCAGACTCATATAATTTATTTAAAATGCTATTTCTATTATCAATGTGTGATATATCTAGACTAACATCGCCTGTTTCATTTTCATCTTCGTCTATTACATCAACAGAAACATCTGGTAATTTGAAAGGTAAAATCTTTTCATCTTCAACAACTTTTGGAGTATCCTCTTCATCATCCGAAACACCCATACCATAAGGATCATCATCTTCTTCTTCTTCCTCGGCTATATCCAAATTTTCTTGTATATCCAATTGATTCGTATATGTTTCATTGGCTATTTCTGTTGAAAGATCAAATCTTTTTAATATATCATTTCTAGCATCGCGAGTATGAATTGATAAAATAAATAATGTTTTTAATAAATTTTGTATTGTATAAAAATCATTAATGTTAGTATAATTACTTATTTCAATTTTATATGTTCTATTATTTTTATAATTAGTATAATAATCTAAAAATATTTTAACGTCAATCCCATATAAATTTTGATTTACTTTATCAATTTGTTTTTTATCAAATTGTGCTCTAGCATCGCGAATTTCTGTAGGATTTAAATTTAAATCTTTCTGTAATTCACGATATATATCTTCTTCACTCATACCAAGATTCAAATAATTATTAAAAAATTGTTCAACCATATTTTCCTTTTTATAACCACTTATCCGTATAAATCTAAAATTTACATAATTTTTAATCTTTTCCTCTTTTAATTTTAATTTGCGTATAGATATATTTTGTTCTACTGATACTTGAGGTGCTAAAGTAGGTTGTAATTTGCTTTGTAAATCTTTTTTTTGTTGTTTATATTGATCTCTAATTATTTCTATGTTATAGGTTTTATCTTTATTAATAGCTACAATTTTACCATTTATCCAATTACCACTAGTCCAATAAAGTATATTAGTTCCCACTTTAAAACTGGTTTCTATAAGGGTTAAATAGGGTGATAGTAATTTTACTGTTTCAGTTATAATATCATAATTTAAAAATATATCAGACTTAGAATGATATTCTAATTCAATTATTGAACTTAATGAATATAATGATAAATAATTATTATTATTATGATTGTTAAGAATTTTATTAATAGATAAATATTCTATACTATTATTTAATTTTAACATATTTAATAATGTATTTACTCTTTCTTCAAATATAGGCAGATAATAATGATGATAATAATATTCTGGATCAAACAATGCTTTAATTTTGATATTACCTTTGATATTATATACAAGCACATCTATATAAATAGGCTTGTGAGCTAATACAATATTTTCCCCTATTAAATACTCTTCCACGTCAAATTCTGTAGTTCCATCTTTATAATAAACACTATATCGTTTAATTTGTGTTTTATTATATGATTTAGTATTACAACTATCTACATCAATTTGAGATATATCAGCATCACAATCCATTTCCTGTATCTCTATGAATTCTTTTGGTTCATGATTATAATCTATTTGATTACACATTTTAACTTTAAAAGATAAGCATTTCAAATCTTCACCTCCACGATTTTTTGTTATTTTACTTAAATATACATTATATGATTCCATATTAATCCATTTTTCTAAAAGTTCTTTAGGTATTTTATCAATTGAATTGTTATTATAACTATATCTGAATAACCTATATATATTTTCACGCCTCTGATCATCATATAGTCTGATAAACGGCACAATATTATTTAATTTTATATTATTAAATAAATCTCTTAGATTTTCTTTTTCAAAACTTATATTATCAAATTGTCGTGTTATATTTATTTTAGTTTCACAAATTGTTCGTTCTACAAGTTGAACATTAAGTGATTCAAGGTTTGTTAATTGATTACATAATCTTATAATTTTATTATTACGATATAATTGTTTTAAGTCTTCATTGGGAGTAAATATTGTTGGTTTTTCAATAACTATAGGTTTTAAAAATTCATCAAATTCTTTAAATTTATAAAAAAATCTACTGATTATGTTATCTAAAACAAATTTCAAATTTTCTTTATCAGTAAAATTAGTGGTTATAAAATTATTTATATTATGAAAAGATATCCAATGTATTTCATTTTTATCAATTGAACCAAAATTACTTAATGTTCTATTTTGATTTTCATTATTCTGAACAACTCTATTTGCCTCTTCTAACAATGTTTTATACAATTTACTATAATCATCTATATTATCATTAATGGCATTGTATGGATTAGTGTACGAATAATTACTTATACTAAATTTTCTATCGTATACAGTATTAAAACTTAGATTTTGATATTCTAAATATTCTCTTATAATATTATTTAATGGGTATAAATGTATGAAATCATCTAATGTATAAATTTCTTTATCTAGTTGAAGATTTATGTTTTGATATTCTAAAAATTTAGATAATTTAAGATTAGTGACGCTTTTATTATCAATGTCGTATAAATTTTTGTAAAGTTTATTAATATGATATAATAATTCATCATTTTCAAATGTAATATTACACCATAGATATTGATATTTAATTAATATACCTTCTTGTATTTCTAATAAACGTTGTATAGAAAATACTGTATTACTAGGGAGTATATAAAGCTGTGTAAAAATAATGTCTGAATAATAATTTTTACTTATATTTCCCCAATCATGTGCAAAATTTACACCAAATTCCTCAATCAACATATTGTAATCTTCTGTTTTTTCAGGTGGTATTTGCCGAGATATTGATATGGTATCTAAAATCATTTTAATTTTTATTGATTGATCTTGTTTTAAAACTCCTATAAATATATTTTTTTTGCATATTTCTTTATAGACTGAGTCTACATTCTTTGTAATATCATCTAATTCAATTTTATTATTAACAAGTGTGACATATCTCAATTGCAATATTTCAAGTAAAGGTTTATGACTTTTATCAATGATTATAGTTGAATCTATAATTTCTCTATATTTATCATTCCAATTTTGAGGATACAGTTCAGTATATTTTTTTTTTAATAATGTCACTTTTCTACAAAAATTTTTAGTTATATTTATAGTATTAACATCTGGTTTTATAAAAAAATCATTTATTATAGTCTCATCAATATCAACAAAAGCAGTTATATCGATATAACGAATACTATCATTACCCATTTCTAAATTAAATTTATCAATACTACAATTTGTCAATCTTACAAATTGATCTAGTTTATTATTTATTTTAATTGATAATTTAGAAATTTCTCTATTTATCATTTTTTTTTTATATTCTCGTTCCTTAGCTCTTTGTGCTATGATGATTGTTGGATAATGATGTTCTATTAATTTAATTGGTTTATACTGTTCTGTTGATTTAAAATGGTTTTTGTAAAATAATATTGTATTATCCATTATATATTTTATTAATATATTTTAGGTTTATGTTTTATTTAAGAATAAAATTGTTTAAGAATAATTATCCCTTTGAATTATTATGAAAAAATTCCAAGTTTATCTTGATAAAATATATCAATATGCTATTTACTTTAACTGAAAGAGAATTAAAACTTGATAAAAAGATAAATGATTTATATTATATAGACTCTCCATTTAAAATTCTGTTTTCTAGATCACTTAAAAAATTAATTTATATATATAAATTTTTCAATATCTAAATTAATAAAATAAATAAATAATAACTATTATTTACATAGAACTGATAATTATTTTACTGACGAAGAATTATCTAAATATATTATAAAAAAATATAAGATATAAATATATGTTTAATAAAAGTAAAAAAAAACAATATAATCACAAAATTTTTAAAAAAAAAAAATGTTCAATGAAAGGTAATGGATTTCATAAAAGATTGGAATACGAATTAAAGAAAAATAATACTAATGAATTTGTTTTAATTAATCATGCGTCAAAATATGAACAAAATGGTAAAATGATTATTTCTGCTGTTTTAATTTTTCCACCTGATAGTATATATCATGGTGGTAAATTTAATGTGAATATCACTGTGTCTGAACTATATCCATTTATAGCACCTGAAATCATTATAAAAACCCCTATATTTCATCCTTCGGTATCTGTTGATGGTCGTATATCCTATAGTAAACTTGGTCTTAAATGGAGTCCCCAATATACATTATATAGTATATTAAGCGAAATTCAAAACGCTTTGTATAAATTTGATACTGAAAATTTATATGTATATCAACAAGATATTTATGAATTGTTTACTAAAAATAGATCTGAATTTGATAAGATTGCTAAAGAATTCGTTCAAAAGCATGCTTTATCATAAATACATAAACTAAATTATATATGTTTTTTTTTAATTTTTAAAAATAAGATACAATCAAATATATTACTGTTTTACCAAGCAGTTATTTATATTATATTTATTTAATTGGATTTATTAGGAAAAATAGGAAACCTATTGGATGTGTCAGAACATTATAATAATACATTTTTATTCAACAAAACATAATAATCGTATAAATAAAAAAAAACAAAATAAATCGTTTTAATATATTAAAAAATAAACATCTATTAAAATATAGTAAATGAAAATAGGTATTATAGGTAACGGTTTTGTAGGAAAGGCTACAAAATTACTGGCGTGTTTTGAAGTTATCGTTATAGTATATGATATTCGTCCTGAAGCGTGTGAACCATTAGAAACAACAATAGAAGATATCAATAACTGTGATTTAGTATTTTTTTGTCTACCTACACCATTGAATCATAATGGATCTTGTTATACTAAAATATTGGAAGATAGTATTAATACTATTAGTAATCCGCATAAAGTTGTGAGAAGCACTGTGCCTATAGAATTTTGTAAAAAGCATAATTGTAATTTTATGCCTGAATTTCTCACAGAATTAAATTGGCAAAATGACTTTATAAATTCAGAACATTGGATTGTCGGAAATGACAATAATGATGTAGAATTTAAAAATAAAATAAATAAACTTTTTTATTTGGCTGAACAATATGGAGCCATAAAAAGTAATAAAGTATATTTTACAACTACTAGTGAAGCAGAATGTATTAAAATTTTTAAAAACACATACTTAGCAAGTAAAGTTAGTATAATGAATGAATATTATGATATTTGTCAAAAAAAACAGATTAACTATAGTAATGTTGTAAAAATAATGAGAGAAGATAAAAGAATAGGTAATACTCACATGAATGTTCCTGGATATAATAATATTCGTGGTTTTGGCGGAACTTGTTTTCCAAAAGATACACATAGCCTATATCATCAATTTCAAGAGGAAGGTATACCTTCTAAAATTTTTGAAAATGTATTATATCGTAATGATATCATAGATCGTCCTGAGCGTGATTGGGTAAATGATGCATACAGAACAACATTGCCTCGTGATAAAAATATATCTGTTATTATAAACGGTTTCAATGAGAATGGCTTAAATCTTTGTAAAAAATTATTATTAAATGAACATATAGTAATTTGTGTATATTATCCTGATAAATGTAAAAGTAATTTATTATCTGAATTTGAAACTTTACTTAAAGATCCAAACTTTTTAATAAAAAAAATGAATTTAGACAATAAATTGTTTTTACCCCATGTAGATAATATTCATTTTTTACAAAAAATAGATAAAGAACTCAATTATCATAGTATGCTAACATCTATACAAGAAGAAATAAATACAATAGAATTATGCAGATTACAAAAATGCAATTTTATATATTATAATCTATATAATGGTATAAATGAATTAATTGAACAATTTTCTAAAGAATATTCTAAATTTACTAAGATAAATAAATCATATATTGAATAACTATAACTTTGATAAACATAATTTTCTGAAATAAGAATATCATTTCAGAAAATTCTTTTTGGTGACTTTTAATTATATGATAAATTATGTAGTAAATTTCAGACATACTTTGTTCTTATCTTATTTGATGATATATATAGAGTGTTTTATGTAAAAGCCAGATCAAGGAATATTATAACTTCGTTTTTTTTTCTTTTTTTTTGATCCTAATGTATATAGTGTAGAATCAACTTCTTCTTCTACAATTTCTATTCCATTACAAATTGTAGGGAGATTAAATTTACTAAATTTCATTTTTGTATCTTTAATAATTTTTTTAGGAAATTCATATATTATATTTTCATCTATATTATCATATTCACGCTTTATTTCCAGAAGTGCCTCTTGATCAAATTTAAGGAA
>Ga0194124_10004487_pt1 | contig 13583 bp, 11 predicted proteins | sample TA2KigCas0mmetaG_FD_148605 | JGI IMG/M metagenome (GOLD analysis project Ga0194124, IMG submission 148605) | Freshwater microbial communities from Lake Tanganyika, Tanzania - TA2015031 Kigoma Deep Cast 0m | ecosystem: Environmental > Aquatic > Freshwater > Lake | place: Tanzania: Lake...
TTTTTTCTTCTGTTGAAACAACTCCTTCAACTTGTATTTCTATAGTCGAACTGTCGATTGGTGAATCTATTTCTTGAGTTTGTTCATCTAAAGATTCAATTTTAGCATCTTCTTCACTTTCTTCCTCTGTTTTCCCTCCTTTCAGAATTTCCATAGGAATTACAGAAGGCTCAATTTCAATTTCTTCTGCTTTGTCGAATTCTGTCTCTTTAATAAGTGTGTACAAAACTGTTCGATCTGTAATGCGAATAGCAAGTCGGTTTAGTTCTTCTTGAAACCTTAAATCTCCTCTTGCATTTAAAGATTGGAGATATAAAAGAGCGAGTGAGGTTGAGAAAGGAAAATGAGCAACTGCTTCTTTAAGTTCGCTTGGGTCAATCCTTTTTAACTCCAGAGGATTAGTAAATAATTGTTGTATTTCTTGTTTAGAGATCATTTACCAATTTCCTAAAAGTTTATTAATTAAGTCCTGTGCTAATTGCGTATTAATATCCTCAAGCAACTGATTTTCCACAGATGCTAAATTTGTTGAAGCATTGAAATCTGCAAATCGTGTTGCGGTAAGATTCATGGTTTCTGTCTTTGGAGCGCTAATATTAATATTGAATTGAACTCCAATTGTCAATCTGTTCTGTGCCGCGCTATTGTTATTTTGAATTGCGATAGGCATTACTTGATAGTTATTAATAATTCCTTCGATGTAAACTTCTCCACTTCCTGTTGTTGTATTCAGCGAAAGTCTCGTATTATTCTGAATAGCATCTTTTAAATCTTCTGTTAGTTTAGCAGTATAACTCAAAGGGCAATTTGGGGCACTAGATTCTAGTGTTTTGATTGAAAATGACTTCCATTCTTCAGGAGTGCTACCCGAATCTTTTAATGAAATACTCATGGATTTACAACCTGAAATTAGAATAAGTAGTATGATTAATTTCCAAGCATTCATCTATAAAAAACCTAAGTTAAACTCTTTAATTTTTCGATATAAGGTACGCTCAGAAATACCAAGCTCCGCGGCTGCATATTTTCTTTTTCCCCTGTGTTTTTCGAGTGCCTTTTTAATTAATTCTTTTTCACGATCTTCTAATGACAAGGATTCTTCAAATTCTTCATGTTGCTCAAAATTGTCAATAGGCTTTGTAATACTGATTTGTTGGTCACTTAAAGTTGGTAAGGCCCGACTCGTTTCATAGGTGGATAATCCATTGGTCTGAACCTCACTGTAAAACCTATTAAGTACCTCCGTTTGGTCGGTATTTAAAGGAACTCCTATTCCTTGTGTCAGTAGCTCTAGCACGAGTTTTTTTAAATCAGTTAGATCTTTTTTCATGTCAAAAAGAAACTTATACATTAATTCTCTTTCTGAAAAATTTTCCGCGTTTGCTTGGGATTGAAGTATTGGAATTTTTTCTGTTGGTTTAGGAAGATATGATGCCAACATGTATTCGTCTATTTCACGTGAAGTTTCAATAACTGATAATTGCTCAACCATGTTTTTTAATTGACGAATATTTCCTGGCCAACTGTATTGCGAGAGTAAAACCACAGCCTCATCTGTTAATTTGACTGCAGGCATTCTGTATTTATCGGCAAAATCGTGCGCAAACTTCCTAAATAAAAGGTGAATGTCCTCTTGTCTGTTTCTCAACGCAGGAAGTTGAATAGGCACAGTGTTTAGTCGGTAATATAAATCTTCTCTAAATTTTCCTGAAGCGATGGCTTGATGCATGTTCTCATTGGTTGCAGCTACCACTCGTACATTTGTTTTAATGACCTTTGAGGATCCTACACGAATAAACTCTCCCGTTTCTAATACTCTCAGTAATCTAACTTGCGTTTGCATGGGTAGTTCGGCTACTTCATCTAGAAAAATAGTTCCACCGTTTGCCACTTCGAAATACCCTTGTCTGCTTCCACTTGCCCCGGTAAACGAACCTTTTTCGTGTCCAAATAATTCTGAATCAATCGTTCCCTCTGGTATTGCGCCGCAATTCACTGCAATATATTCCTTATGTTTTCTTGCGCTGAGTTGGTGTATCACTTGAGGGATTATTTCCTTTCCCGTTCCACTTTCTCCTGTTAATTATACCGATATATCTGTTGGTGCAACTTGAATCGCCACTTCAAGTCCACGATTGAGTAATGGAGAATTTCCAATTATTCCGAAACGCTGTTTAACTTGTAGAACATTCATTTTTAAACGTATTGTTCAATTTTACCTAGTAAAGTGGCAGAAGTACATTCTTCAATCCTGACTAAAGCATAGTTTCCTTTTTTAGCATTTTCTTTTGGAAAAACAACCATGGAATTACGTCCGTTTCTTCCACAGTAGAAATCTTCAGAGCGCTTGGATGGACCTTCTACTAATACTTTTTGAAGCGTCCCAACTTGTTTCTGATGCGATTTCAACGAATGTGAGAGCTGTTTTTCAATAATTTCATTCAATCTTAGACCTTTGACATCTTCAAAAACGTCATCTTTAAATCTTCTTTCGGCCAAAGTTTTTGGTCTTTCCGAATATTTGAACATGTAGGCAAAATCGTATTGAACTCTTTCCATAAGTGATAGCGTATCTTGATGTTCTTCGTCCGTTTCTCCACAGAAACCAGTGATAATATCTGTTGAAATTGCACAATCGGGAATGATTCTTTTAATTGCGTCAATTCGTTCCAAATACCATTCTCTGCTGTAGCCTCGGTTCATTCGGTACAAAACATCTGTGTTTCCGGATTGCACTGGAAGGTGAATGTAGGGACAGATATTTTCATATTTTGACATAATTTCTAATACTTCATCCGTCATATCCTTCGGATGAGATGTGCTAAAACGAACGCGAAGTAGAGGAGAAACCAAGGCCACTTTTTCCATTAACTGTGCGAAATTGGTTGTCGAAAGTGATGTATCTTTAATTTCACCTTTTGAGGTAATGTTCCATCTGTAAGAATCAACATTTTGGCCTAATAAAGTTACTTCTCTGTATCCTTTTTCGAACAAATCTCTGCATTCCTCAACAATGGTTTGTGGGTCTCTTGATCGTTCTCTTCCTCTAGTAAATGGAACTACACAAAATGAGCACATATTGTCGCATCCGCGCATTATGGTTACAAAAGCGCTAATTCCGCCTTGGTCAAGTCGAACAGGTGAAATGTCAGCGTAGGTTTCGTCTCTTGAAAGTAGCACATTAACCGCTTTTTGTCCGGTTCCGACCTCTTCAATAAGATTAGGTAAATCGCGATACGCATCTGGCCCGGCAACTAAATCTACAAGTTTTTCTTCCTCCAAAAGCGACTTCTTCAACCGTTCCGCCATACAACCAAGAATTCCGACCACAAGCTCTGGATGATCTTCTTTCTTCTTTTTAAAGTCAGTTAACCGGTTGCGAACTCTCGTTTCTGCATTTTCTCGAATGGAACATGTATTTAAAAGAATTACATCAGCTTCGTCAATATTTCGAGTTGTGGAAAATCCTTCGTTCGTTAATATGGATGCCACCACTTCACTATCTGAGAAATTCATTTGACAACCATAACTTTCAAGATAAAGTTTCTTGCCATCTGATTTAATTTCACCCACTGTGATCGCTTCCCCCTGTCTGCCTTCGTCTATTACTTTGTTTTCCACTTATTTTATTAAATTTAATACAAAAGTAAAGATTTACGAATGGCTGACAAAATGACATAGTTAATTTTTTTTCATGTTTGGTAACTAATATCAAAACAAAATTCTTAACCATAGGTTAATAAGATAAGATTGGTAAGAAACTAAAAAAAGTATTTGTTTTTTCCATTCAATTAACAATACATTTGTTCTCAAAAAATACGAAAATGGCAAAAAATCTTGTGATTGTGGAGTCCCCAGCGAAGGCAAAAACGATTGAGGGGGGGTTGGGAAAAGATTTTGTGGTGAAGTCAAGCTTTGGACATGTTAGAGATTTAGCAAAAAAAGGACTTGCCATAGATTTGAGTAATTCATATGCCCCGGCATATGAAGTTTCAGCAGACAAGAAACAATTGGTTTCGGAATTGAAAAAATTAGCAAAAGACGCTGAAATAGTTTGGTTGGCGACTGACGAAGACCGTGAAGGAGAAGCTATCTCTTGGCATTTGTATGAAACCTTGGATTTAGCAAAGAAAGAAACGAAGCGTATCACGTTTAATGAAATTACCAAAAGTGCGATTTTAAAGGCAATCGAAAAACCGAGAGAAATAAATAAAGAATTGGTAGACGCTCAGCAAGCTAGACGTGTTTTGGATCGAATTGTTGGGTTTGAACTTTCTCCTATTTTATGGAGAAAGGTTCGTCCAAGTTTATCGGCTGGACGGGTACAATCAGTTGCTGTGAGACTCATTGTGGAAAGAGAAAGAGAAATTGAAAAGTTCAATACCTCCGGCTTTTTTCGAATTAATGCCAATTTCAAATGTGCAAATGGTTTATTAAAAGCAGAATTAAATTCGCAGCTTTCAACTAAAGAAGAGGCACTTTCCTTGCTTAATTCTTGTTCGAATACCACTTTTGTAGTTGACGATGTGCAACAAAAACCTGCCACACGTTACCCGTCTGCACCTTTCACCACATCAACTCTTCAGCAAGAGGCGAGTTTAAAGCTAGGATTCTCAGTTACTAAAACAATGAGCGTTGCACAACGATTATATGAATCGGGAAAAATTACTTACATGAGAACAGATTCTGTAAATCTTTCCGAAACAGCCATGAATTCTGCTCGTCAAAGTATTGAAGGATATTACGGTAATTCCTATTCAAAACCTACCAAATACACTACGAAATCGGCGGGGGCTCAAGAAGCTCACGAGGCAATTCGACCTACTGATTTTAATCAACAAACCACAAAGGGAGATCGAGATGAACAACGCCTATATGAGTTAATATGGAAAAGAGCTATTGCAAGTCAAATGGCACCAGCTCAACTTGAACGAACAACAATAAAAATAACAGGTTTACCGAATGTAAGTCAGTACTTTACGGCAAAAGGAGAAGTTGTTCAATTTGACGGTTTTCTCAAAGTTTATTTGGAATCGGTGCTTGAAGATTCTGAAGAAGAGGAGGAGGACGTTTTACTTCCGAAAGTACAAATAGGTGAAACCTTGACGAGAGATAAAATTACTGGTGTTGAGCGATTTACTCGACCGCCTTCACGATTTGTTGAGGCTTCTTTAGTTAAAAAATTAGAAGAACTAGGTATTGGGCGACCTTCGACATATGCACCAACTATTTCAACAATTCAGAAAAGGGGGTATGTAGAAAAAAACGAACGTGAGGGTGAAATTCGGAAGTATGCATTCCTTGAACTTTCAGGTAATCAAATTTCTGAAATAGAAAAACAAGAAACTACTGGAAAAGAACGTAATAAACTTTCACCAACGGATATTGGAATGGTAGTTACTGATTTTTTAACGCAGCATTTTGAGAGCATCATGGATTATCAGTTTACCGCGAAGGTGGAAGCTGAGTTTGATGAAATAGCTTCTGGAAATATAGGTTGGACATCAATGATTGATCAGTTTTATGTTCCATTTCATGTAAATGTTGAAAATACTTTAGAAACTTCCGAACGTGCTACAGGAGAGCGCTTACTTGGTGAGCATCCTAAAAGTGGAAGAAAAATCATTGCTCGAATAGGACGTTTTGGACCTATGATTCAAATCGGCGATGAAAAAGAAGATGGACTTAAAGCTGAATTTGCTTCGCTTCCTAAAAACAAAGCAATTCATACTATTACCTTGGAGGAAGCATTAGAATTATTCAAATTACCGCGTATTCTTGGAGAAAAGGATGGGGTTGAGATTCGAGCAAATGCTGGAAAATTTGGGCCCTACGTTCAATTAGGAAAAACTTTTGTTTCTATTCCTAAAGACGAAGATGTCATGACGATAGATTTAGAACGAGCTTTAGTTTTAATCGCTGAAAAAGCACAAGCTGACGCAAGCAAGGTAATTAAAGTATTCTCGGAAAGAGACGATGTACAGTTGCTCAATGGAAAATACGGTGCCTATTTGAAGATTGGAAAGGATAATTTCAAGTTACCAAAAGATAAAATAGCAGAGGGACTCACCTTAGAAGAATGTTTAGAAATTTCTGAAAATCAGAAATCAACAGGAAAAACCAAAAAGACATTTAAGAAAAAATAGTAGCTAAGATTAATTTATATCTTTGTGACATGAACGGCAGCGTAAATAAGGTGATTTTAATTGGTAATCTAGGAAAAGACCCTGAAATTAGAAGATTAGAAAATGGTGCTATGATTGCGTCTTTTCCGCTTGCGACGTCCGAGGTTTTTACTGATAAGAACACAGGTGAAAAAAAGGAGATAACGGATTGGCATGATGTAGTGTTGTGGCGAGGGTTAGCTGAAATAGCCGAAAAATACATTAGAAAAGGAACAAAGATTTATGTGGAGGGAAAGCTGAAGAAGCGATCTTGGCAAGATAAGGAAGGAAATACACGTTATTCTACTGAAAAGGTTGGTGACGATATTACAATCCTGAGTCGATTAGAAGGTAACGAACGAAACTCCCAACCTCCATATTCACAGGAAAATAGATCAAATCTACCGTCTCCATTAACGGATTTGAGTGACAGTTCTGACGATGCTGCTCCATTTTAATATATGACGACAACCGAACCTTCCAGTTACCTCCAAAATAATACTGTGTATGCATCACTTGATTCAACCACGTTAATCTATTTGTTTGTAATTCTTTTATTGTTGGTGGTCTCGGCATTGATGTCAGGATCAGAATCAGCATTTTTCAGTTTAAAACCATCTGACACGGATGAATTTAAAAAAGAGAATTCTAAAAATTCGAAGTTGATACTTTCAATGTTAGCAAAACCTAAGGAGTTACTTGCTACGATTTTAGTTACAAATAATTTTGTCAATGTTGGAGTTGTAATTCTCTCTACTATTGTTCTAGATGATGTTCTTCCATTCGAAAATACCACTCCTTTAATTCGATTTTTGACGGAAGTGGTGGGAATTACACTTCTGATCTTAGTATTTGGAGAAGTAGCACCAAAGATATTTGCAAATTCAAATTCAAAAAAGGTAGTCACTCTAATGGCAACACCTCTTAATTTATTATCAAAAACACCACCGATATCTTGGCTAAAAATAGCATTGGTAAATTCTTCATTTTTTATTCAAAAATTGGGTAAACGCAATGAAAAAGTAAACAGTGATGACTTGGAACAAGCACTAGCTTTAACCAAAGATGAACGAACTTCGGAGGAAGATCACAAGATTCTAGAAGGTATAGTAAAGTTTGGTAAAACCGAATCTTCTGAAATAATGACACCGCGTGTCGAAGTTGAAGCCGTAGATAACGAAATGTCGTTGAAAGAAGTTTTAGAATTTATTTTAGAAGCGGGATATTCCCGAATGCCAGTGTATGAAAACCAACCGGACAATGTTATCGGAATTCTATATATTAAAGATCTTTTGGCGCACACGGAAGATAAAGATTTTGAATGGCAGAGTGTAGTGAGAAAACCATTTTTTGTTCCTGAGAATAAAAAGATTAATGATCTTCTTCAAGATTTTCGAAAAATGAAAATGCACATGGCAATTGTTGTGGATGAATACGGTGGAGCATCAGGTATCGTAACATTAGAAGATGTGTTGGAAGAGATTGTTGGCGACATCACCGATGAATTTGATGAAAATGAGGTGATTTTTACTAAATTAGACGAAGACACATTCGTATTTGAGGGTAGAACTTCCATTAATGATTTTTGTAAGGTCCTTGAAGTTTCAAATGATACATTTGATGATGATCGCGGCGAAGCGGAAACGTTGGGTGGATTGTTAACTGAAAAGGCAGGTAGAATTTTGAAAAACAATGAATTTGTGAAAATGGAGAATTTTAAATTTATTGTTGAATCTTCGGACAAAAGAAGGGTAAAAACAATTAAAGTTATTAAAGGAAATGAATAGACTCTTAATAAATCAGAACGTATTCTTTTTTTTACTTGTATTAATGGTACTCTCGTGCAAAGAAGATTTTTCTATTAAACCTCCAGCTAAATTGCGTCTTGACTTTCCAAAACAAGAGTATATTGACTGGAGATCAGATGCAGGATATTCAAGTCAACTTTCAAAGCACTACCAAGTTAATTGTCTATTCAACCGACTAAAGGTAATTGATGTTGGAGATGTAGTGGTTGTTCGTCAAAATGTACTCAAAGGCAAAGGAGATGAATTGGGAAAAAAAATTACCTCTCTGGGAATTCCTATAGCCGGAAAAGTATTAGAATTGGTTAAAGGTGAAAAAGTCTTAGTGGAAATTGACTTGGGTGAAGAAGAAATTGAAATTTCCGGAGTGAAAAAAAGTAAGTTTAATTTACTACTCTCGAGAAATGAGGTTAAGAAGATTAGTCAGTTTGAACCGTTTGATATTGTAGAAGAGGTTGCTATGGGAAATCTGCATGGAGATTTAATGATTCATTACAAAGCTATTACACGTGACGATTCTCTTAGTAACCTTACTAAACTGGTGGTTTCAAATGTTGAATCGCACAAATTTAAATCAGAGAGCATTGACAAAAAACCGATTTTGAATGCTGAAAGAAAAATGTTTGGAATGTTCTATGAATTTGAAGGAGATATGGCAACAAGTTTTCAGTTTTATGTTACTGATTCTTTACAGCATTTTATTTGGGGCCAAGTCTTGATGGATTTTCAGGCGCTCGAAAAAGAGGGGATACCAACTGATTCCGAAACCAAATCGAGAATTCGCGATTACATTAGTAAAGATTTGGAGGTATTCATTGACCGTTTAAATTGGAGAAAATGAAATATATTTTGGGATTAGGATCTAATCTCGGAAATAAGTCACAAAACCTTAACGATGCAATTTTTCAACTCGGTCAAAAAGTTGGGATTGTACTGGAAGTATCTTCATTTCACAAATCAAAACCTCATGGTTTTTCCTCTGAAAATAACTTTTTAAATTGCTGTCTTTTAATCGAAAGTCAATTAATACCGGTAAAATTACTGGGTGTTATAAAGAATATTGAAAAAAACATGGGCAGACAATACATGAAGGAAGGTTATGAGGATAGAATAATTGATATTGACATTATACTTTCAGAGAATAAATTTTCAAGTAAAATGTTGAACATCCCTCACAAAAACTATCTTAACAGAGATTTTGTATTATTCCCTTTGAGTGAATTGACAGATTTTCAGGATTTAAATACATTTATGAAGATTTCACAATTATTAAAATGACAATTAAAAAAAATAATAGAAAATAAGTCAATCATATATTTTAGATATTATCTTTGCAGCTGTAAAATATGAAATATGAATAAATTAGTTGGATTTTTAGGTGGAGTATCGATAGTTTTAATGTCTGCTTCGTGCGATTTAGTTAAAGATTTCACATATACGGTGAATCCAAATCCACTTGAATTAAAGGGTGACAGTGTTAAATTTTCTGTTAGCGTGAACGTGCCTGAAAAAGGATTAAATAAGAAAGTACGTGCTGAAATCACGCCGAAATTGGCTGCAACTTCTTTAGGTACTTGGGTTGTTCAAGGTGAGAAAGTTACTGGAAACGGAACATCAATTTCATTTAAACCAGGCGGTGTTGCAACATTTGACATGACAGTTGCTTATACGTCTGAAATGGAGGCTGCTGATTTAGTTTTAACAGGAAAAGTGTTTAAAGGTAAAAAAGAAAAGTCCAAAGAAGCTATTCCAGATACTAAAATTGCTGATGCTACTATCATAACTCAGTTGCTAGTTAATAAGTCTTTTAAAACCTTAACGATAGCTGACAACTTAAAGAGATCAAACGATAAAACAGTTGAAGCAAAAATTAATTTTGAGAGAGGTAAATCTGCAATTCGTCCAAACGAAATGAAAGATAAGGATGTTATTGAAATGGTAAATTGGGTTAAAAAGAATCTCAGCAATCCAAAAATAACCATTAACTCAATAGAAATTAAAGGTTATGCTTCTCCTGATGGTGAGGAAGTAAAGAATGACGGGTTGTCAATGGAGCGTGCTGAGGCGGGTAAGAAAGCGATAATGGAAGTTTTCAAGAAAGCAAAGATTACTGTTTTGTCTGATCCTTCAAAATATAGCACGGCAAAATTTGGAGAGGATTTCGAAGGATTTGCAGCTCAGTTAGCAGTTACGAAGTCAATCACAGAATCGGATAAAGAATTGTTCAAACGCATTATTAACATGAACTCGGATCCTGCGGCTCGAGAAAGAGAGATGGTTAATCTTGGAAAGTCTTATGAGGCCTTGGAGAAAGATGTTTTTCCTGCGATACGTAGATCATCAATTATAGTTAATTATACCGAGCAAGGTTTAACTGATGACGAATTAAAATCAGCAGCTGCTTCGAACCCTTCATCTCTTACTGTGGAAGAGTTGTTGTTTACAGCTGAGAAATTACTTACTAACGTAAACGATAAAGTTTCATTGTACGCGTCAGGGGTTCAAACCTATTCAAATGACGAAAGAGTACTCAACAACCATGGTGTTGCTTTATACTTAAATGGAAAAATGGATGAGTCCGCTGCATCATTTCAAAAAGCTGCGTCTATTAAATCGAATGACGTAACGAACAACAATTTGGCTGCAATAGAAATGTCAAAAGGAAATAGATCAGAAGCGAGAAAATTAATGACGCAAGCGAAGAAAGGTAGTTCAGTTTTAAATACAGTATCAATTGCTTATAATACAGGAATTCTAGATGTTCTTGATGGAAATTATTCAGCTGCTTTGAATGGTTTTACCGGAAATTCATTCAATAAGGCATTAGCTGAAGTATTAACTGGAAAGTTAGATGCTGCTAAGTCTACATTAAAGCAGTTAACTCCAGATGGAACGACACATTATTTGTCAGCTGTAATTGCTGCTCGCTCAGGCGAATCAGTTGATGCTGTGGTAAATCATTTGAAAAGTGCATTTGCTTCCAATCCTAGCTTGAAAGAAAAAGCATCAAAAGATAGAGAGTTTATTAAATTTATGAAAGACGGGACATTCACCAGTGCTGTGAATTGATTATGATAAATATTTAAACTATGTTAATGGCTATCTATTTGGATAGCCATTTTTTTTAGGCATGAATTTTTTTCAAGTACTCTTGTTCTAATTGTCTAGGGCAAGCAATTAAGTTGGTCTCGCATTTTAGAAAATATGTATCCATCAAGGTAGTGTAACCAATATAACCCGATAATTTTGAGCAATTGAGAAACAAGTGGTCTAGTTCCCTCCAATTAGAACTTAGATAAAGTGGAACATTAAGATTTTTGGCTATCACTTTACCATCCTTTGGACCGATCACTCCATCAATTGAGTGGCTTTCGAAAGCAGCGATAAGGTTTCCCCAATAAGTACTTGGGCCGCTAAGAACCAAATAATGACCTTTCTTAGTTTCTGATGGTTTTTGACTTTCGAATCTGGAAAGCAAACCAATATTAAAACACTTCATTGTTTTGTTATGAGAGCTAAGTTTTCCGGCTAATTTTAGTTTAGGATCGTCAATAACCCAAATTTCATTAAACTTTTTAATAAGCTTTAAATGATAATTATTTAGAATCGATAAATACCTTGGCAAAGGTAAATTTACTTGATGTGTTAAAAAAACAGATGGAGTTGTAACGCTGTAAAACCCATATCGATGATCTGAAATTACTAAATCAATTTCCTTTTTCTTGCAGATTATTTCACATAGTCCGTGTTCATACTTCATGTGTTTCGCGAGATTGACGTAATTAGACAAAAGACTGTTAGCGAAACTTTTTCTTTCCTTAAATAGAAACGGATATCCTAATAATTCAACAAATTCTATTTCGCTATGGTATTGTTCTAAAATTTCACGTTGTTGACTGTCACACGCAACAATTATTTCATTTTTATATTTTAGCTTTTCAATAAGAGCAATACATCGCGAGACATGCCCCATACCCCAATTCAATGGAGAGAGAAGTATTTTCTTTTCTTGGATTTCTGTTAATCGCATGATTTCGACTTTAAAATTAGTTAAAAAAAATCCCTAGATTCATTTAGAATATCTAATTTTAGACACTTAATTAAATAATACTATGGACGGAAAAGAATTTAGAAAATATGCAACAAAACACATGGGAATAAACAGCATGTTTGTGGACCATTATATCGAATCATCATTAACACCTTACATTATCGAAGAGCGTCCATTAAACATGACGCAAATGGATGTTTTTTCAAGATTGATGATGGATCGTATCATTTTTTTAGGGACAGGAATAAATGATCAAGTTGCCAATATCATTAATGCTCAATTACTCTTTTTGGAATCAGTTGATGCAAAAAAAGATATACAAATTTACTTAAATTCTCCTGGAGGTTCTGTTTATGCTGGTTTGGGAATATACGACACCATGCAATATATTCGACCTGATGTTGCAACAATTTGTACGGGAATGGCTGCTTCAATGGGAGCTGTTTTACTTTGTGCGGGAGCTGATGGGAAAAGAAGTGCCTTGAAACATTCTCGAGTTATGATACATCAACCACTTGGTGGAGCACAAGGTCAAGCCTCAGATATCGAAATAACAGCAAGAGAAATCCAAAAGTTAAAAAAAGAACTTTATGATATTATTGCGACTCATTCGAAACAAGACTACGAAAAAGTTTGGGCTGATTCAGATAGAGATTATTGGATGACTTCTGAGGAAGCAAAAGCTTATGGAATGGTAGACGAGGTGTTGATTAGAAATCCTAAATAAAGTGTCAAAAAAAGAGGCAGTTTGTTCATTTTGTGGTTCTGATCGTCAGTCGGTTGGAATGTTGATAGCTGGAGTATCCGGGCATATTTGTGACAATTGCGTGGAACAAGCTGGTAAAATTATATTAGAAGAAAAGCGACATGAACAACCAGTTCAAAAAAACACTTCTCCCTCTAAATTAGCTTTACCTATACCTGCAAAAATTAAAGCAACACTTGATGAATTTGTAATTGGTCAGGAAGATGCAAAAAAAGTTCTTTCGGTAGCGGTTTATAATCATTACAAGCGACTGAATCAAGAACAAATTGACGACATCGAAATTGAAAAGTCAAATGTAATTTTAGTAGGAAGAACTGGAACAGGGAAAACCCTTTTGGCTAAAACAATTGCGAAAATGTTAGATGTCCCATTCTGCATTGCTGATGCTACGGTTTTAACAGAAGCGGGTTATGTTGGTGAAGATGTCGAAAGTATTTTATCACGACTATTACAAGCGTCCGATTATAATGTTGAAAATGCACAAAGGGGAATTGTTTTTATTGACGAAATAGACAAAATTGCGCGTAAAAGTGATAATCCATCGATCACGCGTGATGTTTCTGGAGAAGGTGTTCAACAAGCACTATTAAAACTATTAGAAGGAGCCATCGTGAATGTTCCACCTCAGGGAGGAAGAAAACATCCGGAACAAAAAATGATTCAAATTGATACGCGAAATATTCTCTTTGTTTGCGGCGGTGCTTTTGATGGAATTGAACGAATTATAAGTAGTCGGGTAAATAGGCAAGCAATTGGCTTTAGTAATATAGAAGAGGAGTCAATACAAGACGATAAAA
>Ga0194124_10004494_pt1 | contig 13565 bp, 8 predicted proteins | sample TA2KigCas0mmetaG_FD_148605 | JGI IMG/M metagenome (GOLD analysis project Ga0194124, IMG submission 148605) | Freshwater microbial communities from Lake Tanganyika, Tanzania - TA2015031 Kigoma Deep Cast 0m | ecosystem: Environmental > Aquatic > Freshwater > Lake | place: Tanzania: Lake Tanganyika...
AATAATTATATCCATTAATACTTTTGTTAATAAATCCATAATGTTTACTTTTTTTTTTCGTATTGGTGTGGTGTAACATATTTTGCGTTCTCCTTTTGATGGCTCAGTGACACTAAAATAGCGAAGTCCCATATAATAATTATTTTCCTCTTCGGCATCAACATTAGCAATATCATGACAATTTAATGCGCTACTATCTAATACACAACACCCACTCGTGCTATATAAATATTGGTCTCCTTCTCCTGTTTTAAACAGTTCTGACGAGCATATTTTTCTATCACTAAGATCAGTTACTACTGGGTAACCGTGTTCGCTAATAAATGAAACATCTGTTGATGTTTTAGGACAACCATCAGTTTTTGAGCCTTGTAATAAAGGGCTATCACTATAGAGTGGGTCAATAGGCATGAATACTAATATAACATATTATAATATTTTGAAAATACTTAAACATATTTATAATTAAAATAATAAGTATGACTGAAAATATTTATCTCTGTAAATTTGAATCAATGGATAAATATTATGATTTTAAAGATGTATTAATTCTTCCTAAAAAATCAAATTTAAATAGCAGAAAAGATGTTGTGCTTGAAAGAACAATTGTTTTTCAAAACGGTATGTCTTGGACTGGAATACCTATTATAGCAGCAAATATGACTACTATTGGAACATTAGAGTTATATAAAGTGTTAAGTACTTATAAAATTATTACTGCTCTTCATAAATTTCATAAGCTACATGATTTAGTGGCTTATAATAAAAAAAACCCCGATTCTAAATTAAATCCTGATTATTTTATGATTTCTACAGGAATAAGTAGCGACGATTATAACAATTTAACACACATTTTGGATAATTTTGAGTGTAAATTTATTTGTGTTGATATTGCTAATGGCTACATCTCTAAATTTAACGACTTTTGTAAAGTATTAAGATGTGAGTATCCTGAAAAGATAATTGTAGCTGGTAATGTATGCACAGCTCAAGGATTAGAGTTATTAACTGATTTAGAAATTGACATTATTAAAGTTGGTATAGGTGGGGGTAGTGCATGTGCTACTCGAATTCAAACAGGAATAGGAATGCCACAGTTTAGTTGTGTATTAGAATGCGTTCAAGCATGTAAAGAGAGTAATAACATTAATTTTGAAATAAGCTATGAATATGACCAACATAAATATAACAAATCATTTGTATTAAGTGATGGTGGTATTACTTGTCCGGGTGATTTGGCAAAAGCATTTGGTGCTGGTGCTGATTTTGTAATGATTGGTGGAGCATTTGCGGGACACGATGAGAACCCTGGCGAAATTGTGTGTGATGAAAAAACTGGAAAACGTTATAAAAGTTTTTATGGTATGAGTTCAAGTTATGCTATGAAAAATAATTACTCGGCAAATAATAATACTAATTATAGAAGCTCAGAAGGACGAGAACTTAAAGTTGAGTATAAGGGTCCGTTAAAAAATAGTATAGACAATTATTTAGGAGGTTTGAGAAGTGCGTGTACTTATACTAATAGTGCTAATTTAGAAGAGTTGGCCATTAATACAAAATTTATTATTGTTAATAATCAATATAATTCACATTTATTATAACATACTAAGAAGTAAAAAAAATTGAATGTTAATACTTATTGTTTTATTAAGTATTAACATTAAGTATTAACATTATATAATATGGAGACTACTTTACAAAAACCAACTAGTGACATTATACAACAAATAGTAGAATTATTCATTCAGAATATTAAAGGCCGAGAAGTATGTTTAAATAATAAAAATGAAAAACATTGTGGTAAAGAAGGTCATTGGTTAGAAACACAAATGGGACTAAAACACAACTCAAAAAATGAACCGGATCTTTATGGTTATGAAATGAAAAAATCATCTCCTAAAACTACTCTTGGTGATTATAGTGCGAGCGAATATGCATTTTCTACAAAAAATAAACGAAACATCATTAATCAAAACAATAACTGGAATGATGACAATAAATTAGAGAGAAGTGATTTTATTAAAATATTTGGAAACCCGAATCCAGCTAAAAACAATAGATATTCTTGGTCTGGTAGCTGTGTTCCAACATATAATAAATGGAACTCTAATGGACAAATATTAATTGTTAATGAAAACAATGATATAGTTATAATTTACTCATTTTCAAAGGATTCACGTTCTATGAAAGAAGATTTTCCCACATTTTTAAAGAATGATAATATTATTATTGCTTTGTGGAAATCTGAAAAAATGAAACTACATATTAACAATAAATTTAATAAGAAGGGTTTCTTTATATGTAAAAAAATAGGAGCTACTTATGAAAAAATAGCTTTTGGTAGTCCATTTAATTATGAGTATTTTATACAATGTATAAAAAATGGCAAGATTATATTTGATAGTGGAATGTATGACGGAAATAATCGTAACTATTCGCAATTTAGAGGGGGGTCGTCTTTTTGGGATGAGTTAATTATTGAAGAGTATTAATTAAATATTTACCAAGATAATATGCTAATTTACATGGAACAGCGTTTCCTATTTGCATTATAATATCTTTATTTGAACCATCCATAATATAATTATCAGGAAAACTTTGTATTCTTTTAAGTTCAATAATTGTTAGTCTGCGTATTTCTTTATCATTATATTTGACTAAAGCATCATATCCATCTTTCCAATATCTTGCTGGAATAGTATATGATGGCTTATTAAAGTCTAACATTTGTGCTCCAAAGCCAAACCCTTTTTCTTTACTTACTCCTTTTTTATTTGCTATTCCTAATAATGCTTTTTCGCTTAAATAATATTTAATATTAACCAATTCTTTAGGAATTAATATCGTTTTCACTGGTATTCTATCTTTTACTTGTTGTATTATTGGTTCTGGTCCTTTTGGAATAATATTTAGGTCTTTTCTAATTCCTATAATTATAGTTCGTCTTCTATTTTGTGGAACTTCAAAATCACTTGCATATAGTTTATTAATTATGCAATTATAATTTTTATTTAGTTCATCCATTATAATAGTAATTACTTTTTCACCACTTTCTGTTTTTTTTGACAACATACCAATTACATTTTCCATAATAAATGCTTTTGGTTTAAAATAGTCAAGATATTTTACATATTCCATAAATAGAGCATTTCGTGGATCATTTTTATCTCTTTTTCCGGCAATGCTAAAACTTTGACACGGAGGACCACCAACTATAATATCTATATTTTTTTTTTCTTTATTATATAAAGTATTAAACTGTTCGGGGGACAACTTTGTTAAGTCTTGACAATATGCTTTATGTTTATAATTTTTATTATAATTTTCTATTGCTTTATCCCATATATCTACTCCCGCAATTACATTTAAACCTGCGTCAGTTAAGCCTTTTGACATACCGCCACATCCACAAAACAAGTCCAATACATTAAATGTATGTATTGGATGTTCTTTTGAACTAATTGTTTTATGTTGTTCTAAAATAAGTGTTTGTTTTGTAATAATTAGTTTAATTAAATCGTTCTTAGTTTTAGATTTACACTTAAAAATTCCAAGTTCTTCACATTTTACCAACAGTTCTTGTTTTAAAAGTTTAGCCAAATCCATTTTCCAATATATATATATTAATTGTTATTATATAGCAGGTTTAAATTCAATTTTATTAATTATTTGCTATTTTGATATCTATATAAGTAAAAATAGTAGTGCTAATTTAGAAGAGTTGGCTAATAATACAAAATTTATTATTGTTAATAATCAATATAATTCACATTTATTATAATCTTATAATAAAATATATATAAGTATAAGTATAAATATGTCAAAATCTCGTAAAATGCCAGTATTTATAGTTGAACCAGATAAACCGCCGAAACCACGAAAAAAAAAACTTCTTGGAGAATTTAAAGCAATCCATGGACTATGGCGAGACCGGCCACCAGTTCCAACAAGACAAATCTCACTTGCACCCACCATACCAGATAGTATAGTAGATATGTTTTTGGATATAAAATTAATACCACAATCAACCGAAGAGCTACGACACCAAGAACTTACACCAAACGAGTCAATTAATGTGTTAAATTATATGATGGAAACTATTGGTTCTGACATACGATGGGACCCAGACTTATTAAGCCTAAATGCAAAGTTAAGAAGTGAGCCAAATTATGCTGCAAGAACAGGAGATTTTACTATTGATAAATTACGGTCACTAATTAATTTGTTGAATAAATGGATTAATGATTCATTATTTACTAGGCGTGTTAATAAGATTCTTGTTGTAGATTTTATGAATTTATTCTATTTTGGACCAATAGCTAGTATAAAGCCAGACACTATAAAATATAAAATAATAGAATACATGTTAAAAAAACTTATACTAGAAGATGGATATAATCGAATTATAATATGTGTTCAAAATAATGAGTTACTTAAGTCCGAATTTACAGAGTTAATGATTAAATTACATCAATTTTTTGGATATATTCCTAAAACAGTATTAATTATGCCTGGACATAATAGGTCATCTATGGATGACTTCTTTGTTGTATTATGTTGTGCATTATTAAAAAAAGTAAACTTATTGATAAAGAGTGGAGTATTAACTGGTGATATGTATGCTGATTTTGTAAAGGAACAGATGTTTAAGATTTTTATTAAAATATATTATGAAAAGATTGAAAGTGATATACAAGATTTTGGAAGATATGATGAAGCTAGCAAAGAGATTGTTCTTAGACAAATGATGGAGAGTAAAATTAAATATTTGAAAAGTGTTGGGTATGAGTTTACTCCTGAGAATGTGTTCACACGTGTTATTTACCCAACAAGAAGTAGTGGTTCAATAAGTAGTCGTGTTTTAGAGCGTAGTGGTCCTTCAAGTCGTGGATCTTCAAGTCGTGGTATTTCAAGTCATAGAGGTGGAACCATCAAATATAAAAAGTCATTACTAAATAAAAGAACAAGAAAAATATACAAGAAAAATTACTCACAAAAAATGAAAAAATATAGTAAAAACAAGAAGAAGAAGACTTTAAGAAGAAGACTGTAACAAGAAGAAGACTGTAACAAGAAGAAGACTGTAACAAGAAGAAGACTTTAAATATAAATTTATATTACTTATTATTAAATAACTAATATAAATAAGTACTATCTACTTTTAAACATATTATATTGTTGTCTTGGTTTTAAGTTCTTTTTATATAATTTATTTGTGCGAGCTTCTTTTAAATGTTTTGCCTACTCTTTTTAATACAGACAGTGATGCTTTTTTGGTTAAATTATATGCTGAATTAAATGCTGATTTAAATGCTGATGTTCGCATATTAGCAATCATGCTTTTATAATTTTCTTGCATAGCATCATAATTATTTCTAATTATAGACACATATGCTTTATCTTGAATAGTCGCATTTTTTAACATAAGTGGTTTATCATTTATACCAAAACTAAACAAGTTAGATTTTGAAGAACTTGAAGCTCTTGAAGCTCTTGAAGAACTTGAAGCTCTTGAATAACTTGAAGAACTTGAAGCTCTTGAAGAACTTGAAGCGCTTGAAGAGGGCGTTTCATATTCTTCTTCTTTTGGATTATTAATGTTACTAAATTCTTCAAAAGTCATTGCCTTTAACTTATTTATTAATGTAGATTCAACCAAAGTTTCCAATATATATTCTAGCTTTGGGGATAATCCACGTGCTTTGCTTGCATTTGCATATGAACTCTTATTCCGTATTTTTTGCCCCCCTACAAATGTAGGGTCAACGTCATCATAATACTCAATAAGTGTTTCCATCTCCATTTCTCCTGAATCTTTTAGTTTTTGCTGTAGCTTATCAAGCTCGGCCGTGTTTATATCTTCTCTTTTCAAATCTATTAAAAAGAACCCCATTAGTCCAATTATATAATCTTTGGCCTCAACGTCTTTAACATAATTATATAGTGCGTCTCGCTTTTCTCTATACATTTGTTGAGGTAGTGGTCTTGTTTCCGCCTCTAATTGAGCAACACGTTCTTTGGTTATATAGTTGTTTTCAATAATTAATAATGGAAATACTTCAACAACCGCATCATAAATGTCTTGTAATGATTTTATAGCTCCACTATCTATTTTCTTTTTAATATATACATCGCCCTTTTTCCGCATTAATGCACTAACATTATAGTCCAAATCGAATCCAATGTCTGTTTCTTCGCTTTCGGGTAAAATTGAATATGGTTTTAATACATTTATGAATGTATGCATAATATATTTATTATGTATTTTTTCACTGCTAAATGAGTTATTAAACTCTTTAATATAATCTAATGTGATTTTACTATCTTTTATTTTAGGATTTGCCGAATTATAATGTATAATTTTATTAAATAATATAGGATCTCTTGATAATGTTGCCAGTTCGCTTTCATTTTTTTTTAATAACATCAAATATGCTTCCATCGCCTGTGAATGGACTGTTATCCACCGTTCAACCATACCCAACGTACAACTTGGTGAGCCCTTTCCGTGCGCATTAAATATTTCATTAAAATAATATTGTATAAAATTATGTATATATAAATCAGTATTTAGAATTAAAAATGCTATTGATAATGTGATTAATTGTAAGAAACACCAATTTCCATTTAAGCTTGGTTTAAACATAACTAAATGCATCATAAACTCATCACTAAATGCGCGAACTAAATTAGCTAACATAAGCGTTTTTTCGGCTTCGCTATAGTTTAATTTGAATGAAATATAATTTGTTAAGGCAATTGGAAAATTCTTTTTAATATAAGCCACCATACTATCATTTGTTAAATTTGTTTGTGTCTGTAATATTGTAGTATAGTTGGTTCTTAATTTATCTAGAAAAGCAATAATTGTTTCGCCTGTTTCACTAATAACAACTTTTTCAGCATATTTAGTCAGCCCTCCATGCGAACTAATTAAAAGCGCGCTCAATGTGCTACTAAATTGCCTGTCTGAGGCTGGTGGTATACCACTATCTTCAAATGCTTTAAATAATTTGTCTTTATTATCAATAATATATTTAATACGTGCATGAGTTTCGTTAGCGGCTTGTTGAATTTCGGAAAATTCAATTTCACGACCCGTATCATTATTTTTACTACCTTGTATATAGAGTGTTCCATTGGGTCTTTGAAGTTGATATGGAACAAGCTCTATACCTGTTGTGTTTTGAAATGATGTATTAGCATTTGCAACACAGTTTCTAAAATCAGCACCTCCTATGTTTGCTGCCTCAAAAATAGTTCCGACTATGTTAGTTCCTTTAAAGTTAGCATTTAACAATTTTACATTTGTAAAATTTACAGCTGTTAAATCTGGATTATTTTTATAGTTTTTTTTTACTTGTGTAAAATCAAAGGTTTCAAAGCCAATTGCGCTTTGAAAATTACAATTTTTTATGTTACTATTAAACATACTAACCGCAGGAGCAATAATAACAAAAACTTGTGATGCAGCAGCTTGTAACCCAGAAGCTTGTGGGTCACTCATTACAAAATAATCATATGGCTTAATATTATAGGTTGGATTTCTAAAATTTAAAACGTTAATATTTAAAGCATTATATTCACTATATTTCATAATAGCATAGTTTCCATTTGGATTCCATTTAGAATAAGCAAGATTTTTTTTATTAGCAAGTTTAGCACCCTTAAATTCTTGTTGAAATAATGTAAATCCGTCTGGATTAATTTCATTACATAAGTTTTTAAATGCCTGTGTTTTATTTTCTCCATAATAACGTTCGCTTGGCGATGAGGCCATTGACTGAACTATAAACACATGGCCAAACCAGTTAAATTTATTGACTATTAAAGTATGATTTGGAAGCTGTCGTGCATTAAATTTTGTTCCTTCTAAATCACAATTATCAAAATTTACTCCATATAAATTACAATCTATAAATACATTATTTCGTAGATTCATTAGTTTGGTCTCGCTTTTAGCATCTTTTGAATATAATGAATCAAAATTGAACTTAAATAATGAAAAGTGACATTCTCTGAATGTGCTATTATTAATAATAGTACTATTATCAAATATTACAGTTTCTTTGTATTGATATTCAGGAATAGGACTAAAACGCACAACATTAAAAGTGCATTCTAATAGCTTACAATTTTTAAATCTTAAGGTCCCTTTTGCACATAAGATTGTTGCGCGAAATGTTGTATTATTAAAAGTGCAGTCTTCAAAAGAACTAAACATAAATACACAGTCAATAAAGTAAACATTGTTGAAGGTGCATTTTTTAAAATAATAATTATTAAATTGTTCTTTTATAAATATATTTGATTCAAACTTACAATTTAAAAACATCATATTTCTACTACCTGGCATAAGAAGTTTATCACTATTTATAGTTGTTTTATCAAATTTACAATTTTCAAATACTATTTCGGCAGGATATGTTATTGTTGTAATAGGGGTGAATAGTGTTCCGTCGGGATTTACTTTTGAAGACTGTGCGCTACCATCCGGTGTAAAATCAGCTAAATCATAAAAATGCATATTATATTTGCTATGCGCTATAGACGCATTATATTTATACTGCGGCGGACCATAACTCCTATCGTGAAAAATGTTGCCTTTAAAAAAATTACAATTTTTAAAGGTAGGTAGCTTATTATTAATTTCCACATTTTTCCTATCAAAAAAGTAAACTGGTCCAAACATAATATTGAAAAATTCGCAATCTATAAATTGTGATTCAATTAAACTAACATTACTAAAAAATAATTCGTAATCGCTATCATCAAATCTTTGTTTTATTGTCATATAATCTCTCGAGCGTTGATGCATTGGATGACCGACATAACTGATAAATTTGCTTTGTTTAAATATTATACCATCAAAGTTTGTTGATTTAAAGCTTGTATTTAAAAATACACAACCTACAATTTCTTGTATTATAGACTTAAGTTCTGACGATTTTGAATAGCCTAATTGTTTATTACCAAATTTACAAAAATAGAAATACAAATTGCTTAGTTTTTGTGGTGTTCCATGACTTATTAATAAATCGTTAATTTGTTTTCTATATACCTCTTTTTTTGATAGTCCTTCACACATTAATTCTGATATGTCTTTATTATAGACAACAAGGTCAAGTTTAGCTCTATATGCTTGAGCTATTTTAGTTGATGCTAAATTTTTTTTTGTAAATCTTGATTTATAGGCTTTTGATATTACAGTGGTTGCCGCATCTAATTTTGCTTTTCTAGATTTATAGGCTCGTGCTATTGTATTTGCAGCGCGTGTTTCTACAAATTTTTGTATTTCTTTATTTCTTTTATATGCTTCCTTATAGCATATTGCCTCAATAAGATCTGTTTTAACTATAGCAAACATTCTATCTACTAAATGAGCCATTTGTGATTTAATAAATTGAGTGTCTTCTACAACTCGTAATATTGGACTCTTGCTTTTTACTTTTTGTGTTTTAGATCTATTTGAATTTGGAGTATGAAATTTCATAGTTACTGGCATAAGTGCTATATTATATACTATATATAATAATATTATATATAGTATAATAATATTATATATAGTATAATATTAACCTTAATCTATATTAACAAAAAATAACATTCTAAATTACATTATTTAGAATGTTATTGTTTAAATTATTTTACATTAATAAAATTGTTTATAAAATATTACTATACAATAATATAGTATATTATTATGAAAATTAGTAATGACAGTAAGTATTTTATTAAAATAGCCTTTTTGTTTTTCATAATAATGTCAAGTTTTTATATTTACTATTTATTGAGTAATGAATTTAATATTAGCGAAGGTTTTGCTGGAGCAAGTGATTGTTCAGACTGTAAAGTTAAACCTAGTTCGGGAAATTGTATTCCAATATATGATATAAGTTATAAAGTTGTAACTAACACTAACTCTGGTTCTGGTCTTTTATTAGATAACTTAACAATTTCATATGAATCAACACCCTTATTATTTTGCGAATGGCAACCTAGTCCATCCTGTATAAGTAACAACCTACCTTCTCTAGAACAACGACTTGGCTATACTAATAGTCAAATACAAAATACACAAATGGAATTAGACACTATAACATGTTGCTCTGGTTCTACAAGTAGTTTTTACCGTGATAGCACTACTACTTTTAATGCTATAACTAAAAATACTGTTAATGCTACTATATGTTCAGCATTAGATAATGATTTAAAGAGTAGATTTAATAATAATAGTGTAGTAAATTTTGATGAAGTAAACTTTACTAATTTACAACAACTTGAAACCAATTTTGATTATAGATTAGTTAAGAGTTTATGTAATGATTTATCCAATAATGCCTATAAGCCAGGTCTGTTATTTAAAAAGATTGATAATAGTACAAATATTTTTGATGTGCCTAATATTTTACCAAAAGACTTATTAGATTTTATTATGAACTCAAATTTTGCCACCAAGCTACCTCTAGTTGATGCTATTACAGGAACAAGAATAAATGACATATCATATGCACGGAATTTAGAAGCACGAAATAAGATAAACGGTCACCTTCAACTATTTGAATATTTGAATGACCAATTAATAAGTAGGCAAACAAATTTATTTCGCCGTGCTGTGTATGATGATTTAACAACATTAGAAAAAAATAACTTTAGACAAGCTAAAGCCGATTTAAAGACGCTATTTATTGGAAATGGAATACCTGTAACCAATTATTTAGACATAAGTTATAACCTTTTATTAAAAACTACTAACAATGCACCAACTTCTTATTTATTAAATAAAGATGAATTTTTCAATTGCTTCGGACAAATTAATCAAGATAATAGTGGAGTATTTTCTGCATCTGATTTACTTGACTTAAGCAATAATGATTACTTTGGAACCGGAACAGATGCCTCTTATGGTGCGTTTGGTTCTAATATTATTACAGGTTATCCAAGTGCTAATGATTTGCAAATGGAATTAGCAAGATTAGAACGTATACCTTCATCTGGTAATGCTCCTGTAAGTATTATTAATACATATTTAAATGCTATTAATAGTTTTTATGAAAAACAAATTAGTAATTTAACAGGTCCACGAGATCATGTTTTTAATCAAGAATTAGTATTTGACAATAATACTTTAGAAACAGTAACTCCAACTTTTTTTACATATGATGATACAGCAAATAATACATATCAATGTCAAGAAAGTGTAACAGGAAATAGTCTTTTTAAAGACTGTGGACCAGCTGCGTATGTTGGATTTCAAAGTTTTTAATTTTTATAATTTTATAATTTTACAATTTTACAATTTTATAATTTTACAATTTTATATTTGTTATAATTTTTTGTATTTAACAAAATTAATATATTGTGTTATTATTTTATATTTATATAATATAAAATAATGCCTGTTAAAAAATTTAAGAACCTTCCTGTCCCAAAATTTATTACACCAAGACCACTTCCTCCACCAGATAAAAATATGTATAAAAGAAGAAGCAATAAAAACTTACCATTACCACATAGATTGCCTACGCCGGCATTTCAGTTACCTAGTCCAGTTAGAGTAGATTCGCTTCGACCAACATATAGCGGCTCATTACCCGCCACATATAACGGCTCATTACCTGGAACATATAATGGCTCATTACCTGGAACATATAATAAAGCTACTGTTTTTCCAACAGCTAAGTCATTAGACAACTTTAAAAAGCTGTCCTTGACTCCTTCACCGTCACCTGTGTTTACTGTACTACCTAGAAAAAAAACATCAATGAAACGCTGTAAAAAAGGAACCCGGCGCAATAAAAAAACCATGCTTTGTGAAAAAAATAAATATTATACACGAAAAAACATTACTAAAGGACAATTCAAACGTTGTCCTAAAAGAAAAAGAAGAAATCCAATAACGTTAGAATGTGAATCAAAAGATTTATTTACACAATCCAGAATTTAATAGTTAATTGTTAATTGTTAATAGTTATTATAAATAATTATATAAAAATAATAGTAATAAAATATTAGATGGAACCATTAACTTATTATAGCAATATTAGTGCTATACAAAAAAATATTACTCATTATATTGCCAATTTAAACAATAGTGGTTCATTTAAATATTTATACGTTTATGGAGAACACGGTATTGGTAAAACAACAATTATTAAAACTATTTTAGCTGGTCTAAATTATAACATAAACTACATTGATTGTAATTGTAATAAATTGTCAATTGACGAATTATTTAATATATATACAAACAAAGATGTATATTCTTTGTTTTTAAATAATGTAAAAAGCAATGCTATTATATTAGATAATATAAGTTATTATTTATATAATGATAAAAATTATTTAACAAATTTAATTAAATTATTGAAAAAAAATATTAAAGTCAAGCATAATAAATTTATTCCTTTTATTATTATTAACAATAATCAAGAAGATAAAAAATATAGCGAGCTATCAAAATTATCACAAAATTTGAAAATTCATCCGCCTAGTAATTTTGAGTTAGAAACTATTATTAATAAACAATTTCCAAATATAGCCAAATTTACTAATTATCAGCTAATTATAGCTAATATACTTAGCTATTTAAATAATAAATATTATAAACTTGATAACTTGAAATATTATTATACTAATAATATTTTAGAAGTAAAATTTGACACTAGTTGTAATTATAGTTACAACTCTATTAAAAATAGTAATGCTAATATTAAGCTATTAACCAAGAATTTTTTAGAATATAGCTATAGCTTACAAAATTTAGACGTTATTAATTTTTTTGATAGAACAAGTTTGACCCTGTTATTACATGAAAATATTATTAAATTATTTTCAAATAATTTAACTTTGCAAGAGTTAAAAATATATAAAGAAATATTAAAAAATTATATATTTTGTGATTGTATTGATAAAAATATTTTTTTATATCAAATATGGCAGTTAAATGATATTGTTTATATTATTAAAATATATTTTAATAATCTTATTTTACACAAGCACAAATTATTAAAATCTATTAATCAAAATGATATTATTTTTACAAAAATATTAACCAAATATAGCAGTGAATATAATAATTATAATTTTATTTTTAATAGCACCCAAAAATATAGTCTCACTAAGAAGAACTTATTTTTATATATTTATTCAAAAAAAAATCATAGTGATGAAGATAATGAAACATTTGTTAATGAAGATGATGAATCTAAACTATTAAATAATAGAATACTTAAACTTATTTCACAATATACAAATTATTCTCTCTCTAATTCGTGTAAATTTTTACAAGTAAATGATGATATTATGTGTGATGAATTTTTCCATTAACTAATTTACCAAGTAAATCTCCCGGTTCTTCATCATCTAAACATTCATATATGTTGTTGTTTAATTCATTTTTATAATATTTTTTTTTATTAATAATTACTAGTTCTAGTTCTTCTTCTTCCTCTTCCTTTGCTTCTTCTTCCTCTTCTTCCTCTTCTTCCTCTTCTTCCTCTTCTTCCTCTTCTTCCTCTTCTTCCTCTTCTTCCTCTTCTTCCTCTTCTTCCTCTTCTTCC
>Ga0194124_10004504_pt1 | contig 13547 bp, 9 predicted proteins | sample TA2KigCas0mmetaG_FD_148605 | JGI IMG/M metagenome (GOLD analysis project Ga0194124, IMG submission 148605) | Freshwater microbial communities from Lake Tanganyika, Tanzania - TA2015031 Kigoma Deep Cast 0m | ecosystem: Environmental > Aquatic > Freshwater > Lake | place: Tanzania: Lake Tanganyika...
GGAGGCTACGTGGCTGCGATCCGCGCCGCCCAGCTCGGGATGAACGTCGGGATCGTCGAGAAAGAGGCCCGGCTGGGGGGCACCTGCCTGCGGGTGGGCTGCATCCCCTCGAAGGCGCTTCTCGAGTCGAGTCACAAGCTCGAGATGGCTCGGCACGACCTGGGACGCCACGGCGTGCGAGTGGGGGACGTGTCGTTCGACCTGGCGACGATGATGCGCCGGAAGGACGACGTGGTCGCCACGCTCACCAGGGGGATCGACGCCCTGATGGCCAAGAACGGGATCACGCGCCATGCCGGTGCGGGCCGCCTTGCCGGGGCCGGACGGGTGGAGGTCACGGCATCCGACGGCCGCTCCACGGTGGTGGAGAGCCCGCGGATCATCCTGGCGGTCGGGAGCCGGAGCGTGGTCCTGCCGGGCGTGGACGTCGACGGCCACTTCGTGGGCACGAGCACGGAGGCCCTGTCGTTCGACGCGGTGCCGGGACACCTCGTCGTGATCGGCGGGGGCTACATCGGGCTCGAGCTGGGCACCGTGTGGCGGCGGCTGGGCGCGACGGTGACGGTGCTGGAATACGCCGAGCGGATCCTCGCGGGCATCGACGCGGAGATCGCCGCGGAGGCCCTTGCGCTGTTTCGGAAGCAGGGGCTCGACATCCGGCTCGGTGTTCCGGTGACGCGGGCGCGTGCCGACGGCAACGGGGCGGTGGTGGAATGCGAGGGTCAGCCGCCGATCCGCTGCGACAGGGTTCTCGCCGCCACCGGCCGGCGGCCCGCCACGGACGGAATCGGGCTCGAGACGGTGGGCATCGCCGTCGATCCAGGTGGATTCATCCCGGTGGATGCCCATTTTCGCACGTCGGCGCCGGGCGTCTGGGCGATCGGGGACTGCGTGCCCGGTCCGATGCTCGCCCACAAGGCCGAGGAGGACGGCGTGGCCTGTGTGGAAGGAATCGCCGGAAAGTGGTCGCACGCCGACTACGACCTCGTGCCGGCCGTCGTGTTCACGCACCCCGAGATCGCGGCGGTGGGGCGGACCGAGGAGCAGCTGGTGGCCGCGGGCGTGGCCTTCAGGAAGGGCGTGTTCCCATTCCGGGCGAACGGGCGGGCGCGGACGATCGACGAGACCACGGGCAAGGTGAAGGTACTCGCCGACGCGACGACCGATCGGGTGCTCGGCATCCACATCATCGGCCCTGCGGCCGGTGACCTGATCGGGGAGGCGGCGGCGGCCATGGCATTCAGCGCGACAGCCGAGGACATCGCCCGCGTCTGCCATGCCCACCCGACGCTGCCGGAGGCGCTCAAGGAGGCGGCCCTGGCCGTCGACGGCCGGGCGATCCACGCCTGATCACCACCGCCAGCCGAGGCCGGCGTCCGAGAAGAAGGGCGCCGCGTCGGCGGCGAGCCCCCAGCCCACCCGGAGGCCCATCTCGAGATTCCGCGTCAGCATGAGGTGGAATCCCGGGCTGAAGAACGGCTGGCTGATGGTGTCTCGGATGCCGGCCGAGTAGGAGCCAAACCATTCGGCATGTGCCTCCACGCGGTCCGAGAGCGGCATCCGCAGGACGGCGGAGGGACTCCAGCGGCTGAACCAATCCGCCAGACCCTCTGCGTAGGCGTAGCGGATGGCGGTATCGAGCCGCCAGCCGTTCGGCAACTCCCAGCCGGCCACGCCGGTGGCGACGGGCACCGTTTTGAACACGTCACCGTACGCGGGCGTCGAGCCCTCCACGATGCAGCCGGCCTCGGGCCGCAGGCCGTCCTGTGCCGTCAGGTTGACCTTGAAGCCGTAGAGCAGGCTCGACTCGTAGAGCGTGCTGCCGTCGGGCGTTCCCTCGCCCGTCTCCACGCTGGTCACGATCGTGCCCTGCGAACCGGCCCCGTAGTTCGCCCCGATCCGCCACTCGAACCAGTCGTTCGTGCCGATGCGAAACAGGGACTCCGGATAGTTGTTGGTGGGCGAGCCGGTGGTGTTGTCGATGTACACGTGCGAGGCCTCGAGCAGCACGGTGCCGGCGGCCACGCAGTGCGTGCAGGGAGTGAAGGCATCGCGGTCGGTGCCGAGATCCCACTCGCCAGCGGCGCATGCGCGGCCCAGGACCACCGCCAGTGCCAGAATCGTGGCCCCCCTCCCCATGCGCTCCCTCCGCCGTTGTCGATCGGCGGAACGGCCGTCGCCAAATCCGCCGCGCCCGTGGAACCGGCAGGGTTTGCGCCGGGAACCCCGTTTCCGGTGCCGCGGTCAGCGATACCGGGCCATCAGGGCGTCGAGCGCCGCGGCACCGGGGCAGAGCCGCTCGTGCGGGAGGTCGATCAACGGCGTCGGCGGGGTCTTCAGCAGGTCGTGCATGTCGCGGCTGCCGCCGTCGACGAACAGCAGACCCGTGGCGATCTCGCCCCGCGCCTGGCAGGCCCGGACGTGGGCGTAGGCCGAGGCACGGTCGGTCGGGTCGTAGTCGGCGGCCGTGCTCCGCAAGCGGACGGAACTGCCGTCGTGCATCTGCACCACCCGCAGGTGGTCGCCCGACTCGGGCAGCGTGATCTCGGCATGCACCGGCGCGTAGTCCGCGTGGACGGCCTCGACCTCGTGCTCACGGGTGTACCGGTAGCTCTTCGTGGAGCCTTCATGGTCGTTGAACGTGACGCACGGCGAGATCACGTCGATCAGGGCGAGGCCGCGGTGGGCGAGGCCGGCCTTGAGGATCGGCACCAGCTGCTTCTTGTCGCCCGAGAACGACCGGGCCACGAACGTCGCCCCGATCGAGAGCGCCAGGAGCGCCGGATCAATCGGTGCCTGCTCGTTGGCCTCGCCCCGCTTGGAGGTGGATCCGACGTCGGCGGAGGCCGAAAACTGCCCCTTCGTCAGCCCGTAGACGCCGTTGTTCTCGATCACGTAGAGCATGTTGACGTTGCGGCGGATCGCATGCGCCATCTGGCCGATGCCGATCGAGAGCGAATCGCCGTCGCCGGAAATGCCGATGTACGTGAGCGACCGGTTGGCGGCGTTGGCCCCGGTCGTCACCGAGGGCATGCGGCCGTGCACGGAGTTGAAGCCGTGGGATTGCTTCATGAAGTAGGCGGTCGTCTTCGACGAGCAGCCGATCCCGCTCATCTTGGCCGCCCGATGGGGCTCCAACTCGAGTTCCCACGCGGCCTGCACGAGGGCGGCCGTCACCGAATCGTGGCCGCAGCCGGCGCAGAGCGTCGACATCACCCCTTCGTAGTCGCGCAGGGTCAGGCCGAGGCTGTTCTGCCGGAGGCTCGGGTGCCGGACCGGTGGTTTGGCGATGGAGGTCATGCGGGCACCCCGGCCAGATGCCCGCTGACGGCATCGACGACGACCCGCGCCGTCAGCGGCATGCCCCCGTAGTCGAGGACTGGGATCATCTCGTCGCGCGGGATGCCGAGTTCGATCGCCAGCATCGACCGCAACTGGCCGTCGCGGTTCTGCTCGATCACGAAGACGGTGTCGTAGGCTTCGCAGAACTCCCGCACCTCGTCACCGAAGGGGAAGGCCCGGATCCGCATCACGTCGACGACGACGTCCTGGGCCTGCAGCTTGTCGGCCGCCTCGCTGACGGCCGCGTCGCAGCCGCCGATCGTGATCAGGCCGACGTCCGCCCCCTCGCGGAGCGTGCAGGCCGGCTTGGGGACGATCGTCGCGGCATGGGCGAACTTCCGCCGCAGCCGGTCGACCACCTCCCTGTAGGCGTCGGAATCCTCGGTGTAGCCGGCGTGCTTGTCGTGGCCCGAACCGCGGACGAAGTAGGCCCCCTTTCCGCCCACGCCGGGGAGGGTGCGGGCCGCGATCCCGTCGCCGTCGACGTCGAGGTATCGCGAGAACTTCTTCACTTTCTCGAGCGCGGCGGCGTCGAGCACCTTGCCCCGGTCCGGCCGGTAGGCGTCGTCCCACGTCAGTCGCTTGACCATCCAGTCGTTCATGCCGATGTCGAGATCCGTGGCCACGAACACCGGGGTCTGCAGGCGGTCGGCGAGATCGAACGCCTGCACCGCCATCTCGAAGGCCTCGTGCGGATTGGCGGGAAACAGGATCGGATGCTTCGTGTCGCCGTGCGACGCGTAGGCGAGCGAGAGCAGGTCGGCCTGCTGGGTGCGGGTCGGCATTCCCGTGGCGGGGCCGCACCGCTGGATGTCGAAGAACACGGCCGGGATGTCGGTGTAGTAGGCGAGTCCGAGAAACTCCTGCATCAGCGAGATTCCCGGGCCGGAGGTGTTGGTGAAGGCCCGGGCCCCGGCCCAGCCCGCGCCGATCACGATGCCCGCGGCGGCGAGTTCGTCCTCGGCCTGCAGGATCGCGTAGTTCCGGTCACCGGTCTCCTTGTCGACGCGGTACTTCTCACAGAAGGCCTTGAATGCCTCCATCAGCGACGTCGCGGGCGTGATCGGATACCAGGCCCCGACCGTCGCTCCCGCGTAGACCGCGCCCAGGGCGCAGGCCGTATTGCCGTCCATCAGGATGGAATCCCCGGTCGCAGCCATCTTCTCGAGGTGGAACGGCAGCGGGCAGGGGCAGTGCTGCGTCGCGTAGTCGCGGCCCAGCCGAATCGCGGTGTGGTTCGACTCGAGGAGCTTCGGCTTGCGGCCCCCGGTCTGGTTGAGGAGCGTGTCGACCACCTCCTCGTCGATCCCGAGCAGGGCGGTGAGCGCGCCCGCGTAGGCGATGTTGCGGAGCAGGGTCCGCTCACGATCTCCCTCGAAGGACTCCACGCACAGCCTTCCGAACGGGATGCCGAGGATCGTGATCCCGTCCCGCTCGAGCTCCTTGGGGAGCGGCCACGAGGAGTCGTAGAGCAGGAAGCCCCCGGGGCGGACGGTCGCCACGTCCTTGGAGTAGGTGGCGGGGTTGAGCGCCACCACCAGGTCGACCTCGGAGGGCCGCGCCGTGTAGCCGTCCTTGCTGACGCGGATCTCGTACCAGGTGGGCAGTCCCTGGATGTTCGAGGGGAAGATGTTCTTTCCGGAGACCGGGATTCCCATCCGGAAGATCGCCTGCATCAGCAGGCCGTTGGCGCTGGCGGAACCCGTCCCGTTGACCGTGCCGATCTTGAACGCGAAATCGTTGACGCCGTTCATGCCCTCACCAACTCCTCACGGTCGCAGGCGGCCCCTGCCACCGGCTGGATCAGGTCGAAGAGCCGCATGTCCCAGGCCGCCGTCGGGCAGCGCTCGGCGCACAATCCGCAGTGCAGGCAGACGTCCTCGTCCTTGACCATCACCCGCTTCGTCTGGGGCAGCGGCTCGGAGAGATAGATCTCCTGGGTGAGGTTCAGCGCCGGAGCCGAGAGCCGCTGCCGCAGGTCGGTCTCGGGTGAATGATTGGTCGTGATCGTCAGGCAGTTGGTGGGGCAGACGTCGATGCAGGCGTCGCACTCGATGCACTTCGGGGGGGCAAAGTGGGTCTGAATGTCGCAGTTCAGGCAGCGAGACACCTCGCTGGCGACCTGCTCGGCCGAGAAGCCGAGTTCGACCTCCACGTTCAGGTCGCGGAACCGCCTGGCGAGCTCCTCGTGCCGCATCACCTGCCGGGCCGAAGGATCGTAGTCGTTGTCGTAGGCCCAGCTGTGGAGCCCGTTCTTCACGCTCACGAGCGTCATCCCTTGGGGCGGCCGCTCGGCGACCGGACGACCGTTGCAGAGGAGGTCGATCGAGATCGCCGCCTGGTGCCCGTGGGCCACCGCCCAGATGATGTTCTGCGGCCCCCAGGCCGCGTCGCCGCCGAAGAACACGCGCGGGTGCGTGCTCTGGTGGGTGATCCGGTCGACGACCGGCATGCCCTGGGCGTCGAAATCCACGCCGATGTCCCGCTCGATCCAGGGGAAGGCGTTGTCCTGGCCGATCGCGAGGATCACGGCATCGCAGGGAATGGTGACCGTCCGCACCACGCGGCTGGACGCGCGGCCCGACGGGTCTTCGGTCCAGTCGAGCACCTCGAACTCCATCCCCACGAGCGTGCCGTTCTCGACGAGCATCCGCTTCGGGGCGTGGTTCTCGATGATCTCGACCAGTTCCTCCTCGGCGTCCTCCAGCTCCCACGGCGAGGCCTTGAAGTGCCTGCGGCCCCGGCGGGCGATCACCTTCACGTCGGTCGCCCCGAGCCGCTTGGCGGTGCGGCAGCAGTCCATGGCGGTGTTGCCCACGCCGATGATGATCACCCGCGGCTCGATCCGCTCCACGTGCTTGAAGTGGACGTTGGCGAGCCACTCGATCCCCAGGTGCACCTGGGCCGGGGCGGCGGCCCGCCCCGGGATGTCGAGGTCCTTGCCCTTGGGGGCGCCGCTGCCGATGAACACGGCGTCGTAGCCCTCGTCGAGCAGGGCCTTGAGGCTGGTCACGGGCGTGCCGTAGCGCATCTCGGCGCCCATGTCGATGATGTACCCGCACTCCTCGTCGAGCACCGCTGCCGGCAGCCGGAACGAGGGGATGTTGATCCTCATCAGGCCACCAGGCTCGCGGTTGCGCTCGTAGATCACGACCTCGTAGCCGAGGGGGAGCAGGTCGTTGGCCACGGTCAGCGAGGCCGGGCCGGCACCCACGAGGGCGATCCGCCTGCCGTTCTTCACGTCGGGTGGCTTCGGCAGGAACGGACGGATCTCGTCGCGGAGATCGGCGGCGACCCGCTTGAGGCGGCAGATCGCGACCGGCTTTTCGTCGACGCGTCCGCGGCGGCAGGCGGGTTCGCAGGGGCGGTCGCAGGTGCGGCCGAGAACGCCGGGGAAGACGTTCGACTCCCGGTTGAGCAGGTACGACTCGGTGTAGCGTTCCTGCGCGATCAGACGGATGTAGGCGGGCACGTTCGTGTGGGCCGGGCACGCCCACTGGCAATCGACGACCTTGTGGTAATAGCGCGGATCGGAGACGTCTGTTGGTTCCATGACGCGATGCGAGTTCCCGTTCCCCGAGGACCGAAGCGGTGTCGAACCCTGTAGTGTTGCCCGCCTGCCGCACGGTGGCAAGCCGAATGGACGCCCGAATTCCGGCGTCAGGCGGGGCAGCGATGGCCTGGCTCACGGCCCCGGCGGATCCCGCGGGAGCCCGCGGCGCCGTCAGCGCCGTGTCCGGCATCGCCCGTGCCGCACCGGCCCGGTTCAGGTGCGTGCGGCAAACGCCCTGGACCAGGCCTTCGATGTCGTCCAACTGCCGAAGCGGGCTGACGAGAATGACGCGCCGCCGCTGGCCAACAGCCTCCAGACGCCGTTGTTCGGATTGCGGACCGCCAGGTCGTCGAGCCCATCCGCATTGAAGTCCCCGACCGTGGGGAACTGCCCGACGTCCAGCAGCGTCCACTCCGACGTGCTGAACGCCGAACCGGTGCTGGTCGACACGTACCACGCGCCGCCGGCACGCTGGCCGACGAGATCGGTTCGGCCATCGCCGTTGAAGTCGCCCGCCCGGACGTTGCTCCACGTCGTCGTCGGATCCCAGACCCCGAACCTCAGTGGCTCGAACGCGGCGCCGGTGCTCGACAGCACCCGCCAGGCCCCGTTGCTCGGATTGCGGATCGCGACGTCGTCGCGGCCGTCGGCGTTGTAGTCGCCGACGGTGCCGAACTGGCCGGTGGGAAACGTGGCCCAGAAGGAAGACGAGAAGGCGGTGCCGGTGCTCGCCGCCACGACCCAGATGCCGTCGCTCCGCTGGCCGACGAGGTCGTCCTTGCCGTCACCCGTGAAGTCGCCGGCCAGCACGTTCGACCACGTCAGCGAGTTGTTCCACTTGCCGAACCGGGCGGATTCAAACCCCGCTCCGGTGCTCGTGAACACGCGCCAGGCGCCGTTCGTGTTGTTGCGGACCGCGATGTCGTCCTTGCCGTCGGCGTTGAAGTCGCCGACGGTGGGAAACTGAAAGGCCGCCCATCCGCCCCATGCTCGGGGGTTCGCGCCGCCGGTCGTCGGATTCGTGGTCACCCACCACGTGCCGGCGTCGGTCTGGGAGGCGAAGTCCGTCCGGCCGTCCCCGTCGAAGTCGCCGGAAACCGAGTTGGTCCAACTGAGGCCGCCGGGGAGCGTCGCCAGCGTGGTGGCCGCCAGCCCGCTCTGCGTGGCCGGGCTGACGACGATCTCGTCGCCGGCCAGCCCGATGATCGAGTTCGCCTTGGACGCCTGATCCGCGGTGGCGTAGACCACCACTCGGCCGTAGCGGCTGCCGATGACGCCCGACTCGGTGTAGTGGAAAAGGCTGCGGCCCGGGCCGTAGCCGATGTCGGTCGTCGTGATGGAGATGAAGTTACGTTCGGCCTCCGCGACCGTCAGCGAGTTCGGGGCGACGACGGAGCCGAAGTTCCAGGGACTGTTGAACCAGCCGTTCGTGGACGCCGTGTTCCCGCCCGACGTGGCGAGCGTGGGGGTGTTGGTGAGGCTGATCACACCGGCCAGCCGCGCCGGCACCGTGGTGAGCAGAGCCCAGGTGCCGGCTGGCAGGGTTCGCTTCGCCGTCGCGGTGGAGACGGCGGCCTGATCGGTGCCGGCGGAATACACGAACGGTCCCGGCGTGGCGCCAAGGATGTTCTCGACCTTGGTGTTGTAGGTGAAGTTGACCAGCGAGATGTTGTGGCCGACGGGATCCATCTGGAGCACGCCGGTCGACACGTCGAAGTACGCCGTCGGTTCGGTCGCTGCCGGTATGCCGACCGGCCGGAAGAACTCGATCCCGGGGGTGGCGGTCAGCAGGGCCCGCGGCTCCAGAGGCTCGACCACCGGCGTGCAGGCACGGGCGGTTCGCGGAAGCCGCCGGGATTGGAGAGGTCGGCGGTGAACCATGGCGATCTTCTCCGCAAGAAGCCGCGAGAGCGGCCTGGAGGGGACGTCCGACCCTGCCCTCTCGCAGGCTAGGACAGGGGTGGCCCTCGGTCAATCGTACGGCTGAGCCCGGCCGACGGTTCGCCATCGGGGCGGTTTTTGCCCGGACCGTCGGTCCCCCGGCGTGCAGACCCACCCCGTGGCCTTCGTGGCGTGACTCTTTTGCCGTTTCGCGGACGCACGCTCTATTCTGCGGCCGTCTCGAGCGTGTCGCCGCCCCGAACCCGGGACCCAGTCACCGGGGTGTCCGCCCTCAAAACACGCTGCCCCTGGCGAGTCGCGCATGCCCCCCGACCCCGAGGAGCCCATCGTCCTCCGTGTGGCCGACTTCGGTCTTCCCGAGATCGCGGAGCCACCGGATGGCATGGTCGAACTCCGGAACTCGGTGCTGTGGCCCGGCGCGAACGGCCTCCACGACTCCGCCGGCCGGCCGATCGAGGAGAGTTGCCTGCGACGCGGCTTCGCGCTGGACTACTATCCCCACGGGCGACCTAAACCGCTGGACGCCCCCAGCCGGGCCCTGGCCGCAGCCAGCGACCCGTTTCGGCGGATCGTCTATCTGCCCTACGCCCGGATGGTTCACTTCGGGCATCTGCTGACGGAGTTTGCGGGAAACGTCGGTCCCCTGCTCGCCCATCCGCAGGGCGTGGACGGCATCGGCGGTGAAGACTGCGTGCTGCTGGTGTCCGCCCGTTCGCACGGGTCGACCGCCGCCCTGGCCGAACTCCTCGGGGTACCTGTCCAGCGGGTGCGGAGCACCGCCGACCTGTCCGGTCCCGCGCGGGCCGTGTCGGCCGTGATTCCCCGGCCGTCGATGATGAACCGCCACGGGCTGGCCACGAGGCATTTCAGCCACGTGCGGCACGTGCTCGACCGCCTGTTCGGTGTGGGACCTCGCCTGGCGACCCTGGCCGAGACCAGCGGCGTCGGGAAGCTCTACCTCTCGCGATCGAGGCTCGCCCCCGGCATGCGGCGGATCCGCGACGAGGAGGCGATGGAGGCGGATCTCGCGCGCCGGGGCTGGCGGATTCTGCATCCGCAGGAGCTGCCGGTGGCCGAACAGCTCGAGGGCCTCGCCGCGGCCCACACGATCGCCGGCTGCGTCGGCAGTGCCCTGCACCTGCTGATGGCGTTCGGGGAAGGAGCCGGGGGACGTCGCCTGATCGCACTGGGATCGACCGTGTCGCGAACCAATCCGAACGTCGTGCTGCAGGCAGCCCGGCAGCGTGTGCCGTTTCGTCACGTCGTCTGCCTGGAGCCTGAGGCCGACGCCGCGAGTTCACCGGTTCATGAGTTCGGATTCATGATGTCGCCCGCGCGGATCGCGGAGCGGCTCGATGCCCTTGCCTCAGGGGCCCTCGTGTGACGCGGCATCCGCAGGGCCGGCACCGCTCCCGGCGTACGTTTCCCACGGGCCGGGGTCCGTCGTCCGTCGTCCCCAGTCCTGGATCAGACGACCGGGGAGAGGATCTCGAATCCCACGAAGCCGTCGGTTGTCGTCTCATTCGTGGAGGGCTCGCAGACGAACGCGTCGTCCCCCAAGCCGGCGTCGAAGAAGATGCTCGTGAAGGCACAGCCCCTTGCATCGAAGGTGTCGTCTCCAGCGTTCGTCACGACGCTGGTGGGGCCCGCGAAGATGCACTTCGTGAGAACGATGGAGTCGATGCCCGCCCCGGCCGGTATCCGACTCGAGAGATACTTCGACCCGATTGCCGACGGAGTCACCGTTGAGGTGCAGGATGCCGTCGTGAGCCGTCACGGCGACGTCGCCGGGTTCCATGATCCCAGGAACGAGGCTGCAGCGAGGGGGCACGGGCAACCCCGAGCCCGCGCCACGCGAGGCTCAGTCCCCATCGCTTACGCGATTGGGGCTTCCGGTGCGGGGCTTGGGGGGTGCGCCGCGGGTTGAAAACCTGCGCTCCTCTCAGGTACGGGCAGCCCCGAGCCTCGCAAACGCGCGAGGGTCACGTGGAGGCCGTATCACAGGCCGGCGGGGACCGCTGGACCGGGCGGAGTGGCGGCGTCTCGTGCCGACGGCGGCCGGATTCGCTTCGCGTCGTTGCCAAAGCCTCCGCGCGACTCGTTCACGGTCAGCGAGAACGCCCCGGCCATCCGGCTGCCCGGGGCGACGCCGCGGTCGGAGAGCGAGACGCTGCCCACAACGGTCCGCAGCGGACCGGCGCCAAAGAACCCGCCGCCGATGGCGAGCATCCCGCTTGTCTCGACGTCATCGACCGTGTCGCGGACCCGCCGGCGGTCGAGGAACAACGTGATCGTCACCGGTGTGCCGTCATCGCGACGTCCCGCGATGGTGACGCCGATCGCCCGGTCATCGCCGGCCGCGTCGGGTGCGGCGGCTGACGGGGCCGGGAGCGCGCCGGGCCGCGCGGCAGGTCCGGGGAGCGGCGTGGCGTAGGCACGGACGTCGGCCGGTGTGAAGGCCACCGTCTCGTCGTCGAGCACCAGCGTCAGTTCGACCTGCCCCGGCTCGATCTCCTCGTCGGCGGCCAGGGGCTGCCACGCGGAGAAGGTGCCGCTGACGGTGCCGATCCGCTTGGTCGTCAGAGGTGGCCGCGGCCGCTCCGGGAGAACCGGGGGCCAGTCGACCAGGACCGCCTCGACCTCGCCGCGGCGCCGGCGGATGAACTCGCGGATCCCCGCCAGTGCCTTCGGGGCGGCGGCCTGTGCCGACGAGAAGTGGGGTGAGAGAAGCGCCTCGACACGGTCCACCTCGGCCAGCAGTTCGTCCTCATTCCAGATCGTCGCCAGCAGCTCCTCGAGCCGCTGCCGGTAGCGGTCGGCGAAGCCGGGAGTGAAGGCGAGACGGTTCGGGAGCGCTGCCTCGGCGTAGATCGCCGGCGGGGCGCGGCGGTTGAAGGACAGGAGCGATCCGGGGGGCGACGTAAAGGCCGTGTCGGTGCCCCACGGGATGAATCGCAGCCTGCCGTCCGCCGCGGAGACGTGGACGAAATAGTTGTTTTGGTTGGCGGTGTAGCCGTCCCAGATGCCGGCAAGCGCCTCGACCGCCCAGTAGGAGATGAAGGTGTCGAGATCAACCAGCTCGCCGAGCCGCTCGCCATCGAGCGGCCCGGCACCGTCGAGCATGGCCGCCAGCGCCTCGAGCGTGGGTCGGAACCGATCGTGCGTTTCGACTTCGAGCTTGCCGAGCGTCTCCGGCACGAGGTCGGCAACCGTACCCTCGTAGAGCCCGCCGTCGTCGGCATCCAGGACGCGCCGCAGGAACGGCTTCTTGATGGACTCGACGATCGTGTAGACGCCCAGGCGCGTCCCGTTGACGGAGAGGGCGGCGAATCCGGCCCGCGGTGCCGGTACGCCGGCGGCCGCGAACAGCCGGTAGGCGAGGAACTGGCCGATGCAGGCCGCATCCTGCTTGTTGTTGTTGAGGGTGAGCCGGCCGAGCCCCGCGAACGGGCTCGCGGCGTCGAACTTGCCGTAGTCGACGATCAACGAAGGCCGCGTCGCGTCGAGCGAGCCAAGAAAACCCTTCTTCCGAAGGCCGACCCCGTGGGTCGTCACGCCGTCGACGGTGGCGGCGGCGCGGCGCCAGGTGAACGCGGCCGGGGCCTCCGTGCTGAACAGGAATACGAGGTCGCGCGACTCGCGCCGCAGGCTCTCCCAGTCGTGGCCGGGCAGCGTGATCGAGACGGGCACGACCCGCTGCGACCCGAAGAGCGCGTCGCCATCGGCCGGCGGTGCCGCCGCCGCCACGGCTGCGGCCGTGATCGATGCGACCGCGACGAGGGCCGTGAAGGGGCGCATGGAAGGATTGCTGGCAGAATAGGTAGGCCAGGGGCACTTCGGCAAGCGTCGGCCACGCCGGGCAGATCACGAGGAGCACCAGCCGGGACCGGAGGTCGCCACCACACCCCGGGCACCCACAAGGAGGCTTCTCCCCCGCCCGGGCCATGAGTCTGGGGGGGCTGGTGTATCTCCGCCTACAAACCTTCAGGGATCGGCTTCGTCACTTCCGATACCACTGGTAGTTTCGTCGGATTCGGTACTCGGCGTATTCGGTCGGGAGAAGGTGCCACATGGTGATCGCCCTGCAGGTCGTCGCCTGGTTCGTGGCCATGGCCGTACTGATGTCGATCGTGGAACACCAGGTTCATGCGAAACTGATGCACCGGAGGCCGAAGTTTTTCCTGTTTCGCAACGTCCGAGCCCGTACCAAGATCTTCACGAGCCATGCCCTCGAGCATCACTCGCACTACCGCGAGGAGTTTCACGACGAACCGGTGCCGCCGGGTGAGGACCGGGGCATCCGCCTCAATCCCCGCGAGGGTCTGATCGAGTCGCTGCCGCTCGCGCTTGTGTTAACGCCGTTCACGACGATCGGGGCGATCATGTTCCCCGTCGTCGTCGTCCTTCATCACCTCACGTGGAACTACGTGCATCTCGAGATGCACCAACCGAAGGGCCGTTTTTTAGGAAACACCCGCCTTTTCAAGCGGCTTGCCCGGCACCATTATCTCCACCACCGCTACCCGGCGAAGAATTTCAACGTGTTCCTGCTCGTGGGCGACTACGTGTTCGGCACGATGGCCACGCCGACCGAGGCCGACTGGGCGGAGATGCGGCGACAGGGCCTGACGGACGACCTGCCGGCGGTGCCCGTCAAGGATGAGAAGCCCACTCAGGCCGCAGCCTAGCAGGCCGTGGAAAAACTCGCCTTCACAGCCGGAGAGAGGGCGCTAAACTGCGGCCGTGGGCC
>Ga0194124_10004514_pt1 | contig 13529 bp, 7 predicted proteins | sample TA2KigCas0mmetaG_FD_148605 | JGI IMG/M metagenome (GOLD analysis project Ga0194124, IMG submission 148605) | Freshwater microbial communities from Lake Tanganyika, Tanzania - TA2015031 Kigoma Deep Cast 0m | ecosystem: Environmental > Aquatic > Freshwater > Lake | place: Tanzania: Lake Tanganyika...
ATATCTTCAGTAGAAAAATTTACATTTTCTATTTTTTGAATAGCACCATCACTTTCTTTTGATACTACTTCTCCATCAACATTAAAAGTTTCATTAAGATCGTCAAATTTTTTTGTCATTTTCATGTCGTGGTGCCACTAAATCCAAAATCATCTCCATCTTGTATCAATGCATTATCAGATGTCGTGATTGATTTAACAGGATCCCCTTTTAAATGAGATGTAATAGTTGTGTCATCCTCACCTCTTCTGACTGTTAAAACATTTCCAGATTTTAATTTCACATAGACTTCCTCACCTCCAATATCTAAATAAGTGTTTGTAGATATTGATGCCGCGCTATCAACAGTAATTAATGTGTCGGTGGTGGTAACATCTTTTGCCAGAGTGGTGACAATTGTTCCGGTATAATTTTTGATTGCTCTTGGTTGAACAGTGTATGCCAACTCTCTGGATGTATTTGTAAGATCTGTTCCAGAGATAAAACTGATCTTTGCAGTTTTGATAATATCTTTTGTTGCTGTCGTAACAGGACCAAACAGAAATGTTTTTGCAGTGAATCTTAATGTATAAAGAAGAACTCTTCTTGTTGAGAAGTCACCTTCATAGTCATCCTGCATCGTGACATTTTCTAAAACAATTGGAATATCTCTTTTTTCATCTATTTCATCTACGAGTTCAACTGTTAAATTATATGATGGTTGAAAATATGGTAAGATCTGTTCTATAATCTGCAATGCATCGTCATTTAATTTAGACATAATGCTAAGTTCAAACTGCATATTATATGGAACTGGCATGTATGCTTTTTTAGTTACGCTGCCATCCGTAATACTTTTAGATGTAAATGTTTGAGTAGTTGTTACTTTTCTAGATGAATCATAGGTTAAACCAGTAAACTCAAAAGACATTCTAGGCAATGTCATAGCGACTGCCTTATTAAGATCTGGTGATTGAGTTAATCTAGCTAAAAACTTTTGAGTTGGACCATATGCTAGTGGGACTTTTACTTCACTTACAACCTGATTTGATGAGTTAGTGTGCTTTATCGAAATATTGTTAAAAAGAGTTCCAAAGGCTATCACAGTCCTTCTCAAAATTTCGTTGTAAAAATACTCAAACATCTTTAAATTCCTATTATTAAATACTTAATCCTAATAAAATCTATTTATGGAATTCCAAAGGGATTACGCTCTGAGAAATCAATAATCGCGTCTGCTGCAGATTCGATACTAGCATTATCTGCAAATCCATCTTCTGTTGGGTTTGTATCTATCAATCTTAGTTCGTAGGAAGCTCCAGATTCTGCTCCAACAATACTTTCTTTTACTCTGAAAGAACCAGTCACATTTGAAACTTCTAATATGCTAGTGGTCGAATTCCAAGATCTCACTCTTGCTGTGACACCACTTATAGATCCTGTGACAGTTTCATTCACAGAGAACGTGCCAACCCCAGATGTTGACGGAGATTCAATCGTTATCGATGGTGCGATACTGTAACCTAAACCTGCGTTTGTTATTCGAATCGCCGTTATTGTTCCTGCTGTACTTACAACTGCTGTAGCAGCGGCCGCTACAGTGGTAACTCCTGATAAAAATATTTGATTTGTGAAAGTAATTGTGGGGGATGTTGAATATCCACTACCACCAGCAGTAACAGTGATAATGCCAACTATTCCATCACCTAAAGTTGCTGTAGCAGCTGCTCCAGCACCCCCACCTCCAATAAACTTAATTTTTGGTGTTGCAGTGTAACCAGCACCTGGATTTATGATTTGAACGCTCTGAACAGATTGTGTATTTGGATTTGCGCTATCAGTGCATACGACTATACCAGATATCATCGTAGCAGTTGCCACTCCGGTTACCTTCCCTGCTGGAGCAGAAGAGATACCAACTCTAGGAGTGCTTGTATAACCACCGCCTCTATTAGTCACAGTGATTAATCTAATACCACCCGAGGTCACAATGCCTGCGACTGCAGTTGCTGTAACTCCTGTTCCGACAAGAGTTAAAGTCTGAGTAACTCCAAGGAGAGTTGATATTCCATCCTCAGTTGATCCGTCTACATTACTTCCCAGTAGTATATCATCAATTTCTGCTATATTAGTATCAATAACTTCATCCTCATATCTAAACAACTCACACTTGAGCGTATAAACATAGTTTTTCTGAAGTTGGTAGAATGGTTTTTCGTGTTCAACAAATTTAATTTCAAATAATCTATCTCCTAAAGGAAAATAAATTAAATCACCTTCCTTTGGTCTGGTAGATAACTTAATATTTGATTTATTTTTAATTAAAGGAGAAATATAATTCTTAAATCTTTCTCTAGAGATAGTGAGTGTTAGTTCCTGTGTTTGTTGAATTCCAAACTTAGATAAAATTGTTGTATTATCAGCATATCCATCAAAGTTTTCGATATATGCCTCTATAGGATATGCGTCCACAAAAGATGACTGTATGACCTCTTTTATAATTGTTTTTTCTGTAAGATATTTTCTTGGTAGATAATGAACTTCTACCCCATACATTCTGAGTTGTTCATTAATTAAATCTTGTATTAAACCCTGTTCTGTAAGTGAACCCTGTTGAAAAAAAGGATTTAACATTTGATTATCCTATGAAATCAAGCGGAGGAAGTTCATAAGTAGACGACATTTTTTCTGCAATCGCCTCAAGTTCTCTTTGTGCATCATCATAAATCTGTCTCCCATTTAACTCAATTCCACCAGGTAATTTTACTCCTTGGAACTTAATTAAATTTTGACCCCACTGACGTTTAATCAAAGCAGTTAAATATCTTTTTAAGAAAGGATCATTCCAAACTCTACTATAATCGTTTGGGTCTAATGTGCGATAACAATCAATAATTATATAATCATCAACTTTTACGCTACCCCAATCAATATCCAAGTACAATCTGTTTTGCCTCTGATTAAATCTAATTTGTTTTTGGGTGGTTAAAAGAAAATCAATGTCTTCCAAATAACTTTTTGTCATTGCATATGTTAAAATTTCAGTTGATCCAAAATAGTAAATATCATTTAGAAATAATTGATATTTAATACTAAACATATTATTTGTTGTGGTATTTGTTCCATCAAAATGATAAATTTTAGTGACTCCAATAACTGAGGGAGGGACCTGTAGAAAGTTACTATTCTCTTTATATGAAAATGTCGTGGCAGTTCCTACAATAGTTGCTGTCGCTGTTGTTGTCGCAATACCAACAGTTGAATTGTTTCCAGGAGCTCTCCCCCTATCAATGTCTGCTTGAGTTATTTGATACTTTAAAAAAACTTGTCCTACACCATCAAAATGTCTCTCATAAAAATATTGAAGGGCATCATCAACAAGATCTTCCACCTGCTCATCGGCAACATTTATTTCCAGCACAGGGGCTCCCAGTTGCCTTTTACAATAACTGATTAATTCTGTTCTACTTGCTGGTTGTGCCATTTATACCTTTACTCTTAAAAATATTTATGATATAGTGATTAAACTAATCATAATCTGGGGTCAGGTTGAATAAAACTTCTTGTTGCTTAAGATATAGTTTATAGTATGATTTTGCAACATTTTTTAAAGTCTCAACATCATCAATATTGTCTATTTCCAAAGCATATTTAAAATATTCAAAACTTTTATTCAAATTTTCTAACTCTATTTTATCTGGATCCATGGAGTAACTCCTTGAGTAAAAATTTAATTTCATTGATATCATCTTTCATATTAGCGACTTCATCCTCGATAGTTTGTATATGTCGATTCTTTTCCTCTTTTATTGCCCTCCTAGAAACATATTGCTCATAATCTAATCTATTGACATTAATAATTGAGTTTGTATGCGGATCTCTTGCCAAATCGGCATGACCCTCAACATTATGGTTTTCCATATTAAGCAAGACAAATAACTCTTAAATCCTTTATTCTTGGAACATAAACTTGACTTGTTGAAGTCAGCAATAATTTAATTCTATAAGACTTAAATGCTGGAAGTTGATCTGCTGTAAATACATATTCCTTGAACTCAATTTGATCGCTAAAGAACCCATACGTATTTGTCTTTGAAACAAACACATCAGATTCGCCATTATTATCTTGCTGTGCAATTACTTGACCTCTAGTGTTTAAATTAGAATATCCAGGGAATGGAATAAAAATTGGATTAAATCCTGGGGCATTTCCAATTGCATAGAATGCTCTTAGATCAGAATTCGAAATAATATGCGCGGCTACTAAAATTTTGATGGAGGACGCGGAATTTTCCAACGTGATTTCTTTTGAAACATACTGACATGCAGTTGGATCCGTATCAATTTTATTTACTCTACCATCTGTTGCATAGTTTGTGATGACTTGATTTACTCTATTTGATGTGAGAATAACACTCACTCTTTCCGCATCAATAACAGGGGAAACTCTACTATCCACCGTAGTCATTAGTAATTTCATATTAAGAGATTTTGCTCCAGCGGTAAAATTAGTAAGTTTTGCATCCTCATTAACTTTTGATGCAATCATTCTTGGACTATCAAGGTAATTGGGTTCATTGATAGCAATGGCCTCAAATTCATTGATAGCATATGGAATTTCATTTCCACTTATACTTTTACTTGTAATTGTTCTTATCTCCCCCGTTAGATTTGTGCCGCGAACAGTAACATTGTGAACCACTGGAGTAATAATTTCGAAAGGCATGTTTTGAGTTGCTTTTATATTATATCCGCCTGCAGACTTTGTTCTATTAAGATGTAGTGCTGGATATCCAACATCATTACTTCTATCATCATTATCAATATCAAGGGCAGTCATGTCCAATTTAATGTGATATGAATCAAATGTAATAGGATTGCTTATGGTTACATCATTTAGATTATGTGTTGTATTAATGCGTTTTAAGTTTACCCCACCAAGTTCATACTTATAAACAGGTGTCCCTACAGGGTAAGTAAGTGGATTTAAACCTCTTATAATATTTCCGGCGATATTATTTCCACTAACCGATGTATATTCAATAATTTCGTTCCCAATCAATAAATACCCAATATTTGTCGTTCCAACACCAACATTTTCGAAAGTGGAAAATGCAGTGGAATCAGTTACTGCAATTGAACCTGTTGAGGAAGCATCATATTCTGCTGTTAGTTTTGTAGGTTTAACATCTGAAAGTGCTCCTTGAATTTTAACTCTATTATCGCTAAAATACATTCCGTGATTTTGGTGATTAATTTTGATATGCAATCCATCATTTACCACAACAATTTCGGTAGGAGTTACATTTCCTCCTTGACTGAAGTTTAATGTTGTTGTTATTCCAGAACTGTTTATATAACTCATTGTAAATCCAGCACCAGTGACAAAATTACCCTGGACGTTATCTAAAATAAGTTCGTTTGTTAGACCGATTCCAGCTATGGTGAGTCTAGCATTTTTTCCAACAGATGCAGCGCCAATGGTTGTAATCCCAAGAACATCGCCAACTTGATATCCAGATCCACCACCACTGATGGTTGCTGCTACAGCAACACCATTAGAAATAGTAATATTTGCGGTAGCACCCCTGCCACTTCCAGTGACTGTAATTAAATTAACTCCACTAAAGGTTTGTCCTCCACTAGAAGGAGTGTAACCAATACCTGCATTAGAAACTGTTAAAGTTCCAGTGGCAGATCCAGCAACTCCAACTAAATCACCTGTTGCATTTGTTCCAAGTTGAGAAAATGTATTTCCCAAGACATAACCAGAATCAGATATAGTTATTCCAAGTCCAACTCTAACTTTTTTAGAATTTAAGACCAAAGAATCTGGTTGTAATGTTGCTACTTGTCCATTACCCTCTGTTAGTTCTGGATTATAAAATTCAACAGATCCTGACGATAGAAAGTCGGCTCTATATAAAGTAAATTTAAGATCCTCCCATTGACTTGGTTCCCAAGTGGAGGCATTTTGTGATTTAAATAACGATCCTAAGAATGGTTGAGTGGAAACAAACGTTTGATTTATTAAATCATTTTCAGTGACTCTGGATATAAAAACACGATATTGTGTAGAATAAGACAACAGACACATGGCATACTCTTTTCCACCTTCTAAATAAACTGGAGCATCAAACTCAATTGTAGTTGCAATTGATCCATCAATAGATGTTAATATTTGATCAGGATTAAGAACAATTTCTGAGAACGGTAAAATCCTTTGTGTTGGGAATCCGTTTTCCATTGTTCTTATTTGGAAATCAAAAGGAATATCCATATTATCTTTTGTTTCAAAGAAAATATCACATTTTGTAACAAATACGCCACTAGCATCCGCAACGAAAAATGATTGTGCTAACGGATCTTTTTTTCCGCCAACGCATTTCGATGGTCCGGAAGAGGAGGCTCTCGCCGCTGGCGCTCGAGCTGCTGCAGCAGCTACACGTGAATCTGCTGGGGTGGCGGCGACAATTGCCGCACTCACCGGAGCATTTAATGCCCTTGCCTCTTTTTGAGTAAATCTGCTACCATCGCCCTTAGGATCTGCTAAACGGTTAGTTGGTGTTGTTTCTACCGTTAAAGAATATACTCCTTGTGCATTTAAGCTTTCTACTGCCTCTTTAGCAAGTGCATCAAATTTAGCAGGCTTCATATTTGGTTTAACAGAATCAATCACACTTTGTGGAAATCCAGCTAGTGCAAGTACTTGCGATAGTTGCTGATCGGCATATTCTCCAATTCTCCTTTTCCCGAGGTTTGCATATAATGTTCCCAAATTAATTATCTCCGGCGTTGGCGGGGGCGGCGGCTGGATAAAGTCGTTGCCTCCTCCACCACTACCGGGTCCGCTACCGCCACCATCGCTGCTGCCGGAAGGTCGAGGGATGGCGATCTCGGAAAGAATTGTGCTCCCTACGACTTGTGTTCCTAAACTTCTAGAAATATTTTTATTTTCAGAAGTTTCTTTAATTTCAACTCTACTATTACGAACAGAAATAATATCTTCCTGAACTGTTTCTTGAGTTCCTGATGCTGAAAATGCTTCTTGCGCGGTTGTGGTTGCAAAATCTTTATTATTGTTTTCATCATTAATGATAGTAAATATTTTAGTTCCAGTTTCAAATTTAGGATGATTCAACCCATTTGGATTTGGGATAAAGAAACTACCAATTAATGTGGCAGATAAATCAGAGACTAACCTAACACTAGTAATTGTCGCTCTTGCTCCACTTGTTTCTCCGATTAAATCCATACCAGTCTCTACATATCCACTAAACTCACCTTGAGATTGGCTTGCTAGAGAAAAAGTATCTACATTAAGAATATTTGATGTCGATGAGTAAGTTCCAGATAGTGGTTGATTTGTATATGGATTATTCACAAATGTCACTGTTGGCAGATTGTATGGACCCTCCTTGTGATTTGATTGTGCCACTCTGAAAGTTATTCGAGGTGAAGTATTGCTTAAATCTGGACCTAATCCACGAGCTCTTACTGTACCAGAAATTTTTTCACCAACCTGAAACACTCCAGAATTCATACTGATTTCTAAGAGTTTTGGAACACAATATCTAGTTACATCTTTGCCATCAAAAAATGCATAAAGTCTTGTAAGTGGTTTAACTAGTTTAGATACAAATTGAATATTTCTAGATCTCATAAATGATATTATCTCTCTACTTACAACTCTATCTCCAACGGACGTTCTATCAAATTGTTCGCTAACAACAGTTCTTGATCCAGTTCTTGTTGCGACCCCCGTTTCTATGGTTTCTCTTAAATTCTCCTGAACAACTTGAATCGCAGTATCAGTATTGACTGTGACGACCCTTGCTGACTCTACATTGTTTCTACCGGTCCAGTTATCCTGCCAGGAATTCCAAACAATCGGAGCAAATCCAGTTTGAGAATCTACATTTTGAGTTTTTTCTAATCTAAGAAGTGTAGATGCATAGTTACCCTCAATTTCAATAATTTTTGATGCGAGACGAGTAGTATCAACCCAAGTGTCAGAAGAGGGTGTTAATACTATTGTTCCTCTCCAGAAATTAAGTAGAAAAGGAGTTACACTTTCAGAACGAGTTCCAAATGGTTGCTCTAGATATTTAACCTCTGCATAGTCTAGAGTTACTACATTATCTGCTCTTCTAATATTAACCCCCTCAACTATATTAAATCTAAGATCCTGTGTTGGATCAATATTGGTAACGGGTCCAAAAATTAAATTAACTGAATTAGTATAATGTTTTGGTCTTAACTCTTTATTTTGAACATCAATACTATTTTTAATACCGGTATTTTCCTCTTGTGTTCTAAAGGAACTAAAGTTGTCTACAAAAAATCCAGATTTAAATCTATTTAATCCATCTGCATCAGGAACAAATAAATTTGATGTATTAGTTTCCAGTAAAGACAGTGTGGTATAAAATTCAAGATTTCTAATTCTATTTTCAAGTTGCTTAATATCAACCATGCGATATCTTTTATGTTCTAAAAACTGAATTACTGCTGCCTCTGGTGTATAGAGATATGGTGGAAGTGTTATTGTCGCTATTTCAAGGGCCTCATCGACAGAGACTGCTTTTTCTGGTCTTTCTGATGGTTGACCATATTTAACTTGAAACACACCTTCTTTTGTTAAGAAAATTCTATCAATCCTACCCAAATAATATGAAAATGTAGTTAAAATGGATTCATCTGATGCTAAAATGTTAGTAGCGGAATTTCCAGATGAATTAAAAGTTCTCCCAAGAAATTCTAATGGTGAACGAGAATTCTCAGACACCGTAAAAGAAGAAACTCTTGGTCTAATATCGATAATATCAGATACTCGATTATCATTAACTGACTGCAAATCTCTTGAGTAATCAAATCTAGAATATGAATTAACTGTTGTAATATCACCATCATCGGTTGACTCAAAATATCCATTTGAAAAGTAAACTTTTAGTTTTTTTGATGGTTCCTCAGAGTCATTTTTTCTTATTAAAGTGCCATAGTTATAAATTGTTTCCTCCTGTCCATTATCTAATTTATAGTTTGATGAGATTTCAAAACTATCAGAATCTAAGGTAACAATAATTCCATTTGCCCTTGACTCTGAAAAGAGCACAGTTTCACCCTCTTTAAATCTATTATCATTTTTATAAATAAACGCAATTTGAGATGATGTTAATTTTTCAGCACAAATTGCCACTGCTCCACTTGTTTGTCCAGTTAGTGTTTCTCCAATAATCAATTCCGTTGTAGTTGTTGATGAGCTAGTAAGAGAAGAAAAAATGATTTTTGGTGCAGATGGATTTGATGTATCTGCGGATTCAAATATTCCATGAATTTGAATAATATCTGGTACATTAAGTGAGAGAATTTTATCTTGAACTCTTGTTCCAAATGGATAGTTGCCAAATGTTAGACCATCATTTAAAGTTGTTGTCCCGATGCCAGATCCCGCATACTTTGATTTATCGATAATTAGTGAGTTAACTCTGTTTTTAATTTTTTCTTTTGCTTTTGGATTTACCTTTCTTAGTGTGGCAGTTAAAGTTGCACCAGTATTATTACTACCAAGATTACGAATTTGTAATTGAGTGCTCCCCGCTAAAAATTCAAGTCTATCTGAGGTTAAAGTTTCAGTTTCGCCATCTGAACGAGTTAATGTATATCTTTCTTCGTCAAATGGTAGAAATGTCTCATCAGTTCCTGCAGTCACAGCAGCGGAAAGTTGATTTGAAGAAATATTTACTGTGAAAGTTTTCCTAATACTTAAAATAGCACCAGTCAAATCAACAGAAGAAATATTCTTCTTTGGAAGTTTTGTATAAAGAGTTTTATCCGATGATGAGTCTAATTTTGTTGTTAAAATTTTAAAGTCTGTAGCATTAAGAGTTGTTGTTGGTAAATCACCCGACGCAATCCCAGCAACAGATGTCACTGCCTCAATTGTTATACTAGTTCTTCCAATACTAACTACTTTCGCAAAACTAATATCCCTATTTGCTGTATTACTAAATTGAACTAAATTATTTCTTTTTACGATTGTCCCCGGAAATAATGTATTAGTACTAAAGACTGTGCTAACACCACCACTGGCAGCACTGATCGTTGCGATGCCAACATTAAATCCAATGGATTGAACTATATCTCCTAAAAATGTTGACCCTAATCCAACGATCCCATTATTTGTTCCATGAACCGATTTTACATCAGAAAGCGAGTGTGTGGTAACTGCGATTGCAATTCTTCCATCAGCAATGCCATTAAAAATTAAAGATTCATTCGCAATAAACTCCCCAGAAGTATCATAAACTGTTACTGCCACCCCTGCAGATACTGCATGTCTAATAAAACCAGTCGCACCACTATTAGATCCCTCTATACGAGTTGGAATACTCAAAGACGTTGCTTGATTAAGTGTGATATCAGTAAAAGTCTGTACATCAAAAAGTGACAAAGCCCATTGATTTAAATTAGAATTTGTTGCATCATATGATCCAGACTCTAATCTAAAATCATAAACTCTAGCAAGACCTATTTCATTTCCAACCGTTGCTATTCCTACACCTCTTCTACTGTCTCTTAAACTTAAAACATATGTATTTCCAATACCAAGAACAGGAACTCCATAAACTCTGTTAACTTTTAAAGATGGTCCAGTATTATAAATGATTTCTCGATCTTCAATTGTTTTTGTTGTTCTTGGTTTTTCTACATCAATAAATGTTGGGGTTAAGAGTTCAAGATCATAACCACGAACAAAAGCTCTACCTGGAGAAATTTTATACAATGCCAGATTATTTGATGCGATAGCTCCTCCATAAGTGAACTGTCCTGGTTGAAAAACTCCTCCATTTCCAATATTATCATTTAATGAATTTAAAATATTAACATCAAAATCTTTCACACAATAGTCACCAGATTCTGCATAGGTCCTTCTCGCTAAAGTATCTCTAATATCAAGATACCCTGGACCACCACCCAGATCTCCTCTATCTACCTTTGACTTAATAACTCCATTGACGATCGTTGCAAGTTCAATAAAATTATTATCGTTTAGATCTGTCAGTGATTTTTTTGTTAAACTCACAGATATTTTTAATCTATCTGCACCAGGTGCAGAATAATTATTAAATCCTTGAGAATTATCAGATAAACTTTCATCAATAGTATCGTTAATAATTTCCTCTGATATAAGAAAACCAACTCTATAATTTGGTAAATTCGAATATTGATCTAAAATTAAAGTTTCTGATTGTACATCTACAAAATTTCCACGGACAAAATACACACCATCATTAACAAAAAAGGAAGATCCAGTTGCCGCCGCATTTAATGATAAAGTGACCGCGAACGGACTACCTGCTGCGATTGTTGCATTTCCTAGTAAACTCGATATGATGGTAGAATCACAGGTTAGGGATTCCCCATCAAAAAATACTTCTGTTGAGTTATTAAAAGTACTAGAATTCAAATAACTAACATAAAGTGTTAAGTTACCTCTCTCAGAATCTATTGGTAATAAAATTTCGTTCACAAACGCAGAGACTCCAGATGTTTGCCCTGTAATTTTTGTACCAACTAATTGATTCGCATAAGCAGAGACAGGAACTCCTTCAAAAGTGTTATTTAATTGAACACAATAATAAATTTGAGAATATGCAATATTTCCTGGAATAACTTTCGCACCTTCTTTAAAAAAGTGCTGTCCAAATTTTTCAATTTGATTTTGCAGTATTGATTGTAGAGTAGTTAACTCTCTCGCTTGAACTGGATATCCAGGTTTAAAGAGCACTTTGTAATAGTCTCTGGATGGATCAAAGTCATCAAAGTATGGAGCTACATTAAGGTTCGTTTGCTGAGGCATAATTCTTTAGAACTGCAAAATGACTTTAATATCTTCTTTTTGATTAGATGATCTAGTAATCGCCGGTCTGTTGTCAACATAAATGATGTTTCCAGAATACTTTCGTACTTCTGGGGATGAAACACCATTTATGAAAGTTTGACCTAGGTAATATGTTCTACTATTTATTACGGCGCTAACACCTGTGAATAAAGTATCAATAGAAAGATTTGAACCAGTTGATGGAATAATTGTCAAACTACCACCTGAAGAGGGTGAAGAAGTAAATCTTGTCATGTCAAATCCATGTATAGGATTCGTTTGTGCTGTTCCAACAGTATTAAATCCAGATACCGTTCTATCTTGCCAATACTTCAAGACTCCTGTAGTTTGATCATAATTTATTACTCTACCCACAGCGGTGGTTCCAGAGGAAACTGTTTGTTTTACTTGTGAGTCTGCGGTGAAGGTTGCTGAACTATATCCGACTCCGGTCAATTTTAATGCATACACTGCACTCGCTTTATCTACTGTCAACAATGTTCCGGTGGTAGCTTCTGGATTTTGAACGATTCCTATTCTTGCTATTTGATTGCCAGTTATAAAATCTGGATTCTCATTATCATTTTCAATTCTAGAATAAAGAAGGGCATTATATGCACCAAGTTCTCTATAAATATCATCTCCATGGCCTCCTTTAGGAGAGATGATAACGTCAAAGGTTGGTCTTGTGGTTCCAGTTGGAACTCCTCCAGCGATTAAATCAACATTTCCAAAGGTATAACCAGAGCCCTGACTTGAGACAATAATAGAACTTACTTTAGAATCATTATTAATTGTAATCGTGCATTCTGCTCCAATTCCATCACCTTTAATTGGAACTCGGGTGTAAGTGGCATTTGCTGCTCCAAGACCGACTCCACGATTTGTGATTGTAACAATTTTGATTGATCCATCAACAGCATTATCTCTAACTGCTGCATTATCTGGTGATGTATTCCAGTTTGCAGGGACTGGAATAAAATCCGTTGTTTCAAACTTAATAACTTCACTTGGTTTTATCGTATAAAGATATTTCCAAATATAACCATCACCACTGCTACCAGCAGATCTTGGTTCTAAATCTGTAAACGTGGGTTGATCCAACGACGGTCTTCCATTTGGATTGTCTGGGTCAGTTCCATTTTGAAGACAAGAATAAACCTTATAATCCTCGTTTATCACATAGAAAGATGCTGAATATAAATTGGTTGCTCCAGAGATTTGAGCCGTATTCGATCTACTATAATCATGTCTATAATAATCATAGACTGTCCCTGAGGACCAAAATCTTTTTGTTACGACCTGTCTTACATCACCTGCATTGATTTTTTTCAACGCCACCATGGTGTCCCAATAATCATTTTCCTGGTCAAAATTATCTTTCGGTGATGGGGGATTACTATCCCAATCAGACTGATAGTCACTAGGATTTGGTAAACCAATAAAAGAATAAAAAGTGCCAGCATCAACACTAGCAACAAAATTTTTGGCGTTTAATATTCTAATTTGATCAGTTATAATTGCAGCCATTTGACGGTATTTTTTAGTTATTTATTAGGTATTTTAAACTCTCTTTGTAACTCTTGTGTTAACCCTTGGATACTTAACACCATTTGTGGACCCTTTTCTAGCACTGTAAGAATATCTAGGAGTTATTGATCCAGTT
>Ga0194124_10004516_pt1 | contig 13527 bp, 14 predicted proteins | sample TA2KigCas0mmetaG_FD_148605 | JGI IMG/M metagenome (GOLD analysis project Ga0194124, IMG submission 148605) | Freshwater microbial communities from Lake Tanganyika, Tanzania - TA2015031 Kigoma Deep Cast 0m | ecosystem: Environmental > Aquatic > Freshwater > Lake | place: Tanzania: Lake...
AAACCAAGTAAATCATGATAACGAACCCAATGGCGGCAGACACCCACCCTGCGTTTCCTCTACTCAACCAGATACCAATCGCATCCATACTGCCTCCAATAAAATTAGGGGACATATGAAATATATCATATGCCCCCCTATTTGTCAAGTGTCTTTATTATAAGGTATTAATTAGATTCGCTTATATATTCTGTTCATAGTTGGGGCTGTGGTTTCCTTTGCCCAATTTGTAACCAAATCGTATTCGGGGTTAGGATCATAGAGAAAATAGTTATATTCGTCCTTACCTTCTGGTGCTGATAAATTAGCGAGTTCTTCATCTGAAACAGTTTCAATGACCACTTCGCCTAAATAATTTTGTATTTGGTATGGCATATATCTCCTTATATACGAGTTACATACTATAAATATAACCAATTTATGTAAAAATTAGTTTTTACTCGTCCCAGATAAATCCATTTCCAAAGTGGCCCCACAAAGAGGTCTGTTTAAAATTTGGTTTATTTAATTTTAAAACTTGCACCATTCCGCTTATAGACAAATCATAATTTTTTACTTCGTACAACTTTATTCCGGTTTCCACATTTATTCCTTTATCGTTGCCCTTTATTCTAGCTTGAACAGGCTGTTCTTGTCCTGTTGCATAAGAAAGTTCTACTAAGGCGTACATTAAACGATACTTTTTCACAGCATCTATAGCTATTTTACGGGCCATATATGCTGCACTTCTATCAATTTTGCTACCATCTTTCCCGCTAAATAAGCCACATCCAATTGGAATACGAGGTCCATAATTATCCAATACTGCTTGTCCACCGGTGATTCCTATATCGCTATCAAATCCGCCAACATTCCAGATACCTAATGGATTACAATAAGTATCCATAACGGTTAATTTTTGTCCCACCAACCTTTCAGAATTTTGTTCAAAGAAAGTATGAATCAATTCCTCTAAATCTTTAGTATTTGTATTTTGAAATGAAGAAACAACCCGTGTACACGTTCCATTTACAGTAACTTGTACTTTTCCATCTACGGGATATAGATTATAAATATACCTAGCCAAACCTCTAGCCAACTCATATTCAAACGGCATTCTTGTAGGTGTTTCTGTATTTGCATACCCTATTGCGATTCCTTGGTCCGAGGCCAAATTCGAAAATTGCTCTGGAACTTTTATCAGATGAACCGTAACATCTTCCACTCCGCTAACATCTTTCACTACATCTTTAATTTCATCATCAGAAATAGATATTGTTGTACCCACCTCACCTGTTATCCAAACTTTTCCATGTCCGCCCATTGTTTGAATTGTGCAACGAGCGTTTGCATCCTTTTCTATAAACTTGTCTAATATAGTGTCTGAAATTATATCACACATTTTATCTGGATGTTTCGGTGTTACAAATTCTGCTGTTCTCATTTATGAAATTCCTTTATAGTAATCTTGTTATTATTATCTATTAATATGGCGGTTAAGTTCTCTACCCAATCCCCAGAATTTAAATAATGAATTCCCGCAATTTGTCTATCTTCTGGTTTATGGATGTGACCACAAATAACCCCAGAACAATTGTTCTGTCGTGCGAGATTTGCCGCCCCTACTTCAAAGTCTGTGATATAGTTGACTGCGGCCTTCACCCCATTCTTGATATCCTTAGAAATAGAATAGTAAGGAAGTCCTCTCCATGCTCTCCACTTGTTGTACCAGGTGTTCAAACGAAGCGCCAGTTCATATCCACTGGCTCCAATCTTGGCAATCCACTTCCATTTGGCAACGAATACGTCCAAGATGTCTCCGTGGAAGATGAAATATTTTTTCCCTTCACCTAAGTCAAGAATGTAATTTTCTTCCACTTGTAATTTGCCAAGATGCATATGCATGAATTCATGTAAGAACTCATCATGATTACCCCGAATCCACACCACAGGAATTTTTCTGGAGATGTCCAGCACTTTGGATATCACCTTGGTGTGTTTTGCTCGCCATCTCACTCCACGTGACAACGCCCACCCATCCACAAAGTCACCATTGATAATTAAAATATCTGTATGGTGTTCTTCTAGAAACTTCAAAAACTCCACTGCTTTACAATCTTCTGTTCCCAAATGAACATCTGATACAATGATAGCTTTATAATGCTTCATATTAGTTCCAGTAGTTCACACTTGCCTTTTCAAAGTGCTTAAGGTTGTTTCTGTTAAAGAAGTTGACTATCATATACCAAATCATACCAGTGTATCCCAACTTAATAAATCTGCGTTCATCTTGACCGAAGTAATAGTCAACAATCATAAACTTCTTTGGGTCATACTGCTTACTCAAAATGTAATCTTCTGATGTTTCATACTTGTTTGGAAACCCACCAAGTTCATCAAACTTATCTTTTTTGGTCAGAAAAAATGCTCCGATAGCAAATGGAGTTTTCTTGGTCATAATTCTATTGATAAGATTGAAACACCTGAAGAAGAATGACGCACGAAGATGGTTACCATAATTCTTGATGTTTGCCGTCACTAAATCCAAATCATACACTCTCATTTTATTTACTGCATCATATATTGTTGATGGATGAAACAACCGAACATCAGCATCCAAGAACAAGATGTATGGAGTTGTTGCCAACTTGGCACCGTTGTTTCTTCCTTCAGACACAGGACCACCTGGAATGACTTCAATGTTCAACACATCCTTATACATCTTCATAACTTGAAGAGTATTATCGGTGCTATGGGCGTCTGCGATAATGATACGGACATTTCTGATACTCATTTGTTGTGACAGAGAGTCAAGTAAATGTCCAATATATTTTTCTTCATTCTTGCATGGAATAACGATAGTGACTAAATCTTGTAGTTTCATACCCACCTCAATTTGGGGTGTCTATATACATATCAAAAACTAAACCATTCTTGCGCATTCTGATTGACTTCCGTGGGAATGTTCCCCCACCGCATAGCCGAATAAAAATCTTCCAGTTTTTTCTGCAGTTCGTTCTCAAAAAGTGCTTTATAATCAATAAAGGTTTTTACCAGTTCAATAATCTGTGGTGGGTCGTTATATCCTTTGACCGCAACTGCTTCCAGATTATAGGGATTTTGTGTGAGATACACCCACTTCACTTTTGCTCCATCTTCGATTGACTCATACCTGTTTGCCAGTTTGAAATGATGGAGTAACGCATTATACGTCAATGCTGCCTTTACGTGTGCAGGTGTTCCCTTCTTGAACCCACCAAGTTGTTTGGTTCCCGTATCATATTCAGAAATATTCTTGACCGATGTATTTCGTGCAACATCCAGATAATTCATCGTATCCAAATGCGAACGGAAGTCCAAGATGTTCTTATCAATTTCTGATTTCGGTGTCTTGTTCAATATATCCGTCATCATCTTCTTCATGAAGTCACGGAACGCAGGTGGGAAACTGGAACGGACCACATCCAATCCCTTCACCTTCATCTTATTTGCCACATCAAGATTGGATTCCAAATCATACACGACATTCATCGCATATCGTTTCTTGGCAATCCAGATACCCGTTTGGGCAACCGATTCACCTTTGATATATAACCGATGTTCCTTACAGAAGAACAATTGTTCCGCCATCACATTATAATACTCATTCAGTTTCTTTTCTACTGCTCGTGCTAACTTAATCGTAAATTCCTTTCCATTAGCATTCTCTGGCATCAATGGAGTTGCAGAGAAGTATAACGAGTCGGTATCAATATATGTGCAATAATCTTCTTGCGCATTCAACTTTGTCCAATACAACTCATTCGCAAATGCAGCAGACTTCTTAATCACATCTTGACCAGACGCAGTTACCGCGAGAGCGTTATCCAAGTCAAAGAATCGGAAGATAGGAAGTCCCAATACACCATACAGAGAATTCAAGAAAATCTTTTGAATATGTTGGCGTCTGTCATAGAACTCCGCCATTTCGGTGTTCCCTTCGTTCTTATACTTCTTCATCAAATCTTTATACTCTACGCGTTCTTTAAACCAACGGTCAAGAACCTCTGGAATAATACCCATCGTCTTTCCGTTATACAAGACACCATTGGAACTAATCAACAACCCTTCCAACTTCATATACTTTAAAAACGCATCACGGCTCAACCGAACCACTTGCTCGTCGGTTGTTCCACGAATCAAATATTCTGTCATTTCTTCGTTGACGTGCTTATCTATATTCCAATTCGTCACAAACCCAATCTTGGTTTCGGGACTGATATTCAAACTCATAATGATGGACGGATACAGGGATTGTAAGTCGAGAGAGTATACCCATTCATACAAACCCGGCACAGGTTCTTTCACGAACGCACCCGCGAATCCTTCATCTTCATTTTCCATCTTATCGTTCATCATCTCACGACCACCCGCAGGTTTATTCGTTACGATGATACCCTTACGGTGAAGGTAAGTTACAATTGTGCCTTCAAGGAACTTAGAACTGAAACTGTAATCTTCGTAGGTCACGTGACCCAAATGACAGATACCACGGACCAACTCAATCAGTTTGAGTTTCTTGTCCATTTCTACAATGATACGCACGTCTTGAAGATTGTACTCAATGAACTTTTCAAGATCATTGCGGAAGAGTTCGTCTAACGAACCCTCATACTCAACCTTTCCCATGTTGACTTCCAGCCGACCAATCGTATCCAAACGATAATTCGGTTGTTGATTATAGGTAAACTTCTTGTAAAGATCTAAATAATCTAGTGATGAGACACCAGCAATCTGATACTTACCACGGAACTTCGAATACTTAATCTTTCCAATCGGACTTAACCGGCCAGCGGTGTTTGGTCCACATTGCTGTTTGATACGATTGTAGAGATACGGCACATCAAAATAATCACTGTTCCATCCCGTGATAATCGTCGGACCAATCTGTTCATATAAGTCCAAGAATCCATACAACAAATCGGTTTCTGTGGTATACATAATAACCTTAACATTATCATACTCACGGCTGGGCTGAACACCTGCTTTGTCCAATACCAATACCGAATATTCTTGCATTACTGAATCGTACACCGCAATAGAGGTGATTTCGTTGTTCGGGTTGTCAATAGTTGGAATACCGTTTTCCATAGACACTTCGATGTCAAAGAACATCGTCTTATGCCCTTGGGAAACACTATCTTCATTGAGATACAAATCAGTAAGAACGCGAGTCTCTGGTGGGAGGTCACTTTCAAATAGATTCGGGTCATCTCGCTTATATCGTTTGACCTTTGCCAACTTTACACCAGTCATACTGATGAAGTTACCATTGCGGTCTGGCTTATAAGCATAATCGAAGTTACGATACGGGATAGTTTTATATCCTAGTTGGTCATCCCATAGATGTACCGTATCGTTTCCAAAGTCTTCTCCGCGTTCAATATAAATCGCTTGATACACTTTCACCTCGTCCGTTTACGTCAATCTTCATACCGATATATTTTCCTACCACACTTCCTGCAATATAAAAGATAATCACTGTGAAGTTACCTTTCAAGAGGGCATCAATAGAATAAAAGGTAGACGCCAGTGACACTAAGTTTATCCAGATTGAATTCATCAATAACTGGCGTACTTGGTGATGTAGCGTATACCTTATTTCTAATACTTTAAAAATATTGAATAATACTTGAAATATAAATACCCAAATGAAAACCATTATTCCTCCATAGACTTTAAAGATACGTCAGTTATGATTGATTGTCAAGTCTAATATTCTTTTTTATTTTTGATCGAATGATTTTAGGATTATTACGAATATCACTCTCCCATAGGCAGAGAAACTTATAACCCATTTTTTGAAATTGTTCTTTTCGTTGATTATCTCGTTCCCATATTTCTTCTGCGGTTTTCTTTTTACCACGGTTAAAATACGAAGAAGTATACTGATGGGGATTACAGTGCCAAAAGTCACCATAACACTCCACAATATACTTCTTATCCACCAAAAAATCTACGGTGTATTTATCAATTGTTACTTGTTGTTCAAACGGGACGTTCATTGATTCTAATATTGTTGCAATCTTTGTTTCTATTATATTACTTTGTGAAAAAATTCTCATGCGACATCTCGGTTAGGGGTTTCCTATAAATATCAAGTTCCCGTTGAACCGAACCCCCCGTCACCACGTTGGTCTGCTGATACCACTTCATCTACTTCGGTCACTTCAAAATTTACTGTGGGAATTAGTACGAGTTGAGCAATCTTTTCGCCTGGTGCCACGTGAGCGAGACGATCGGTACCATTATATAATGCTATACAAATTTCACCAATATACCCGTTATCAATAACGCCAGCAACAGTATGTAATCCTTTCTTCGTAGCCACAGAGGAACGATCTTTGATAAATCCACCATATCCTGCAGGAAACTGAATAGCAATTCCTGTCTTAACGACTTTTGTTTCATGTGGAAAAATGGCGACACCCTCTGCGGAAAATAAATCGTATCCTAAATCACCTGCATGTGCCTTTTGTGGAGGGGTTGCTTTGTCTGCTAATCTTTTAACTTTCATATAAAGGAAATCCTCCCATAGTTACTTCGATGCCTTTTACTACTTCAACAATAACATTTTTTATCGTGTTAGCATCACTGTATGCATGTGTATCTTCGTGTAATATTTCACCAAAGTAATAATATCTAAATGTTGGAACACCTTTAGTACCTAGATTATTTTCTCTAATAAATAATTTGAATTCAGGTTCCCAATGATGAAATCTATAAAATTTAATATTACTAAAATTTTCTTTTTCAAAGTGGTTTGCTAAAGTCTCATAATTAGGTATGGTCATTTTACATGGACCACATGATTCTCCATAATGCATCACCACATGTAACGGACCTTCTTCGTTTACATACTCAAAAAAGGTTTCCGGCGTTAATTCTATAATCATAGTAACCTCACTTAATACGATTCAACCTCTGTTCAATCTTAGACTTGTCGTTCTTTCCATATAAGAATTCACGTGTCCGCCCTTCCTTATAGAACATCAACATCGGAATAGCCTTAATACGATTCTTTTCCTTCAACTCTGGTTGCTCATCGACGTTCACCTTATAGAATGGAACATCTGATTCCTTTGCCAGTTCTTCTACAGTTGGTAACATTTCGATGCAGGTTGGGCACCAAGGAGCCCAGAAATCTACGACAAAGGGTTCCTTGGATGCCAACTTTTCTTCAAATTCTTGTAACGTGAGTTCCTGCATTATTGCACCTCACACCCACCACCACCACCGCAAGCAACTTCACCTGCGAGGTCGGTATTATCTTCAACTTCAACCACCTTGGTCAAATCAATCTTATGTAAGTGACCAACCATTTCATTGTATTGTACTTCATCAATATCTTCAAAAGGAGCTTGCATATATGAATGCTCCGAGAACGGAAGTACACTTAATGCGGTAAAGTTATCGCGATTATCCCACATCCACTCGCCCACACCAACCCATTCATCTGGTTTGATAGTTACGGTGACTGAGACGTTGTTCTTGTTTTCACCCTTACGATGACCTGTCTTTACCCATTCCTTCCAAACCTTACTGGTACGAGCGAGAAGGTCAAGTGCAGTTTCTTGACGAGTGATAGCAGCCTTTGGTGCCTTTTGTGGAACAGAGATAACTGCTTGTTGCTTCGGCTTGAAGAATTCGTCTTCAACAATCTCTGGATGATTGTCAATCAAATATTGATAGATACTTTCGTTCTTACCAACACGGATACGACGAACATAGAAGTCATTATGCCAAGCGTGAATGCCAGAGGAAGTTCCTAATACTAGTGAGGAGGTTCCTTCGGGCTTGACTGTCGTTGAACGAGCTGCCTTGTTGGTTCCAATCATCTCTGCCACACGGGCATTTTCTTCCTTCACCATATTGGCAGCTTCCTTCATATTTAAATTGAGTACGGTACCAGAAGCAATACCGGTCATAGACACTCCAATAAGAGCTTCCTTTTCTGTTGTCTTTTTCCATATATCTCTCAAATAGTGAAAATCAGTATAACTTGCTTGTAATGTTCCGATAAATGCTGCTGCCTTTGCACGTGCGTTGAAATCATCTTGGTCCTTGATGTCACCTGCGTTAATCGTGGTGAGGTTACAGAATTGGAATGGACGAAGTGAAATTTCTGCGCAAGGATTTAATCCCCAATTTGGGTCGTTCGTAAAGAAGAAGCCGGGTTCTCCTGAACCACTCATTTCAATCTTCTTCCAAAGGTCCAAGAATACTTCCTTCTCAATCTTGTGACGAACGATAACCGCACTATTGTTTGAACGGCCACGTTGTGGATTAGTTTCCCACCAGTTACCGAACTTACAAGTCAACATATCATCATCGTCCAAATCAAACAATGAAATCATTGCTGAACGACGAATACCACCAGACAGAACTGCATCAGCGATAAAGCACAACATATCGTGTACTTCAAGTGTGGTAAGTTTCTCACCATTTTGCTTGCGGTCAAAAATCTTTTGGATATTGTGTAAGCAATCCTTGAGCGGTTCTGGACCCGGCGCCTTTCCACCAGAGGTCAAGAGTAATGCGCCCTTAGGACGAACATCACTAAAATCATAAAGTGGAAGAGCCTTACCCTTCATGTATGCAGCAATCATTACCTTCACTGCATCTGCCCACCCTTCAATACTATCACCAACCAAGTAACGGCGTGACTTTGTGGGTTTGGTGATTTCTGGTAACTTTTCTACATGATACTTTTGTACGGAATATCCGACCCCTGTGCCCGAGAGCAACAAGAACATGACTTCGGAGAATGCGTCAGTGTGATCAATAGGTAGGAAGCAGCAATTATACAAACGAGCGTTATTAATGTTAATTGGTTTCCCAGCAAACTGCAAACTGCGCATGGAAGGAAGTATTTTCTTATCGTAGACAAATTCATATGCTTCCTCAATTTCTTTTGTTAACTTGGGAAACTTTTCCAAGTGCATCTTCTTATTTCTATCAACGAGTTCCTTCCACGTTTCACGGCGTTGCTTCTTTGGAAGATACTTCGCATATTTCATAAACGTTGTAATTTCTGATAATATCTTTGATTCTAATTGCATACTACTTGCTCCAAAATCGTTAGGGGTTGGGGTTAAATAAATACTACTGTGTTACATGAAAAATTCGGTGATTACCCAACGATATTTTTATTCTAAATCCATTTCTAATAATTTCTTTGCAAGATTTTGTTTTGTAACCATTTCTCCGTTTTCCATTTGCTTCTTCAACAGAATCCCCTTGGCAGAGGATTCATCGTAAATCTCTATCTTACCTACACTTGCGTCAATAATCATCGGGAAAGTATGACCATCAGCACCAAATCGGTTCTTGATGATATGAGCCCGACCTGTCTTATGTACCTTATCCTCTAACTTCCGTGAGATTGAGATAACCAAATCCGCAGTCATAATCTTACTATATGATTCTGCAATCTTATCCGCCTGAATCACCTCGTCCTGCAAAGCACTTCGCTGTGTCTGTGAAGCAGTCCAGATAGGAATTTGTAATTCACCTGCCAATCCACGGAGTTCTTCATATACCGCACCCAACTCTTGATATCGTGCATCGGTTCTGGCGGTTGCACTCATTAAGTCTGCATAGTCAACAATCACAAGGTCTGGCTTGAAACCTAACGAAGCCATTTGTTGAATGTGTGCTTGAATCGTGTGTGATGTAATTGTACGAGCAGGGTAATATTTAATAATAATTTCACCCTTAATTTTTTCAACAAGTTCTTTAATAACTTCTGGATGTTCTGGTACCTTTCCAGGTTCAATTCCTGTATAGATGGTATCATATCGAAGACCAACATAATTTTCATTCAATTCAAGCGTATAATGCACGACCTTCTTTCCTTTTTGTAATGCGTTCGCACCCATTGTTGCCAATGCCCAACTCTTACCGACACCAGACGGAGCAATCACGACACCTAATTCACCCCCTGCCAATCCACCACCGATAAGTGAGTCAATTGCATCCCAACCAGTGGGGACAGTATCACGTGCATCCTTCGTCAATCGTTTATCAACATCCTTCTTCCAATCGTGACCGACTGTTTTGGGTTGCCCACTCCGCATGGCACCGTCAATAATAGTCTTGATTTCACCATACTGTCCCATCTGCAATAAATCAACAGACTTGATAATTGCAGACTTCAATGTTTGATTCTTTCCAAAATCCAAGAAACTATCTTTAATATAATCCAAATCATTGTCTTTCATCTTCTGGAAAATACCTCGAAGTGATTCGACAATAGAAGTACGTAACGTATCATCCTTGACGGATTTATTCATTTCAACTTTAAAGACTTCCAATGTCGGAAGTACCTTATAGTCATTAAAATAATCCAACGTTGTTTCTACAATCCATTGGTTTGCATCCAACTCAAAAAAGTTTGGATTAATAATATCAAAAGATTGCGCAACAAAATCTGGCGAGTTCAACATCGCAGCAACTACCTTTGATTGAAAACTCGGTCCAAACTTTGCCAACGTATCTACATTCTTATCGTACTGCTTATGATTTACCATAATATCTTGCCAGTGGTGTAAAATTAAATGTTATCCATTCGTCATAGTTTTGCATACTTCCTATAATCTTACTACGAACCATAAGTCGTGTCAAGTCCGCTTTTCGAAGTGGAGGACAACCTTCTTCAAACTTATGTAATATTTTCATCTTTGCATCAACATTAATATCTACATCGTGTAAATTCATCAATTGCAGATTTCTATTTACTATACTACTATTATCTAAAATATTTTCTACTAACTTCGGTTTCTTTTTAATATCAACATATTTTTGTTCAATCAAATCTAAATCCACTTCAACGTTCGGGTCGGCAAGTTCTGGAATATATTTTAATACGGTCTTTTCACCTGCCCCCTTGATTCCATCAATATTATCACTCTTATCGCCAAGCAGTGACCTGTAGAATACGAAGTTGCTTGGATGAACACCATATGTTTCCAATACGACATCTATATCAAAAGTTTTCTTCTTTACGGGATTATACAGTTTTACACTTTCACTCACCATCTGTAAAAAGTCTTTATCTGTAGAATAGATAGTACTGTTTCCTCCGTTCTTAGTAACCAATTCAGAGAAATATGCAATTGCGTCATCGGCTTCAATATGGTCTAATGCAAGAATAGATACTGGTAGGCACTCCACCATTTCTACCAATGATACCAACTGCCACTTCATATTTTCTTTCTCTTGTTCATCGGTAGTCATATCATACTGCCGATTCAAACGAGTTGGTGGTTTCCGATTTGCCTTATATTCCTTGTGTATCTTACGCCGACGTTGTGACCCACCCTTACCATCAAATACCAATACAACACGGGTAGGCTTGAAGCTACGAATAGCAAACCCCAAGGATTTCATAAAGCCAGCCATACCACCGATATGATTACCGTCATCGTCCAAAGTGGGAATTGCTGCATAACTTCGCATAAATGTATTCAACGCGTCAATAATAAGGACACGAGAATTATACCCCGTATCCTTACTATCAAACTGCATCTCGTTAAACACCTTCAATAAATCAGTCATTTAATAGTTGCTTTTTAGATGGTGATACTTCTTCCTCATCCTCCGCGGCTTCTTTACTCACCGCAGACGGATCGAAGTCCTTCTCATACTTCATAATCATTGCTTCGCAAATCTTATCATACAACTCTGCTTTTCGTTCTTGGTCTGCTTCAAGAAATGTTGGAAATTCCTTACTCTGGAACTTCTCATCGTTATACGAATACCATGCACCAGATTGCTTGATGATACCGTTTTCCTTCAAGACATCTAACCAACTGCTGTAATCATCAATACCACGATTGAAATAGATGTTGAATTCAGCTTCACGATACGGCGGCCCCAAACGATTCTTGGTGACCACTGCTTTTGTGGTGATACCGATGATGTTTCCAGCCGAATCCTTTAACTTTCCAATCTGTGACAGACGGATACGAGTGGAGGCGTGGAATCCCAATGCCTTACCACCAGAAGTCGTATATGGGTCAGAGAACGCAGGAGCATTCATCTTCAAACGAAGCTGATTGGTAAAGACCAGTGCAATCTTTTCACGACCAAGAAGGTTGGTAATCTTTCGCATTGCCTTACTGATAATGATAGACTTTGCAGTCGCGTATCCATCCTTATTGAAGTCTGTTGCCATTTCGGTTTTGGTAGAAGCCGCGGCAACCGAGTCAACAACGATAGTGACTAACTTATCTTTCTTTCCAGAAGCACGAACCTTCTCAATGATATTTACGATAGAATCAAAAATATCTTCAACTGTATCATGTTGAACATAAACGAGCTTTTTCATATCTACCCCAACGGCAGAGAAAAACTCATCGTTCACTGCGTTTTCGGTATCAATAAGAACTGCAACACCACCACGTTTCTGTGTGGTCGCAATAAGTTGTGCACCAACGAGTGACTTACCAGATGCTTCCAATCCAGTCAATTCGGTGATACGTCCGGCGGCAATACCACCATTCGGACGATTACTGATTGCGATATCCAGCATCGTATTACCAGTGGAAATGAAGTCAGTCAAATCCGTAGGAGTTTCCTCTTCGCCATCAAGGAAATAGGCAACTTGTCCGTCCTTATATAATTTATTTAAACTATCTGCAATTACTTGTGCCAGTTCATCACGGTCAGCAGTTGGACTGGTCTTTTTTGTTTTCGTTTCTTTTGCCATAGTGTTCCTTATATGTAACAAAACACGGAGATACTAGGTAGTTTTGAGGCTACCTAGTACCAACCGTGTTTTTGGTTAATTAATCGTCGTTAAAAAGTGCGTCGAACTCGTCAACAGCCTTCTTGACATTCTCCTTCGGAGCAGCAGTTTCTGCAACTACAGACTTTGGTTCGTCCTCACGGGTGGCAGGAAGAACAGAGTTATCGGGGTCAAGATACTTCTCAAGCACAATCTTCAACTCATTGTAGGTAGGTTCGGTGTAAAGTTCCTTGATATCAGGCTGTTCCGTCATCCACAACTTCATCTGTGCGGAATCAGTAGAAAGTGGAGTCTGTGATGGCTTTACCTTCACCGAAGTCTTAGCAAAACTTGTGTCCGACTTCTCTCTCGGAATATACTCAACTACGATGTCGCGGCCAGCCTTGGGGTCGGTAATATCACCATAATCAGGATCAGAGATGTAGGAAAGAAGTTCTTGATAAACTGTCTTACCGAACGAATAGAAACGAACGCCCTTGTCCTCTTCACCACGAACGATGACAGGAATATAGGTACGGAGCTTCGGCATGAACGGACGAGCTTCGGCATAACGTTCCTTCGGGTCACGGGTCTGGTCTGACTTCAATGCATCAGCAAACTCCGCAATCGGGTCACGATTACCATATGAGAGTGGTGAGAGATGGGTCTTGTTGCCCAAATAGTGGAAGTAGAGTTCGATAAAGGGATTCGAGGGGTTATCCTTCCACGGAACGATACGGATGACTGTCTTTCCTTCCTTCGGCTTCCAGATAGCGGTA
>Ga0194124_10004522_pt1 | contig 13520 bp, 1 predicted proteins | sample TA2KigCas0mmetaG_FD_148605 | JGI IMG/M metagenome (GOLD analysis project Ga0194124, IMG submission 148605) | Freshwater microbial communities from Lake Tanganyika, Tanzania - TA2015031 Kigoma Deep Cast 0m | ecosystem: Environmental > Aquatic > Freshwater > Lake | place: Tanzania: Lake Tanganyika...
AGTTATTTATAAATTCACAAATCGATCAACCTTCTTGTTTTGGTTTAAGCGATGGAAGCATTGAGGTGGATGTAAGTGGTGGAGTCTTAAATTATGAAATAAGTTGGAACGGTACCTCTACCGGTAATCCAAGCGGACCAGAGATAACTGTTAGTGGCGGCAGTTACATTATTCCAAATTTATCAGCTGGAAATTATGTATTAACTGTTTCAGATGCCGGAGGATGTGTTGAAAATATAAATGTTTCCATCAACCAACCAACACAAGTTACAATGAATTTATTAAGCTCTCCTGTTATTTGCAACGGCGATTCAACAGGATCGATTGCCGTACAGGTAAGTAACGGTTCTGCTGGATATTCTGTGCAATGGAGTGGGCCTGTTTCGGGGAACCCATCGGGAACTGAAATCGCTTCCAGTGGAGGCAACTACACAATAACAGGTTTATCAGCAGGTAATTATACGGTTGAGGCGACTGATAATAACAACTGTTTAGTTACAGCAAATTCGGTGGTTACTGAACCAGCATTGTTAACAGCTTCAAATTCAACAATCAGCACCATTTGTTATGGTTCTTTAGATGGTTCTGCCACAATAACAGTAAATGGTGGTATCAACGGCTATCAAGTCAGCTGGACAGGGCCCCAAACCGGAAACCCAGCCGGTACAGAAGTAAATAATAGTGGAGGGACTTATACGATTCCAAATATTCAGGCAGGATCATACCTCATTACAGTTACGGATGTAAATAACTGTGTTGCGAATACAACAGCAATTGTTCCTGAGCCTCCGTTAATTACGAGTTCAGCAGATTTGAGTGTTTGTTATTTGGATATACCATATACATGGAATAGTGTTGTATTTAACACCTCTGGAACACAAATTACAACACTTCAAACGGCTCAAGGATGTGATAGTATTCTTACAATGAATTTGAGTATTGATAATCCTTCAGTTTCTGTGAGTGCGACTGAAATGCTTATTGATAGCGAACAAGAAACAATGCTAATTGCTGTCGGAAGCCCTCCTGGTGGAAGCTACTCCTGGTCTCCAATTAATTCTTTAGATAATGGTTTGAGTGATGTTGTTGTAGCAACGCCAACTGCAACAACCGTATACACAGTTACTTATTCCATAAATGACTGTCCGATCGAAACTAATTTAACCATAGTTGTAAATCCAGATAAAGTTATTTATTACATACCTAATTCATTTACACCAGATGGTGATGGTCACAATCAAATGTTCAATCCTATATTTTTTAGTGGAATCAGTAAGGATGTTTTTGAAATGAGTATCTATAACCGTTGGGGGGAATTGATTTTTCAAACTTATGATCCAGATCAAGGATGGGATGGGTCATACGGTATTGGAGGAAAAGATGTTGCTCCGGGGACTTATGTATACAAAATAAAATACAAATTACCGGACCTTGATGAATACAGAGAGCTAACAGGCCATGTTAACCTTCTGAAATAGGCTTAAAAGAGTAATGAATAAAACACACCACCATCTAGTAATTAGCAGATTTTGCCTAATACTGCTTTGGCTGGCTTGTTTATTATTTTCAAACAGAAATTTAGCTCAAACCTTATCTCAAACGTTCTATTACAACGGAACAGTAAGTAACGGTAATCCTTTAACCGGTCTGCCAACAATTGGTACTCTTCCTACTGTTCAAACATTCATAGTGCCTCCATGTGTTACCAGCGTATCTGTTGAGGCATACGGAGCCGCAGGAGGTGGACCAACTCCCGTTGGTACTAGTCCCAATTATTATGGAGGAGGTAGAGGAGCCAGGGTAATTGGAACAATAACTGGCTTAACACCGGGGCAAACCCTCTATGTTTATTGTGGCGGCCAGGGCATACAACACACTGCGCAAACTCAACCTGCTTCAATTAACACTCCATGGAGTATAACGAATAATTACAGCGGCGGTTGGAATGGAGGAGGAAACGGAGGCCATACGAGCGCAAATCTTCCGGCCCCTGGGACCGGTACTTCCAACTTTTCTGGCACCTTTAGATCTTATGGTGGAGGGGGAGCTTCACATGTTTCTACGAGTCAGGGTCTTTTGAATTCATTTACTGCGGCAACTGCTGCTACACCCGTAAAAATTGTGGCTGGTGGCGGTGGTGGTCAGGCAGGTTGGTTATGGAATTCTTGTAACGGAACTCAAAGTGGAGGCGGGGGAAATGGTGGTTTGAATGGAGTCGTGGGCTGTCAAAATTCAAGTGCACCCGTCAATGGTGCCCAAGGTGGTCAAGGTGCTTTAACGACGTCCGCTGGATTGGGGGGGGGAGGAAATACTGGAGGAACAACACAACCAAGTGGTTTGCCCGGAAGCTTTGGACAAGGAGGTACCGGTGGATTTATTCCGCTTAATTTAGGTGCACAAAATAATACTAGCTCTTGTGCTAATTGTGGGGGAAATTGTGGAGCAACAGGTGGTGGTGGCGGTGGTGGATTATACGGCGGCGGTGGCGGAGGTGCCGATTATAAAGGATACGCTTGTCCCGCTTCACCACTTCTTCGAAGAGGTGGAGGCGGAGGTGGAGGATCATCCAAGCAACCTACAGGAGGAACCACTACTGCTGGTAATAATACCGGTAACGGATGGGTTAAAATCTCATGGATAGTTCCTTCCGTAACTATTAGTTACAACGCATCATATTGTCAATCCGGAACAGCTAACGTTGTGTTTACCGGAACAGCTGGAACTACCGGAGGTACTTACTCTTCAACGACCGGTTTAGTTATTAACCCTACAACGGGCGCAGTTGACTTAGCGTCAAGTGCAGTAGGAACGTACACAGTAACCTATACTTATACGATTAATGGTTGTTCCAATACCGCAACAACTACCATTACAATTAATCCTTCACCAACTGTGTCGGGACCTCAAAGCACATGTATTAACTCCACAATACAATTAACAGGTTCTGGTATACCTTCGACCACTGCACCGTGGGCGTCGAGCAATACGAGTGTTGCTACGGTTTCTTCAACAGGTTTGGTTACCGGTACGGGGTCAGGTACTGCCGTTATTACTTACACTGATGACAGTGGTTGTTCGGCCTCAATTACTGTAACTGTAGAAGATATAATAGATTGGGCCAATCTTCAATTTCCCGGAAGCGGTAGTTTATGTGAAGGAGGAAATTACAATATATATGGTCAAATCTATAATACTGGAATTATCAACACAGTATTTCCTGGTCAGGCAGCTGGGGTTACTGTGCAATACGGATACAGCACAACCAATAGTAATCCCTCTACATGGACCAATTGGTTTAATGCATCTTTTAATACACAGTATTTAAATAACGATGAATACATAGGAACCCTATCTGGCTTGGCTCAAGGAACATATTACTACACGTTTCGTTATGAAATAAATGGTTGTGGGTGGCAATACGGAGGTTACAGTTCTTCAGGGGGAGGAATTTGGGATGGTTCTTCAAATGTAAGTGGTGAGTTAACAATAACTCCAGCTCCGGTTGCTGTAATTTCTGGTAATCTCACGATTTGTAACGGAGATTTTACTACTTTGACAGCAAGTGGGGGTTCGAGTTACACGTGGTCAGATGGTCTAGGAAACAATCAAACAACAACGCCAATTAATAACCCGGGCACCTACACCGTAACGGTGTTTGGAAATGGATGCTCTGATACAGCGAGCGCAACGGTATCGGTAGCTCTATCCCCCCCAAATGGAATTTATAACATTATTTCCTGCAATCCTATCACTTGGATTAACGGTATCACATATAGCGCAAGTAACAACACCGCCACATATACCTATACCGGAGGTGCTTCAAATGGATGTGATAGCACAGTTTTGTTGAATTTTACCCTCTACACAGGTGCCTCAGGGACAGATGTAATTTCTTCTTGTAATCCAATAACTTGGATTGACGGCAATACCTATAGCTCTAGTAATAATTCTGCTTCTTATGTCCTTGTCGGTGGTTCAGCATATGGATGTGACAGCATGGTAACCTTAAACTTTAGCCTTCTACCGGATATTACAGGAACCGATGTCATCTCTTCTTGTACCCCGATAACTTGGATTAATGGCAATACCTACAGCTCCAGTAATAACACATCCACTTACACGTATTTTGGTGGAGCAGCGAACGGTTGTGATAGCACAGTGACCTTAAACTTTACTTTCCTCGGTAGTTCGTCGGGAACGGATGTGATTTCCTCTTGTACACCGATAATCTGGATTGATGGCAATACCTACAGCTCCAGTAACAATACATCCACATACACATATGTTGGTGGCGCAGCCAATGGTTGCGACAGTACGGTGACCCTTGACTTTACCTTCTTACAATATGCAACAGGAACCGATGTTATTTCATCCTGTAATCCAATAACCTGGATCGATGGTAATACATACAGTGCAAGTAACAATTCTGCTATTTATACGATTGTTGGTGGCGCAGCCAATGGTTGCGACAGTATAGTAAATTTAGATTTCACCCTTTTTACAATTGATTCGGGAACGGATGTAATTTCCTCATGTACCCCAATAACTTGGATTGATGGAAATACCTATAGTGCTAGCGATACGACAACTTTTACGATCGTTGGTGGAGCATCCGGCGGTTGCGACAGCACGGTAACCTTAAACTTCACTTTTTTACCAAGTGCCCCTGGAACGGATACAATAATCTCATGTACCCCGATAACCTGGATTGATGGCAACACCTACAGTGCAAGTGATACCACAACGACCTTTACGATTGTTGGTGGTGCAGCCAACGGTTGTGATAGCACGGTGATCCTGAACTTTTCTTTCACTGGTAGTGCCCCTGGAACGGATACAATAATCTCTTGTACTCCGCTAACGTGGATTGATGGCAATACCTACAGTGCAAGTGATACCACAACGACCTTTACGATTGTTGGTGGTGCAGCCAACGGTTGCGACAGCACAGTAACCCTGAACTTTACCCTTTTACCTAGTTCAACAGGAACGGATGTGATTTCCTCTTGTACATCGCTAACCTGGATTGATGGCAATACCTACAATGCAAGCGACACCGCGACCTTTACGATTGTTGGTGGGGCAGCCAACGGTTGTGACAGCACGGTAACTCTGAACTTTACTCTTTTACCAAGTTCGACAGGAACGGATACAATAATTTCTTGTACACCGATAACCTGGATTGATGGCAATACCTACAATGCAAGCGATACTGCGACCTTTACGATTGTAGGTGGAGCAGCGAACGGTTGTGATAGCACGGTAACCTTGAACTTTACCTTCTTACCTAGTTTGACTGGAACGGATACAATAATCTCTTGTACACCGCTAACTTGGATTGATGGCAACACGTATAGCTCCAGTAACAACACATCCACATACACATATGTCGGTGGTGCAGCGAATGGTTGCGACAGCACGGTAACTCTGAACTTTACCCTCTTAACTAGTTCGACAGGAACGGATACAATAATCTCTTGTGCCCCGCTAACCTGGATTGATGGCAATACCTACAATGCAAGCGATACTGCAACCTTTACAATTGTTGGTGGAGCATCGAACGGTTGTGACAGCACGGTAACTCTGAACTTTACGCTTTTACCAAGTTCGACAGGAACGGATGTGATTTCTTCTTGTACTCCGATAACCTGGATTGATGGAAACACCTACAATGCTAGCGATACTGCGACCTTTACGATTGTAGGTGGCGCGGCCAACGGTTGTGATAGCACGGTAACCTTGAACTTTACCTTCTTACCTAGTTTGACAGGAACGGATACAATAATCTCTTGTACACCGATAACCTGGATAGATGGCAATACCTACAGCTCCAGTAACAACACATCCACATACACATATGTCGGAGGCGCAGCCAACGGTTGCGACAGCACAGTAACTCTGAACTTTACCCTTTTACCAAGTTCAACAGGAACGGATACAATAATCTCATGTACCCCGCTTACTTGGATTGATGGCAATACCTACAGTGCAAGTGATACTGCTACCTTTACGATTGTAGGTGGAGCAGCGAACGGTTGTGATAGCACGGTAACCTTGAACTTTACCTTCTTACCTAGTTTGACAGGAACGGATACAATAATCTCATGTACCCCGCTTACCTGGATTGATGGCAATACCTACAATGCAAGTGATACTGCGACCTTTACGATTGTCGGTGGAGCGGCCAACGGTTGTGATAGTACGGTAACTTTGAACTTTACCCTTTTACCAAGTTCAATAGGAACGGATACAATAATTTCTTGTACACCGATAACCTGGATAGATGGAAATACCTACAATGCTAGCGATACTGCGACCTTTACGATTGTCGGTGGAGCGGCCAACGGTTGTGATAGCACGGTAACCTTGAACTTTACCCTTTTACCAAGTTCAACAGGAACGGATACAATAATCTCCTGTACTCCGCTAACTTGGATTGATGGCAATACCTACAATGCAAGTGATACTACAACCACCTTTACGATCGTAGGTGGAGCAGCCAACGGTTGTGATAGTACGGTAACCTTGAACTTTACCCTTTTACCAAGTTCAACAGGAACAGATACAATAATCTCCTGTACTCCGATAACCTGGATTGATGGCAATACCTACAATGCCAGCGACACTGCCACCTTTACGATTGTAGGTGGGGCAGCCAATGGCTGCGACAGCACGGTAACCTTGAACTTTACCTTCTTACCTAGTTTGATTGGAACGGATACAATAATCTCTTGTACTCCGATAACCTGGATTGATGGCAATACCTACAATGCAAGTGATACTGCGACCTTTACGATTGTTGGTGGAGCAGCCAGCGGTTGCGACAGCACGGTAACCCTGAATTTTACCTTTTTACCTAGTTTGACAGGAACGGATACAATTATCTCATGTACACCGCTAACCTGGATAGATGGCAATACCTACAATACAAGTGATACTGCAACCTTTACGATTGTAGGTGGCGCGGCCAACGGTTGTGACAGCACGGTGACCTTGAACTTTACCCTCTTACCAAGTTCAACAGGAACGGATACAATAATCTCCTGTATACCGATAACCTGGATTGATGGTAATATCTACAATGCAAGTGATACTGCAACCTTTACGATTGTAGGTGGCGCAGCCAACGGTTGTGATAGCACGGTAACCTTGAACTTTACTCTTTTACCAAGTTCAACAGGAACGGATACAATAATCTCCTGTACACCGATAACCTGGATTGATGGCAATACCTACAATACAAGCGATACAGCGACCTTTACGATTGTAGGTGGAGCGGCGAACGGTTGCGATAGTACGGTAACTCTGAACTTTACCTTGTTGCCACCCGCGACAGGAACGGATACAATAATCTCATGTACAACGATAACCTGGATTGATGGCAATACCTACAATGCAAGCGATACAGCGACCTTTACGATTGTAGGTGGCGCAGCGAACGGTTGTGACAGCACGGTGACCCTGAACTTTACCCTTTTACCAAGTTCTACAGGAACAGATACAATAATTTCCTGTACACCGATAACCTGGATTGATGGCAATACCTACAATGCAAGCGATACTGCAACCTTTACGATTGTAGGTGGCGCAGCGAACGGTTGTGACAGCACGGTGACCCTGAATTTTACCTTTTTACCTAGTTTGACAGGAACGGATACAATTATCTCATGTACACCGATAACCTGGATAGATGGCAATACCTACAATGCAAGTGATACTGCAACCTTTACGATTGTAGGTGGCGCGGCCAACGGTTGTGACAGCACGGTGACCTTGAACTTTACCCTCTTACCAAGTTCAACAGGAACGGATACAATAATCTCCTGTACACCGATAACCTGGATTGATGGTAATATCTACAATGCAAGTGATACTGCAACCTTTACGATTGTAGGTGGCGCAGCCAACGGTTGTGATAGCACGGTAACCTTGAACTTTACTCTTTTACCAAGTTCAACAGGAACGGATTCAATAATCTCCTGTACACCGATAACCTGGATTGATGGCAATATCTACAGTGCAAGCGACACTGCGACCTTTACGATTGTAGGTGGAGCGGCGAACGGTTGCGACAGCACGGTAACCTTGAACTTTACCTTCTTACCAAGTTCGACAGGAACGGATGTGATTTCCTCTTGTACACCGATAACCTGGATTGATGGCAATACCTACAATGCAAGTGACACTGCAGCCTTTACGATTGTAGGTGGAGCAGCGAACGGTTGTGACAGCACGATAACTCTGAACTTTACCCTTTTACCAAGTTCGACAGGAACGGATGTGATTTCCTCTTGTACACCGATAACCTGGATTGATGGCAATACCTACAATGCAAGCGATACAGCGACCTTTACGATTGTAGGTGGCGCAGCCAACGGTTGCGACAGCACGGTAACTTTGAACTTTACCTTTTTACCAAGTTCAATAGGAACGGATGTGATTTCTTCTTGCACTCCGCTAACCTGGATTGATGGCAATACCTACAATGCAAGTGATACTGCAACCTTTACAATTGTAGGTGGCGCGGCCAACGGTTGCGACAGCACGGTAACTCTGAACTTTACCTTTTTACCAAGTTCGACAGGAACGGATGTGATTTCTTTTTGTACTCCAATAACCTGGATTGACGGCAATACCTACAATGCAAGCAATAATACAGCAACTTTCACAATTTTGGGAGGAGCGGCTAATGGTTGCGATAGTACGGTCACTCTGAACTTTACCCTTTTACCAAGTTCAACAGGAACGGATGTGATTTCCTCTTGTACACCGATAACCTGGATTGATGGCAATACCTACAATGCAAGCAATAATACAGCAACTTTCACAATTTCCGGAGGAGCGGCTAATGGTTGCGATAGTACGGTGAGTTTAAATTTTGTACTATTACCTACACCCGTGCTCACATTATCAGCAAACCAAACTGTTTGCGGAGGCAATCCTACTGCGATATCCAACTTTGGAAATTCAGTTTCAGGTGGAAGCTTTACATACGACATTAATAATCTCGCTTCGATACCACCCGAAATTGTGAATTATCCATCAAATGGAACTGGACAGATACCTTCGGCGATAATTGATAACAATTCTGCTTCCAATTACACTCTGAACTACACGATTACACCGACTGCAAATGGATGCTCTGGTGCTCCTTCAACATATAGCATTACCGTAAAACCAACAGTGTCTATTTCACTTTCAGATACAGTTATTTGTTCTGGGCAAACTGTACAACTTCTCTCGGAAGTGAATCTTCCTGGTGGTGTGTATTTGTGGACGAATGGAAACCAGACTGCATCCATATCAGTTACACCAAATGCAAATACGACGTATTCTGTGCTCTACACATTAAATGGTTGTTTGGCTCAAGCATCTTCAAACGTTACGGTAAATCCTATTCCAGCAGTGGTTGTTACAAGTGAAACCATTTGCGCGGGAGAATCGACAACCCTAACCGCAACTCCAACGATTCTTGGTGGTAGTTTCCTTTGGTCGAATACAACAGCTACCTCTACGATTACTATTTCTCCTTTAACGTCCACCACCTATAATGTTGTTTACACTGTAAATGGTTGTTCCTCGTCTGCTGCTTCGGGCACGGTAACTGTGAATCCAACCCCTCAATTAAATATTCAGAGCTTAACAATTTGCGAGGGAGAGCTTGCAACTTTGATTGCAACTCCCGATATTTTGGGTGGTACTTTCGTCTGGACACCCAATGGCGAAACTACCAATTCGATAGATGTAAATCCGTCCACAACGTCCAATTATTCTGCAGTATATACATTGAATAATTGTCAAAGTAATATTGCAAATGCAACGGTAACGGTTAATCCAATTCCTTTGGTTTCATTTGATGCTAATAATTTGACAGGTTGTACCCCGCTTAGCGCCCAATTGTGGAATACCTCGACGGTAAATAGTTCATCAACGTTTGTATGGACAGTTGATGGAAATATTGTCTCAACGGAAGACACAATTAATCAAGTATTCCTCGCAGGTTGCCACAATATATCCCTTGAGGTTAATCAAGACGGTTGCATCGGTATTGCCAATTATACTGATTTTATTTGTGTTGAAAATTATCCTCAAGCCATTTTCATCACAAATCCAACATCCTTCACTGAAATAAATCAAACCCTCTCTTTGATTAACAATTCGGTCGGAGCTACCTCATATGTATGGAATACCGGTGATAATAATATCTTTACCTCTGAAGATATTGAACATCTTTTTACCAATACAACAGAAGGATACACAATATGGTTGACGGCAATATCTAATTTTGGATGTACAGACAGCACATCATTAACAATTGAATATCAAACCGGAGTTTCTTTTTATGTGCCAAATAGTTTCACGCCAGATGATGATAATTATAATGAAATGTTTATTCCCCGTTTCCCATCCTCTCTAGAAATTAAAGAATATACGATGTATATCTTTAATCGTTGGGGTCAAATTGTTTTCATATCATTAAATCCATATATTGGCTGGGACGGTTCAATAGGAGATAATGGAGTAGATTGCCCCGATGGAGTCTACACTTATAAAATTTTATATAAAATCGAGGGAGATAAAGATGAAAGGATGGCTATTGGTCATGTCAATTTAATAAGGTAATGATAAGGGTTAAGTCAAATTATTTAAATGCATACAGCTCTAAAAAGAAAGCCTTAATTTTTTTATATATTTTTATTTTTTTTCTCCTATTTTCTTATTCGGTTCATTCACAGTCTACTACTTTCAATTTTACCGGATCTGTTCAAACTTGGACTGTGCCTGCAGGTGTTACAAGTGTTGATTTAACAGTTGCAGGGGCAAAAGGCGGAGGTTCTAATGGAGGAAATGGAGCGATAATTACTAAAAATTGTTTTACTGTTACACCCGGACAAACACTAAATATCTATTGTGGAGGGATGGGAACATCCGGAAATAATTCAGGAGGATTCAATGGAGGAGGAACAGGACACGCATCTACCAATGGTAATGTAAATTACAATGCCTGGGGAGGTGGTGGTGCCTCTGATATTCGAATCGGAGGAAATGCTCTGGCAAATAGGGTAATTGTAGCAGGCGGCGGCGGTGGAAGGAGCGGTGGTTCAAACCCGGCATGTGGCGGAGCAGCAAACTGTAATAATGGTGCTCAAGGATGTAATTCACAGTGGGCTGGTGGAGGATTCGGTGGTACTCAAACTGCAGGCGGCGCTGGAGGTATTCCTTGGGCTGGCACTCCTCCGGGTGGCGCACCAGGTGCTTTGGGTGTAGGTGGTGCTGCAGGGCCATGGCAAACTGCTTCCGGTGGCGGTGGCGGTGGTGGCTACTATGGTGGCGGTGGTGGTGGAAATGACGGCTGTTGCACCGGCGCAAACGGCGGCGGCGGCGGCGGCGGCGGATCCTCATTTGTTCCCGCAGGTGGTACATGTGTGGCAGGAGGAAATGGAAGTAACGGATATGTTACAATTACTGTGTCAACTTTACTAGGGGTATCGGCATCAAATACAGGTCCCTATTGCCCTAACCAAACAATTCAATTGAACGCAACAGGAGGAGGTACTTATGCTTGGTCTGGACCAAATGGATTTACATCTAATTTGCAGAATCCAACTATACCGAATATGACTGCAGCAAATGCAGGAACCTACACAGTAACGGTAACCAATAGCGGATGTTCTTCTTCTGCCACAACAATAGTAGCCTTAAATAATGGTGCTACCGTTAATTTAGTTCCAACAAATGCAGCTTGTGCCTCAGCAACAAATGGATCAATAAACGTTACAGCAACAGGATCAACCCCAGGTTATAACGTTTCCTGGACCGGCCCTTCAACAGGAAATCCTGCAGGTACAGAAATTTCAACAAGTGGAGGAAATTATAATATATTAAATCTCGGTGTTGGAACTTATACAGTTACCGTGACTGCCAGTAATCTTTGTGCAACTACTGCAATGACTACTATTAACGCGAATCAAGGTGTGACTGGTTCAGCAACTTTTGTGCCTCCGCTTTGTAATGGTTCATCGAACGGATCAATCACAGTTTCGGCAAATTTAGGAATTGCACCTTATCAAGTTAGTTGGATTGGTCCTACAACGGGAAATCCTTCAGGAAATGAAATAACCAGTGCAAATGGAACTTACCAAATAACATCTGTTGCTGCCGGTTCATATACGGTAACAATAACCGATGCTACAGGTTGTTTCTATTCTTTTCCTGTTTCAGTTACGCAACCAAACTCTTTAACGGCATCTTCAACGATGACTTCTGTATTGTGTAATGGTGGCTCGACAGGTTCTTTAATTGGAATGGCAACTGGTGGAACCGCCCCTTATAATATGAGTTGGACGGGACCAAATACGGGCAATCCACCGGGAGATGAGATAAACGCAGATGGTGGATCTTACACTGTAAATGGAGCCCCTGCGGGAAGTTATGTTATTACAATGACGGATGGTAATGGATGTACCGCTACTGCAACAACAACTATTATTGAGCCACTTGTATTAAATACGTCAGCGATAAGTACAGCAGCCTTGTGCAGCGGTAGTTCAGATGGAACGATAACAGTGACTGCAACGAACGGTACAGCCCCATATAATGTTTCTTGGACAGGACAATCGGCAGGAGATCCTGTTGGGAATGAAATATCTTCTTCTAATGGAACTTATCAAATTCCCTCTGTTGCTGCCGGTAACTATACAATAACTGTTACCGATGCAAATGGATGTACTGCACAAACCACTTCCGTAGTTTCTCAACCAGTATCATTGAGTGCATCGTCAACAAATACAGCGACTTTGTGTAACGGTAGTTCAGATGGAACGATAACAGTGACAGCTACCGCCGGTACAGCCTCCTACAATGTATCTTGGACGGGTCCATTAACGGGTAATCCTACGGGAGATGAAATTACAGGTTCAGGAGGTACTTATACGATCAATGGTGTTTGTGCTGGAACCTATACAATAACCGTTACTGACGCCAATGGTTGTATAACCACAACGAATTCAATAATTACGCAACCAACAGGCGTTATTGCGAGTGCAACAAATGTTGCAGTATTGTGTAATGGTGGCTCGACAGGTTCTGTAACCGGAATAGCAAGTGGTGGTACAGCACCTTATGACATGAGTTGGGCCGGTCCAAACGCAGGTGATCCTGCCGGTGATGAGATAAGCGCAGATGGTGGATCTTACACTGTAAATGGAGCCCCTGCGGGAAGTTATGTAATAACAATGACGGATGATAATGGATGTGAAGGGGTGACAACAACTGAAATTATGGAACCTGAAGCATTAAGTGCTTCTGCGATAAATACCGCCGTTCTGTGTAATGGAGCATCGAGTGGTACGGTTGAAGGCACGGCCACGGGAGGAATAGCCCCTTATAATATGAGTTGGACGGGACCAAATACGGGCAATCCACCGGGAGATGAGATAAACGCAGATGGTGGATCTTACACTGTAAATGGAGCCCCTGCGGGAAGTTATGTTATTACAATGACGGATGGTAATGGATGT
>Ga0194124_10004530_pt1 | contig 13508 bp, 11 predicted proteins | sample TA2KigCas0mmetaG_FD_148605 | JGI IMG/M metagenome (GOLD analysis project Ga0194124, IMG submission 148605) | Freshwater microbial communities from Lake Tanganyika, Tanzania - TA2015031 Kigoma Deep Cast 0m | ecosystem: Environmental > Aquatic > Freshwater > Lake | place: Tanzania: Lake...
CCTTGAAGGGCTTTTCGGGATACGCCTCGAGCACATCGACGGCCTCGCGCATCTTCTGCTCGGCATCACGCTGGGCCAGCCGGCCCGCCATGGTGCGTGACTCGATGTCGACGCGCATCTGCTCGTCGGCCAGGCGAGCTTGTTCCGTGCGGCGCTTTTCGGCAACGAGGGCATTCTCGGCCGCGAGCGCTTCCTGCTCGCGGCGCATGCTGGCGAGCTTCACGCGGTGGCGCATGTCGAGCAGGTCCTGCTCGGCCTTCATGCGGACCAACTCGGCGTTGCCGGCGGCAAGTTCCGCGTCGAGCGTGGCAGCGCGCAGCTGCGCCTCGCGCTGCATGGCGGCGAGGCGGGTGGCTTCGGGTTCGTTTGCCTTGGCTTGCTGCGAGGCATACAGCCCCATCGCGGCGTCGAGCCGCGCCTTCTCGGCGCGAACGCGCGCGAGCTCGGCAGCGAGCTGTTCCTCGCGCAGCTGCGCTTCGGTGCGCAGCTTCTTGATCTCGGCCTCGGTGTCATCGGCCTTCGGTGCGTCGGCCTTTGGAGCCTCGGCGGTGGCAGGAGCCGGCTGCGCGGCGGGCGCATCCGCCGGCTTGGCATCGGCAGTTTGCTGGGGGCCCACGGCGGCGCAGGCCACGACGGGCAGGGCAAGGACGGCGGTCATCAATTGACGCAGTGGATCCACGGTGTTCTCCTGGTTCTGGGTGAAATGAGCTCGCAGACTGTACGCCCGCAGTCGGGGCGACGCTCGGCGGCGTGGGCGAGTTCGGTCGAGGGCGGTCAATTCACTCGGTACCGGGGCTCCCTGCCTCGTTCATGCCGGCGGAGCCACCAGAGCGCCACCGACGAGGACGGCAGCGACCAGGCACGCGATGCCGATCAGCGCCTGGACGAGCGTCGGGCCGACGGTGCTGCCGAGTCCGATGTGCAGGGTGGAGCGTGCTATGCGCCAAGGCAGCCATACCACGCTCATCAGGCCGACCCAGAGCAGCCCCCCGAGGCGCAGCGAATCCAGCGTCACAAGCGTCCCGGCCGCGAACATGCCCACCAAAGGAAGGGTCCACCATGCAAGCATGCGACGCGCTTCCAGGGCGGTCAGCGACGCTGCACGGTGGGAGCCACAGCCTGCCATCCGTCCGAGCACGGCATGGAACGCGATCAGGCTCCCGAGGACAGCGGCACCCACGGATGCGGCGCGCAGAGCGGTCCACGTCGCGGCTGAATAGGGGCCGATGCAGAGCGAACGATCTGAAAGCACCCACACCGCATGTGCGGCCTTTGTGCCGTGCGGCTTGAATGTGGACAGCGTGAGCGCAGGCACGCCGTCGAAGGGCGGCGAGATGGCATCGTGCCAACTGATGAATCCACCGAACCATGAGAAGCCCATGATCATCATGGCTGATCCGATCGAAGCGAGAAGCCACGGCGACGACGGCCGTGGCTCGAGTGCGGATTCGGCTGGGGCTGGTTCCATCATGGGTGGATCGCTGTCAAGGCGGTATACCGTAGCACCATGGACCACGAGCAGCCCGGTGACCAAGCACCAGTTCCCTCGGGCTCCTGGCCTGAACTCGAGCCGACGCCGCTGCAGCTTGTGGCATTCTGGCCTCATGCCGATCCGCCGACGGCCACCGAAGTCCTGGCTGCACTGACCGCTTGGATGGATGCGGAAGAACCGGTCGGCTCCGAGTTGGACCTCAGCGAGGGCGAGGTCACGTGGGCCCTCGAGTGCGCGATCGATGGCGTGCAGAACCCCGTTGCCCTGTGGTGCGAGAAGGCAATGGAGGTCGACGATGCGTGGCGCGCCATGCTGGGCAACGCAGCATCGTGTCCCTGGGTCATCCGGCTGCAGGTCCAGCTCGATGGCGACGAGGGTCCCAACGAATACTTCCAGCTCCTGAATCTCGTTGCCGGATCGATCGTCGATGCCGCGGGCGTACTCGATGTGACGACAGGGCAGTTCGTGCCGCGCGCCGAGCTGGACCAAGAAGTGCTGGCCGCCGATGCCGTGCCGATCGATCGATTGATGTGGCGCATCGTGCGCCTGCCCGGCGTGAGCGACAAGGCCGATGTCCCGTCGTCGCATGTCGCCATCTGCACGGTCGGGCTCGGGCGGATCGGTCGGCCCGAGCTTGAGCTGCTCGAGGTGCCGGTCGAGCACGCGCTCGCCGCCGAGATGGTGCTGGACACGCTGGTGCCGCTGCTGCTTGAGGATGACTTGCCGCTGCCGGGCCAGCCCATCGAGATTGGTGACGGGATGGTGGTCGCGCTCGTCCCGCTGGCCGATGCCGATCGTTTCGTCGAGGATTCGCACGCCGGCAGCCGCGCATGGCGCGAGCGCATCGCTGCGATCGGGATCGACCATGTGAAGTCGCCTCGCGTGGCGGTGTGCGCAGCGAGCGAGCGCGGCGCCTTCCGCAAGGCATGGACCTGGCCGCAGGATGCTGCGCAACGCATTGAGGAAGGCAACGCGGTGCTCTATCTCGCGCAACGCGAGGTCGATGCGAACGCGCGCCAGGCCCAACGGACCTTCCCGCTCTTCGCGACGGCATTCGCCTCGCTGGCCCGCTCCGACGCACCGGCGTGGCGCACCTTGGCGCAGGAGCACTTCATGGTGCAGGCGCCCGTCGGCGGCACCGACGGCGACGACCGCATCGAGCAGGCGTGGTATCGCGTGGATCACCTGGATGGCGATGGTGTCGATGGCCTGCTGGTGGATCGTCCGCGCACGCGCCCTGAGCTCGATCCGGGATCGCACCATCGCATCGATCGCAAGGCGGTCAGTGGATGGAGCGTCGATCTGCCGGGTGGCTCGTTCCGTCCGAGTGATTGCCAGACGCTGCTCGAGGCCATCGACCGCCTGCGCGACGAATTGCCCAAGACTGCGCCGGAGCCCGGGGCATGATGGCTGCCTCCCGTGCCCGTGGACACCTGCCATGAGGCGTCGCCTTTCCTACCGACCGGCCCTCGGTGGACTGGTCTTCGTGATCGGTGTGCTCGTGCTGGTCATGGCCGTCGTGTGGCAGCCGTCCAATCTCCTGATTTGGGCTGTCGGCACGGCCGTCGGCATGATCGTCGTCAGCGGCATCGCCAGCGGTGCGATGATGGTGGCGCTCCGGGTCCGAAGGCTCGTGCCGCGCGATGCGCGGGTTGGCCAACCGCTGGTGCTGCGGTACGAGGTGCGCAACGCATCGTGGATCTGGCCTGCCTTTGCCGTATCGATTCGTGAGTCTGCGCTCGGCCCATCGCAGGGATGGCTCGTCTCGGTCGGTCCGGGCGAGCGATGCATGGTCGAGCTGGCGTGGTGGCCCCAGCGGCGCGGCGACGTGCAGCTTTCCGGCGTGATCGCGCAATCCTCATTCCCTTTCGGTTTCGTCGGCAAGCGCGTGACATGGCGACAGCGTGCCACGATCACGGTGCTGCCTCGCGTCGTGCGCGTGCCGGCGCCGCGGCTGCGCGCACTTCTTGACCGCGGGCCTGCCGGGCAGCGCGCGGCCTCACGAGCGGGCCATGGCGAAGAGTTCTTCGGTGTTCGCGATGCGCCCGAACTCACGAGCCTGCGCGATGTCGCTTGGCGCCGGTCAGCCGCGCGGGAGCAGCTGGCCGTGATCGAGCGTGCGAGCCCGAGTTACCCGCGCTTGCGGATCGTGCTCAACCTGTCCGAGCCTACTAGTGCCGTGGCCGCTCGCGTCCCTGCCGGCGTCGACGCGCGGCAGCGTGAGGAGGATGCGATCACCTTGGCCGCGAGCCTCGCCTCGAGCGCCATCTCGCTTGGCCACGAGGTCAGCCTCCGGGTGCATGGGCTGCCGTGTGCGTCCATGCCGGCGGCCGGTGGCGTACGCCATCTTGATCGACTGCTGGTGCAGCTGGCGAAACTCGACTTGGATGCGCCGCGAACCACGGCCATGGTTCCAGGCCCCGGGGATGAGCGATCAGCGACGGTGACCATCCATCCGGGTCGCATCGATCCATCGATCGGCGGTGCCGCTGCGGTCCACCAGTCTGCGGCGCAGTTGCAGAGCTTCAACTCGCAGCAGGAGAGCGCAGCGTGACGATGCCGCGCGCCTTGCAGGCCCTCACCCTGGTGACGGCGATGCTGTCGCTCTCGGCATTCTGCATTGCCGATGATTCCTTCATCCTTCTCTCGTTCTCGCTGGTCGCGGCAGCGCTCAGTGGCGTGCTCGCCCAGGGGGCACGACCCCGTCGCTTGCCGACGATCGTGGCGCACTCGATCATCGCCAGCCTGGTGGCCGCTGGAGCGGTCTTGGCATTCATCGATGATCGGCCGCCCGGTATCGAACAGATCGGTTTCCTCTGCGCGACGGCGCTCGTCATCAAGCTCTTCGCCCGACATCGCGCGGCGGATGAACGGCATGTCCTGGCGCTGGGCTCGATCCTGCTGTTGGTGGCCGCACTCGATGGCACCGATGTGCTGGCGGGCGTTCCTCTGGTCGTGGGTTCGCTGCTCATGCCGGTCTGTGCAGCGGCAGCCTGGGTGCAGTCGAGCACGGAGCGCGCGGCGGCAGCGCATGCAGCTCGGATCCCGTCAGGTGCGCTGCCTGTTTCGTTCGACCCCACGTTCGGTGCGTCTCCCGTGCGCAGCTGGACCGGCTTCGCGATCACCTCGGTGATCGTGACGGCCATCTGTGGCGTGCTTGTCTTCCTGGGCTTTCCCCGGCAGGGGCTTGAGGGCGAGACTTGGAGCCGCACGCGCGCCGGTGGTTTCTCGCTGCGTGTGAGCCTGGCTTCGGATGAACGCATCGAGGACTCCCGCACCGAGGTCATGACGGTGCGGTGGATCGGTCCTGACGGCGTGGCGATCGAGCACAATAAGCCGCTGCACCTGCGCGGCGCCGTCTTCGATCGCTACGACCCGATTTCGCAGTCATGGCAGGTCCCGCAGCAGTCACGACGCGAATACATCGAAGGTGACGGTGCCGAGTTCGTGCCGTTCGTGGACTCGGGCATTGATGCACGGTTCCAGGTGTATCGACAGGTCGTGCAGATGCGGGGGCTCGCCGCCAACCAGGTGTTCAGCGTGCTGGCGCCGATCTCGATCCAAGCCGCCAGCGGCATGTCGGTCGCGCTCGATCAGTCCACGATGCTCCTGTCGGGCGCATCGAGCCGGATCGGCGAGTTCGATCGTTACGCCGTGTCAGTCAAGCCGTATGCCAGCGATCGCGACATGAAACTGCTGTCAGGCGAGTTCGTGGAGTCCGGCCCTCCGCCCGCCTTTCCGGTCGCTGGTGTGCAGCCCCTGGCGCTCGAGCTGTGGGAACGATGGAAGCCGCGCGGCCGCGTGGTGCCCGACCTCGACGAGGCCAGCCGCCGTCCGGCGGCGCGATGGGAGCGCAACCGGGCGGTCGCGACAGCGCTCGAATCGGCGCTGCTGTCCGGGGATTTCCGCTACACGACGGATCTGGGTTCCATCGTGCGTCCGCGGGGCGAGGATCCGATCGTGAACTTCCTCGCGTCCTCGAGACAGGGACACTGCCAGTACTTCGCCAGTGCGCTCTGCGCGATGTGCCAGTCCATGGGCGTGGATGCACGCGTGGTGGCTGGCTTCATCGCGCTCGAGTATGACGCCCCGCAATCGCAGTACATCGTGCGGTCATCCAACGCGCATGCGTGGGTCGAGGTACGCACCGGTGATGCCCAGTGGACCACCTTCGACGGCACGCCGCCGACGACGCTCGAGGCGATGCAGGCCGAGCAACGCAGCTGGGCCGATGGATTGCGTTGGCTCTGGGACCCGCTCAACTTCGCATGGACACGCCATGTGATCAGCTTTGACTTCGAGTCGCAGGCTGAGCTCGCCAACAGTATGGCCAGCACGCGCGAAGCACTTTCGCGTCCGTTCCGAGCCGTGAGCGAGGCGCTCGATGCCGTGCGGCAGAGGCTGGCGGAGACTTTTTCCGGCTTGGTTGGCGGCCTCTGGATCGTTTCGATTGGGGTGGTGCTGGCTGCGTCCATCGTCGTGGTCGTGCTGCTGCGGGGCAAGCGGCGTCGTACGGCGCCGCTGCTTGGTCCCGGCGCTTCGCCACGGGAGCGCGAGCTGGCGCGGCATTATCTGGATGCACTCCGGATCGCCAGTCGGCTCGGCGCACTCCGTCGTCCAGGCATGACGCCGTTCGACGTTGCCGAAGCGCTCGCCGTCCGCTCGCCAGAGGCCGCCAAGCACCTTCGGTCAGTGGTTGAGGGTTTCTATGCCGTGCGCTTTGGTGGCCGTCCGGCCACGGCCGAACGTTGCTCGGCGGCCGCGCGATCCCTGATGGCCATGCGACTCGCACGAACCTCGTGACCTGCCACGCGTAGGATGCATCGATGCCAGCGCAACGATCCCGAACGGCGGAGTGGCGACGGACCATGGCCCAGGTCTTCGAACGCGGAGGCGCTATCGAGGTCGCGATCGCGCGTCCGGGCATGGGTGCGGAGTCGCGCGATGCCAGCGATCTGATCTGGAGACTGCATGTGCTGGAGCTGCGCGATGAGGACGTGCTTGTCGAGTCGCCGGCAACGGTTGGCATGCCGATCCAGCTTCGCGATGGCGTGTCGCTCATCGGGGTGATCACGCTGGGCCAGAACCGATGGACCTTCACTACACGCAAGCTCGGTGATGTACCCGGCAAGGAAGGCCGTGTCCTGCGCCTTGACCTGCCCGACGCCGTCGAGCGCTGCCTGCGTCGCCATCCGCGCCTTGAGCTCGGCGGGCTCAAGCCGCCTGAGATCGACGTCTTCCCGCTGCTCGATCCCGCAAGTGTGCACGATGCCCAAGTCGCCTATGACGCGGTAGCGCGCGACTACCTTGAGCATGGCACGATCGGTGCCGAGCCCGGGCGCCGCCCACAGGTCGGCCCCCCGGTCAGGGCGGAGCTCATGAACATGGCGACTGGCGGCGTCGGCCTTCGTGTCGATGCGACTGCCGCGCCGATCTTCGCCCGTCATCGCACATTCTGGCTTCGTATCCCGCTCGGATCGCCCATGCCGGTGCCGATCGTGGTGGCCGCCAAGCTGGCTCACACGCGCCTCGACAGCAGCCAGCGCACCTATGTCGGACTGGGCTTCGATTTCAGTTTCCACCCAGCCCACTCCGAAACGCTCGCTCGGCAGCTGGCCCGCTATGCGCAGGCACGCCAGACCGAGCAAGCGACGCCGCGGCCATCGTGATCATCTTCTGCGATGGACCGGGCCATTGAACCTATACTTTCACACCCATTGAGGGAACCACACCATGAGCCAGCTCCAATCCAGCAATCCCGTCTTCGCCGACCAGCTCTTCGATCAGAAGGTCCACGCCCAACCCGCGGGCGGTGTGGCCACCGTGCAGGGCGTCATCAACAAGACTGGCGCCTGCGCCATGCTCTGCGCGATCGCGGGTGCCATTGCCTACGCCGTCACGGGCTCGAACCCAGGCTGGTCGATGGGGTTCATGATCGCTTCGCTGATCTTCAGCTTCGTCGCGTTCTTCGCGATCTGGCGCAATCCCGCCAGCGCGCGATGGGTCGCACCGGTCTACTCGCTCCTGCAGGGCGCGACGATCGGATCGGTCACCTTCTTCCTTGAGAAGATTCTCGAGTCCAAGGGCATCACCGTCGCCGGTGGCTTGGCGCTCCAGGCGTTCGTGATCACGATGGCGCTCATGGGCACCATGCTCGGCCTCTACAAGGCTCGCATCCTGCGCGGCGGCCAGACGTTCCAGATGGCGCTCACCGTGGCGACCGTCGGTCTGATGGTCGTCATGCTGATCGGCTTCGTGCTCTCGCTCTTCGGCGTGTCGCTGCCCTTCATCTCGCTCGGCAGCGCCCTCGAAGGCGGCACGCCGGCCCTGATCGGGCTGGGCATCAACGTGCTCGTCCTTGGCCTGGCCTCGCTCTGGCTGGTGGTCGATTTCCGCGTGATCGACGACGCCGTGCAGGCCGGAGCCCCCCGGGATGCTGAGTGGTACCTGGCCTTCGGCCTCGTAGTCACGCTCGTCTGGGTGTACATCGAGGCGCTCAAGCTGGCCTTCCGGCTCGCCGCGATGTTCGGCGGCAAGCGCGATTGACGATAACCCGGCAGGAACCGGGCTGAATCCCCGGCCATCCGTCAGGCGAAGTCGTCTTCGTGAACCCCGCGAGCCGCCAGGCTGCCGAAACGATCGATGGCGTGTCCCGAGCCATTGCAGGCTGGGCTGCGACGCGGCTCGTCGAGCGCGTGCCTGGCATCCGGGCGCGGTACGGCCCCGACGCGGAGCGGCTCTGGAAGGCCGAGATGCTCCAGCGCATGGGTCACTTGGCGGTTGCCGTGGCCTTCGAGCGCAGCGAGCTGCTGGTTGAGCAGGTGCAGTGGTCGCGCGTGGCGTTCTTATCGCGCCAAGTGCACGACACGGATGTCGCCGAGAGCATGCACGCTCTGCGCGACGTGCTGGCCGAACAGCTGCCCAAGCATGCCATGGTGGCGTGCCGGATGGTTGATCAGGCCCTTGAGCGCGTGGCCGGCACTGCGGTGCCCCAGCCGAGTTCCCTGCTCAATGCCACTGGTGGTGATTCGACGGCTGCGCGTCTGTACCTGCTGCACCTTCTCGAACGCAATCGCGATCGCGCCTGGCACGTGGTGCACGGTGCGCGTCTGTCGGGGCGCTCGCTTGCGCAGGTCTACGAACGCATCCTGGTTCCCAGCATGGCTGAGGTTGGCCGCATGTGGCATATGCAGGAGGCCTCCATCGCCGATGAGCACTTCGTGACCAACGCCACCCAATCGATGATGGCGCAGTTGCGGATGGATGTACCGGTCGAGGGCGAGCGGCCGTGGCGTGTGCTGGCCACCAGCGTGGGCGGTGACTATCACGATATGGGTGTACGCATGCTTGCGGATCTCTTTGAGGTTGCCGGCTGGCGAGTCGAGTGCTTGGGCGCCAACACACCCGCCGACGAGATCGTGGCCATGCTCGATGCATCCCAGACCGGTAGGCCAATCCATGTGCTTGCGCTGGGCATCGGCAGTTCCCTGTCGCTGCGTACGCTCGCCGACACGATTTCCGCTGTTCGGGCGTCCCGCGCCGCCCAGGGCGTCCGCATCATCGTCGGCGGACATCCATTCCAGATCGTGCCCGACCTCTGGAAGCTCGTCGGTGCCGATGCCTGCGCACCCAGCTTCAGCGACGCCGTTCAGCAATCCGAGCGACTGATGCTCACCACCGCGTCCTGAGCCGGCCTCGGCCGCGACTGTGCGTCGGGCGCATCCCGCCGGTCAGCCTTCGAAACGGGCGAAGATCAGGCTGGTGTTGTGCCCACCGAAGCCGAAGGAGTTGTTGATCGCATAGCGGACCGCGCGCTCCTTTGCGTGGTTGGGCACGAAGTCGAGGTCGAACCCGTCGTCGGGGCTGTGCAGGTTGATGGTCGGGGGCAGGATGCCCGACTTCACGGCCATCACCGTGGCGACCGTCTCGATGCCGCCGGCTGCGCCGAGGCCATGGCCGGTGACGCCCTTGGTGCTGCTGACCGAAAGCTGTGTTGCATGGTGCCCGAAGACCTGCTTCACGGCCGCCACTTCAGCGGCGTCGCCAAGCGGCGTGCTGGTGCCGTGGGCGTTGATGTAGCCAATGGCATCGGGGGCAAGCTGCGCATCGGCCAGGGCATTGACCATCGCGCGCTGGGCGCCTGCACCAGCTGGGTCCGGGGCTGCGATGTGGTGGGCGTCGCCACTGACACCGTAACCCACGAGCTCGGCGTAGATCTTCGCGCCGCGGGCCTTCGCGTGCTCAAGCTCCTCGAGCACGATCACGCCGGCGCCCTCGGACAGCACGAAGCCGTCGCGATCGCGGTCGAAGGGGCGGCTCGCCTCGGTCGGGGCATCGTTGCGGGTGCTCAGGGCCTTCATGGCGGCGAAGCTTGCCATGCAAAGCTGGGTCACGGAGCCCTCGGCGCCGCCGGCGATCATGACATCGGCGTCGCCGCGCTGGATGAAGTGGTAGGCCGCACCGATCGCGTGGCTGCCGCTCGCGCAGGCGGTGGCCGTGGCGACGTTCGAGCCACGCAGGCCGAAACGGATGCTGACGTGCCCCGTGCAGGAATTCAGCATCAGCTTGGGCACGGTGAAGGGGTTCACCATGCGAGGACCGGACTGGGCGATCTTGTTGATGCCGAGTTCAATGGTCTCGATGCCACCAATGCCGCTGCCGATGGCGACGCCGCGACGGTAGGGGTCACCCGTGGCGAAGTCGATGCCACTGTCGGCGGCGGCCTCACAGGCGGCCGTGTATCCAAAGATGCAACTGCGGTCCATGCGCTTGGCATCGCGTGGATCGAGGACCTTGGTGTAGTCGAGGTTGCGCACCTCGCCCCCAAAGGTGACGGACCAGTCGCCGCTTTGGGCGAACGCGGTGACCGGCCCGATGCCGGACCGGCCGTGGATCATGGAATCCCAGGCGGCAGGGGCAGAGTGGCCGCAGTCGGTCACGGCGCCAAGGCCGGTGACCACGACGCGTCGCAGGGTCAGGGTGCGCATGGACCGGAGAACCTACACAAAAAGAGCCAAGGAGGGCGACTGGACGCCCTCCTTGGATTCGGTCGGTCGATGGCCCTCGGCCTTCGGCTGGATCAGAGCTCTTGGGCCCCGGGCACCGCCCAGTGGTGTCCCAGGAGCCGCCCGCCCAGCCGTGGTCTGCTCAGCCGCCGGCAGCCTTGCGCTGCTTGATGTAGTCGATCGCCAAGCCCACAGTCTGCAGCTTCTCGCTGTCGCCTTCAGGGATCTTGGTGCCGAATTCCTCCTCGAAGGCCATCAGCAACTCGACCATGTCGAGGCTGTCAGCGTTGAGGTCGGTCATGAAGTTCGTCTCGCGCTTGATCTCGGCCTTCTCGACCTTGATCTTGTCGGCGATGATGTTGATCACCTTGGCTTCAATCTCTGCTTCGGTCAAAGGGGTGCCTCCTGCAACGGCGGAATGCCGTGGGGGCGAAGTATAGCGACGGTGCACGAACCCGTCCCGGCAGTGGGAGGCCGATACACTCGGCCTGCGGGCTCCGGCGCCCAAAGGAAAGGAATCCCCCATCGAACGTCGTGTCGCCATCGTCACTGGAGCCAGCCGAGGCATCGGCAAGGCCATCGCCGTTCGACTCGCCCGTGACGGGCGTCATGTGGTCGCCGTAGCCCGGAACGCCGAGGCCTTGGCGGACGTGGTGGCGTCGATCACGGCTTCGGGTGGCAGCGCCGAGGCCCGTTCCTGTGATCTCGCCGATGCTGCGGCATTCGCGCAGTTGGTGGAGGACGTCGCTTCGGCGCATGGCCGGCTCGACATCCTCGTGAACAATGCAGGAATCACCCGCGACGGCCTCATCCTCCGCATGAGCGATGAGGATTTCGACACCGTGCTGGCGGTCAACCTGCGCAGCTGCTTCGCTGGCTGCCGCGCCGCCAGCCGCCACATGCTTCGCGGCAAGTGGGGTCGCATCGTGAACGTGGGCTCCGTCAGCGGGATCAGCGGCAACGCGGGCCAGGCCAATTATGCCGCGGCCAAGGCTGGCGTGATTGGACTGACCAAGACCATCGCGCAGGAACTCGGCTCCAAGGGCATCACAGCCAACGTGATCGCTCCTGGCTTCATCTCGACCGACATGACGGATGCCTTGCCGCAGGTCGTCAAGGACAAGGCCATTGAGCACATCCCGGCGCGTCGTTTCGGAACGCCTGACGACATCGCATCGGCGTGCGCCTACATCAGTTCGGATGAAGCGAGCTATGTCACCGGCCATGTGCTCGTGGTCGATGGCGGCATGACGATGTGATGACTGCGAAGCTTCAGCGCACCTGAATGCGACCAACCATGACAAGAGCCCCCATCAGGGGGCTCTTGTCGTTCGTGACGGCCTGTCGTTTCAGTTTCCCGTTGGATTCGGTCCCGTCGGGGCGGGCACCGGCTCGGCTGGCGGCTTGCGGCGCATCGGCGCACCGCCGCCGCCCACACCCGAACCCATCTTTGGCGTGTCGCTGTCGCCCTCTTCCTGCACCTTCTTCTGCGGGGGCGCCACGACTTCCTCGGGCTCATCCGCGCGGGCGAGGTACTTCGAGACGACCTCGAACCAAGCCTTGACCCAATCTTCGCCCGACAGCTTGTCGATCATGCCGGGAAGGCACGGCTCGGCGGTGAAGGTGCCGCTCTCGTCTTCGCTTGCGGTGAAGGCCCACATCGCGACCTGGTCATCGCCCGCTGAGTAGGAGAACACGGCGAGCGCGCAGTTGGCGCCATCGGGGCTCTCGCCCCAGCGGCACTCGGCCTTGGTCACGTTGTCGGTTGCGCGCTTCCACGAGCCGTCGTCGACCATCGCCTTGAGGATGGCCTTGTCGTCGTCGCTGAGCATCGGGTCGACCTTGGACTGCTCGCCTCGCACCACACCGTCCATGAACTTGAGCATGGCGATGCGCTCCGGGTCGGCTGGCGGCGCGAGGTCCTCGGGCAGGCTGACGCGCTGGTCGATGCCGTAGCGCTCCATGAGCTCGGCGATGCTGGTGACCGCGGGCGGCGGCGGCGGCGGCGGTGGCTCGGGCTCGGCCTGCGCGACCGGCGGCGGCGGCGGGGGGGCTTCTTCGCCGCATGCGGCGAGGGCGAGCGGCGCCAGCACGGCGCAGCAACGCAGGAGTTCAGGCAGCGACGGGATCGGGCTGGTCATGGCTGGTCACCTCGCAGGTTCGATCGATCCGCTTCATGAGGCCCTTCAGGACAGTGCCCGGGGCCACCTCGCGGTACGCCAGCACTGTACCGCCTGAGCGCATCGCGGCGATGAGATCGGTGCAGGATTGGCTCCAACGGACCGGCGCCGTGAGCTGCTCGACGAGGAGCCCCTTGATGGTGGCGGGGTCGTTGCTGTGGGGCCGGGCCGTCACATTGCTCCAGACCGGGCACGACGGTGCCGAGAACGCCGTCTGATCGAGGGCCTCGGCCAAACGCTCGGCCGCGGGCTGCATCAGGGGACTGTGGAAGGCGCCTGCCACCGTCAGCTTGGCGGCGCGCAGCCCGAGCTCGCCCGCCACGGTGACGGCGCGGTCGCAGGCCGTGGCGTGACCGCTCAGCACGATCTGCCCCGGTGCGTTGAAGTTGGCGCAGACGAGGACATCACCTTCGGCCGCCTTGGCGCAGACCTCCAGGGCCTTCTCCTCGTCGGCACCGATCAGGGCAACCATGCTGCCTTGGCTGGCCTCGGCGGCATCCTGCATGAAGCGACCGCGCAGAGCCACCAGTCGGAGTCCATCCTCGAAACTGAACGAGCCGGCCAGATGCAGCGCGGTGTACTCGCCAAGCGAGAGTCCCGCTGCGGCGACAAGCGAGAGCGGCGCGCGTTCGCGCATGGCGGCGGCGCACGCGACGCCCACGGAGTAAAGCGCCGGCTGGCTGATGTCGGTGCGGCTGAGCTGTTCCAGCGGGCCGCTGCCGCAGATGGCTGACAGCGTCATGCCGATCGGCAGCGACACCGTGCGGTCGGCGGTCTCGATGATGGTCCGTGCGGCGCTGCTCGCGGCAGCCCACGCGTTGCCCATGCCCA
>Ga0194124_10004531_pt1 | contig 13508 bp, 11 predicted proteins | sample TA2KigCas0mmetaG_FD_148605 | JGI IMG/M metagenome (GOLD analysis project Ga0194124, IMG submission 148605) | Freshwater microbial communities from Lake Tanganyika, Tanzania - TA2015031 Kigoma Deep Cast 0m | ecosystem: Environmental > Aquatic > Freshwater > Lake | place: Tanzania: Lake...
TTTTCGCCTTGTCGGGCCTGACCGTCGCCGAGTACTTCCGCGACGAGTTCAACCAGGACGTGCTGCTGTTCGTCGACAACATCTTCCGCTTCACGCAGGCGGGCTCTGAGGTGTCGGCGCTGCTCGGACGTATCCCGTCCGCCGTCGGCTACCAGCCCACGCTGGCCACCGAGATGGGCATGCTGCAGGAGCGCATCACGACGACGAACAAGGGCTCGATCACGTCGGTGCAGGCGGTGTACGTGCCCGCCGACGACCTGACCGATCCGGCGCCGGCGACGACCTTCGCCCACCTTGACGCGACGACGGTGCTGAACCGCGCGCTGACCGATCTGGGCATCTACCCCGCCGTCGATCCCCTCGACTCGACCAGCCGCATCCTGAGCCCCGACGTCGTCGGCAAGGATCACTACGAGACCGCGCGGCGCGTGCAGGTGATCCTGCAGAAGTACAAGGACCTGCAGGACATCATCGCCATCCTCGGCATGGACGAGCTCTCCGCCGACGACAAGCTGACGGTGGCTCGCGCCCGCAAGATCCAGAAGTTCCTGTCGCAGCCGTTCCACGTCGCCGAGGTCTTCACGGGCCGCTCGGGGAAGTACGTGAAGATCGAAGACACGGTGAAGAGCTTCAAGAAGATCGTCGACGGCGAGTGCGACGACATCCCCGAGCAGGCGTTCTACATGCAGGGCGGCATCGACGACGTCTACGAAGCCGCCAAGAAGCTCGGCTGAACGCGGTGACCACCGTGCGCGCGATTGTCGGGCTGCTCGCCGTCGTCGGCCCCGCTCTCCTCGCGGGATGCGGCACGATCGGCGGCGGTTGCCTGCGTCGCCCGACGCCGGGGTGCCTGACGGGCTCGACCTGTCGGGGCCTCGCCGGCCATTGGCATGGACGACGTGCGGGAACCGACGCCGGCCGCGTTGGTGGTCATGGTGGCGTCGCCGTCGACGTCTCGCGCGTCGTCGGCGGTGATGGCGCGCTGACGGCAGCGGACGCTCTCGCACCCGGTCCACGAGGAAGAGATCATGCAGCTTGAGATCGTCACCCCGGATCGCCGCGTCGTCGTCGGCAAGGCCGACGACGTCGTCATCCCCGCCAGCCAGGGCGAGATCGACGTCCTGCCTGGCCACGCGCCCTACCTCGGCCAGCTCGGCACGGGGGTGTTGAGGTTCACCACGGAGGGCAAGGACGTCGAGCTGATGGTCTCGGGCGGCTTCGTCGAGGTCGACGTCCTGCCTGGCCACGCGCCCTACCTCGGCCAGCTCGGCACGGGGGTGTTGAGGTTCACCACGGAGGGCAAGGACGTCGAGCTGATGGTCTCGGGCGGCTTCGTCGAGGTCGACCACGATCGCATCGTGCTGATGTGCGAGAGCGCGGCGCTGAAGGGCGAGATCGTCGCCGAGACCGAGCGCAAGAGCCTGCACGAACTCGAGCAGAAGCTGGCGGCGCTCGGCGCCGCCGGCGAGGGCGACGCCGACTACCAGGGCCTGCGCGTGGAGGTCGATCGCGCGGCGGCGCGCCTGATGCTGGTCCGCTGACGCTGCCGACGACGTCGATGTCGACATCGACGCGACGACGTTTGGTCGGGGGCGCCTGCGGGCGCCCCTCGCCTTTGGGCCCGGTTGGCTCCGTCGTCGCGCGGCGCAAGGGCGCGGCGCGCGCGCCGGTGCCGTCGACGGCACCGGCGATCACGCGAGTGACCGGGCGGAGGGCGGGGCTGCGCTGCAGAGAGCACCCGTGACTCGGTCGGTCGACGGAGCCCGCGCCGGTCGCGCCTTTCCGCGGAGCGACGAGCGACCACGACGACGACGATGATCGAGGGTGTGCAGCAGGAAACCCCTTGCGCACTCGTCACGGGTCGTGTCTAAAGGCGCCCGGACTCACAAGATCTTCACGAGGAGCACGCCATGTCGAAGGAGAAGTTCAATCGCGATAAGCCGCACGTCAACGTCGGCACCATCGGTCACATCGACCACGGCAAGACGACGCTGTCGGCTGCTATCACGAAGGTCATGGCCGACCTGGGCCGCGCCCAGTACATGGCGTACGACGCCATCGACAAGGCTCCGGAAGAGCGCGAGCGCGGCATCACGATCAACACGGCGCACCTCGAGTACTCGACCGAAAAGCGCCACTACGCGCACGTCGACTGCCCCGGCCACGCTGACTACGTGAAGAACATGATCACGGGCGCGGCGCAGATGGACGGCGCGATCCTCGTCGTCGCCGCCACCGACGGCCCGATGCCGCAGACGCGTGAGCACATCCTGCTCGCCCGCCAGGTCGGCGTTCCCTACATCGTCGTCTTCCTCAACAAGTGCGACATCGCCGACCCGGAGCTCACCGATCTGGTCGAGATGGAGGTGCGCGAGCTCCTCAACAAGTACCAGTTCCCCGGCGACGACCTGCCCGTCGTCCGTGGCTCGGCGCTGAAGGGCCTCGAGGGCGACAAGGGTGACTTCGGCGTGCCGGCCATCATGAAGCTGATGGACGCCGTCGACAGCTACATCCCCACGCCGGAGCGCGCGGTCGACAAGCCGTTCCTGATGCCCATCGAAGACGTCTTCTCGATCTCGGGCCGTGGCACCGTCGTCACGGGTCGCGTCGAGCGCGGCATCGTGAAGCCGGGCGACGAAATCGAGATTGTCGGCTTCCGCGAGACGCAGAAGACGACCGTCACCGGTGTCGAGATGTTCCGCAAGCTGCTCGACGAGGGTCGCGCGGGCGAGAACGTCGGCTGTCTGCTGCGCGGCACGAAGAAGGAAGACGTCGAGCGCGGCCAGGTTCTCTGCAAGCCGGGTTCGGTCAAGGGCCACAAGAAGTTCAAGGCGCAGGTCTACGTCCTGAGCAAGGACGAGGGCGGCCGTCACAAGCCGTTCTTCTCGAACTACCGTCCGCAGTTCTTCTTCCGCACCACTGACGTCACCGGCACCATCACGCTGCCCGCGGGCACCGAGATGGTGATGCCGGGCGACAACACCGCGATGGAAGTCGAGCTGATGACGCCCGTCGCGATGGAGAAGGAGCTTCGCTTCGCCATCCGCGAGGGTGGTCGCACGGTCGGCTCCGGCGTCGTCGTCGAGATCATCGAGTGATCTTGCCGTGACGCAGGGCAGGGGCGGCCGCAAGGTCGCCCCTGCTCTGTCTCACTGGATTTCTTTCGCTCACTTCCCCTTTCACCGTCTGGTTTCTGGCCCGGTTTCACGATTCGGGAGAATCACCTCCCGGACCACCCGCCAACGGCCGCACTGCCCAGTAGCGTGAGGAACACATGTCCACGAAGAACAAGATCCGCATCCGTCTGAAGGCCTACGACCACAAGCTCCTCGACCAGTCCACCCTCGAGATCGTGGAGACGGCGAAGCGCACCAACGCCAAAGTCGCCGGTCCGATCCCGCTGCCGACGAAGATCAATCGCTTCACCGTGCTGCGTGGCCCGTTCGTCGACAAGAAGTCGCGCGAGCAGTTCGAGATCCGCACGCACAAGCGCCTGCTCGACATCCTCGACCCCACGCAGCAGACGCTGGACGCGCTGATGAAGCTCGACCTGTCGGCGGGCGTCGACGTCGAGATCAAGACCTGAACGGCCGCCCCGGGAAGCACACCGGCAAGGTCCGTGCTGCGGGCGATCCTCTCTCCACTTTTGTTCTCTTCGACATCAGGAAACCTGTATGGCCAACCATGACGTCATCGACCTCGCGAACAAGAAGGTCGGTACCATCGAGCTCCACGACGCCGTCTTCGCGGCGCCCATCCGTCGCCACCTGCTCACCGAGGTCGTGAACTGGCAGCGCGCCCGCGCCCGCGCCGGCACGCAGTCGGTCAAGACCCGCAGCGAGGTCAACGGCACGACCAAGAAGCCCTACGGCCAGAAGCACACCGGCAACGCCCGCCAAGGTGACATGAAGGCCCCGCACTTCCGCGGCGGCGGCGTCGCGTTCGCGCCCAAGCCGCGCGACTACGACTACGCGCTGCCGAAGGCCAAGCGCCGCGCGGCGCTGATGGTCGCGCTCAGCCTGAAGGTCCAGGAGGGCGGCCTGCGCGTCGTCAAGTCCTTCGACTTGCAGGAGGCGAAGACGAAGGCGGTGGCCGGCGCGCTCAAGTCGCTGAACACCGGTGACACGCTGATGGTCGACGGTGACAACGAGAGCCTGCAGCGCGCCAGCCGCAACCTGGCCGACTCGCGCTACCTCCATGTCGACGGTCTCAATGTCGTCGACCTGCTCAAGTACCCCTCGCTCGTGATGACCGAGGCGGCGGTGAAGGCCATCCAGGCCCGCCTGCTGGGCGAGTGAGCAAGCGCCCTTCCCACCCATTCGAGCCGCGAGGCTCTAAAGGAACCCAGCGATGAACAAGCACACCTACGGCGTGATCGTGCGCCCCCTCGTCACCGAGAAGTCGTCGGCGCTCAAGGCCGAAGCCAACAAGGTCGCCTTCGAGGTCAAGAAGTCGGCGAACAAGATCGACGTCAAGAACGCCGTCGAGGGCCTGTTCGACGTCAAGGTCACCGATGTGACGACGATGGTCGTCCGCGGCAAGCACAAGCGCGTCGGCACCTCGTTCGGCCGCAAGAGCAACTGGAAGAAGGCCATCGTGACCCTGAAAGAGGGCACCGACCTCGACGTCTTCGGCGTGCAGGGAGCGCCCGGCGGCAACGAGGGCGGCGAGGCCCCGGCCGAGCAGGGCTGAGCGACCCCACCACGCAGCCACGTGCTGCGTGGCGACGACGGGCGCGCCGTACGAGCTGTCCGGGGCGCCCGTCGCGCTTCGGAGGGGCTCCTGGGGCCTCTCGCGGGCTGTGGTGAAAACGCCGCCGGCGCTTCACCACAGCCTGCTCTCCGTCTGACCGGTCTGTTCCAGACCCGTCCCCCGTCGAGCGAAGCTCGACAGGGCCCCCACCCCAGACGCAGCCCTCGGCGAAAACGGCCTTCGGCCATCTTCACGGCAGGCTGCTCGCGACGACGGGCGTGCCACCGCTGGCCGTCGACCTCGACCCGCCGACCGACGCGCCAAAGCGGGACGCGTCGGGCTAGATCCCCGACACGTCGCGTGGCTCTGCGAGCCTCTTCGTCGACGCCGAAGGAGAGCCCATGCCCCGCATCGATGGTCGACCGGATGTCGCGCGCGCGCCGCGGTCGCCGCAGACCGACCTGCAGACCGCGCAGACGGTGGCGAAGGAGCTTTACGGGCCGACGACGAAGATCGTCGACGCTGGCGTGCCCGGTGTCCTCGACGCCGCGGACAAGCTCGTGCGGCAGAACGCGCGGGGCGAGACGGTGACCCGGGCGCTCGGCGTGCGCCGCAGCGAGAACATCGCGTTCCGCGCCCACGTCGTGCAGGCGGCGAAGGATCTGGCGGCGTCGGGGGCGTCGTTTTCGGGCAGCCACCAGACCGACAAGGTCAACCAGACGCTGTGGACGATGGGCTACGGTGGCAAGATGCAGGTTCGCAAGTGGCTGGCCGACGGCGAGACCGGCAAGCCATCGGCGGCGCTGCGCGACATCTTCGACAACGGCCGCGCCTACGGCTTCGAGTGCGCCACCGCGATGATGGTCATCTACCACAAGGCCATCCTCGACCACGTCGGCGACGAGGCCTTCGACAAGCTGTTCAGCGAGCCAAAGAACCTCGCGTTCTTCCGCTGGGACATCGAGGACGCCGACTTTGTCGACGCCAAGAAGCTCGTGCACCGGCCGATGCCCCTGCAGCCCGGCACGCACTACTACTTCGAGAACCCCGACGCCGCGCCCGAGAACTCGGCGTTTCGCGGCGAGAACGTGCTGTACCTCGGCGACGGCCAGTTCTACGCCCACGGCATCGTGGGCGACTCGGGCACCTACCTCGTCACCGAGAAGGACATCGTCGACACGCTGTCGGCGCTGCGCGCGCCCGGCGCCGACTCCGCGCCGCGCCGCGTGAACATGGCCATGTGGCTCGACGGCTATTCGCTGTCGAAGAAGGCCTTCCCCGACGGCATTCCGCAGGGGCTGCCGGCGTGAGCCGTCATCGATGAGCTCGCCGTCGGCCGCCGTCGTCCCCGGGGTGCTGCGCTCGTCGAAGGGCGCGTGGCTGTTCCGCCCCGGCGCCCTCGACGTGCTGTGGCGCGTGACGCCGCTGCCGGTGCCTGCGCTCGATGCGCTGTCGACGACGGTCACTGCTCGCCTGGTCGTGAAGGCAGCGCGGGTGCGCTCGTCGTCGTCAGCGACGAAGGCAGCCGTGCCCCGCACCGGCGTGCCCGAGCGCCTGACCGGCCCGGTGGTGGCGGGCGGCGGCGGCACCGTGGTGGTCGACGTCGGCGTGCCGCTGGTGGTCGACGCCGTGGCTGGCGCCTTCGTGGTCGGCGACGTCGTCGAGGTCGACGTCGACGTCGACGCTGGCTTGCGCTGCGTCGCCCTGTCCCCCTGAGCCGCCGCGGAGCCCGCACGGTGAAGGTCGCGGTCTTCTCCCGCCGCAGCCCCGAGGTCGACGCGCAGTACGATCGCCTGAGCGCCGGCCTGCTCGCCGCCGGCCACGACGTCGTCCACATCGACATCGTCGCCTTCGGCCGGGGCACGGTGTCGTTCGATCCGGCCGGGGGGCTTGTGGTGGCCGACGAGGTCGCCCTCGATCCGTCGACGCTAGGCGCCGTGGTGCTCGGCCCGCTGCCGGCGGCGGTGGGGCGCACGGCGCTGACCGGCACGAACCTGTCCGCCGACGAGCACTACGCCCGGGCGCGCACCGCGGGCGAGCGGCACGCGCTGGCGTGGTCGATCGTGCTCGACTGGGAGCGCCGCGGCGTGCCGGTGCTGTCGTCGCCGTCTCTGGCGCGCCCGTTCGACCACAAGCCGCACCAGCTGGCGTCGCTGGCGCCGCGGGTGCCCGTGCCGCGCACGCTGATCACCGCCGACCCGGGCGCGCTGCGCGCGTTCGCCGAGAGCGTCGGCGACTGCGTCGTCAAGCCGGTGACCGGCGGCCCGGCCCGCGCCTTCGACCCCGAGCGACCGCTGGCGCTGCGCCCCGGCGAGCCGGTGCAGGTGCAAGAGCGGGTGCGCGGGCAGGACATCCGCGCCGTCGTCGTCGGCGACGACGTCGTGGCCGTCGCCGCCTTCGACCCCGCCGTGGGCGACGACGTCGTCGACGTGCGGGCGCGCGCCGCGTGGCGCGACGGCACCGGGCGCTGGGCGCCGGTGGACGCACCCGCGCTGCGCGACGTCGCGCGGCGGGCGGCGCAGACGTGCCGCTTCGACCTCGCCGCCGTCGACCTGAAGCGGCGCGTCGACGGCAGCGTCGTCGTGCTCGAGGTCAACCGCACGCCGGTGGTGGTGGACCTCGAGGACGACCTGGGCGCGCCCATCACCGAGCGTTTCGTCGCCCACGTCGAGCGACGCGCCGCCGAGCGTCCGACGTGACGCCCCACGCGGCTGCGGTTGACGCCCTACGCCCGGCTTGACGAGAGTAATCTCCAGCGTCGACGGGTTCGACGGTCGCGCCGGACTGGCACGGCGGGGAGCGTTTGGTGGATTGCGCGTCGTGTGGAGCGTTCGAGCCGACGAAGACCCGCTGCGAGGTCTGCGGCTTCGCCTTTCCCGCGGACGGTGACGCCGCCCCTCTTGCGGCCTTCTTCGGCCTCGTCTGCACCGCCTGCGACACCTACAACGACTCCGGCGCCGTCCGCTGCGTCGCGTGCGCCGCACCCTTGGACGACGAAGACGCCGCCGTCGCCGCGCCGCCCGCGTCGCCCGTATCGCCCGCTGCGCCGCCCGCGTCGCCAGTTGCGCCGCCCGTGTCGCCAGTTGCGCCGCCCGTGTCGCCAGTTGCGCCGCCCGCTGCGCCGCCCTCGCTGTCCTTTGCCTCGCCTTTGCCCGCGTGGTCGGCGCCGCTGCCTTCCACGTCGGCGGCGCCGACCTTCGCGCCATCGCCCGCCGCGCGTCCGTTCCCGTCGCCGCCGCTGCCGCCGCTGCCGCCGTTGGCCGCGCCGTCGGGCGGCGCGTCGACCTCGGCGGGCGTGCCCTGCTGGCGCTGCTCGACCACCACGGGACCCGGCGACAAGTTCTGTCGCCACTGCGGCGCCCGCGTCGCCGCCGCCCCCGCCCCGCCCGGCGCCGCCGGGAGCGCGACCCAGGTGATCCCCGCGGCGCGCCCCGTCAGCGTCGTCCCTGCCGCCGCCCTTGGCGCCCTCGCCCCGCCCGCGCCGGCGGCGCTGCCTGCGCCGTCGGCCCCCGCCGCCGCGGCGCCGTCGCCGACGATGTTCTTCGGCGCCGTCACCGTCGAGCGGTCGGCCAAGCTGATTCTCGTGCGCGGCCACACGCAGTTCGGCACACAGTGGCGCCTGCAGGCCGGCGAGACCGCCCTGGGGCGCAACAGCGGCGTCGTGCTCTTTCCCGACGACAACGCCCTCGCCGACCGCCACGCCCGCCTCGTCTTCCGCGGCGCCGACCTCTTCGTCGAACCGCTGCCGAGCACCAACGGCGTGTTCATCCGCCTGCGCGAGCCCGCGCGCCTGCACCAGGGCGACGAGTTCATCGTCGGCGCCCAGCGCCTGCGCCTGCTGCACGACCACGAGCGCCCCGTCGCCGCCTCCGCCGTCGTGGACGCCGCCGGCACGCACCTGCAGGGCAGCGCCGTGCGCCCCGGCCAGTCCACCCTCGCCCTCGCGCGCATCACGTCCGATCCGACCCACACCGAGGTCTATGTGCGGTACCAGCGGCTGCTGACCCTCGGGCGGACCACCTGCGACGTGAACTTCGCCGCTGACGGCTTCGTCTCCGAGCGCCACGCCCAGCTGACCCAGGTGGGCGACCACGTCCTGCTCGAGGACCTGAAGAGCCGCAACGGCACCTACGCCCGCGTCTCGGGCCCCTGGAAGCTCGCCCACGGCGACCTGCTGCTCGCTGGCGAGCAGGTCCTGCGCGTCGAGCTGAACACGCCGCGCGGCTGAGGCCGGGGCGGCCCCCGAGGTCCCAATGTCTGCGCACCCCATCCCCCCCGTGCTCCGTGTCGGCGAGACCTTCGCCGAGCGCTACGTCGTCGAAGAGCAGTTGGGCACCGGCGGGATGGGCGCCGTCTACCGGGTGCTCGACACCTTCGTCGGCGAGAACATCGCGCTGAAGCTCGCGGCCATCGACAGCGCCGACCCGGTGCGCGCCGAGCGCCTGTGGGAGCTGCAGCGCGGCGAGGTGACGATGGCGCGTCGCGTGGCGCACCCGCACGTCGCGCGCGTCTTCGACCTCGGCCGCCACGACGGCATCCCCTACCTGACGATGGCCTATGTCCCGGGCCCGACGCTGCGGGGGGCGCTGCGCGCGGGGGCGCTCACGACCCTCGACATCGCCCGGCTCGGCCACGACATCGCCTCGGCCCTCGCCGCTGCCCACGCCGCCGGCGTGCTGCACCTCGACCTCAAGCCCGAGAACGTCGTCCTGACCGGCGGCGCGACCCCCGTCGCGGTGCTCGTCGACTTCGGCATCGCGCGCGCGCTCGGCACCGCGAGCTCGGGCATGGGCACCGCCGACTACATCTCGCCCGAGCAGCTCGAGCGCAGCTCGCTGACCGGCGCCGCCGACGTGTTCGCGCTCGGCTGCGTGCTGCACGAGGCCTTGAGCGGACGGCACGCCTTCACCGGCCGCTCGCGGCGCGAGCGGATGCTGGCCCGGCTGGACGCCGACCCGCGCGCGCTGCCCGACGACGTCCCCGCCGGGCTGGCGGCGCTCGTGCGTCGTTGCCTTGCCCGCGAGCCGGGGGAGCGGCCCACGGCCGCGTTCCTCGAGCGCGCCTTCGCCGAACAGGGGCTCGCCCTCGACCCCCAAAGCGGCCCGTCGCCGACGTCGGGGACGTCGGGGACGTTGGGGACGTCGGGGACGTCGGCCCGTCGCGTCGACCTCGGCGCCTTCGGCGGTGGTCTGGGCCGGCGCCTCGCCACCGCGCGGCGCAAGCTGCTGCGCATGGGCGGCGAGGACGAGAGCCTGGCCGAGATCGAGTCGGTCCTCGCCGTCGAGCCGCGCCTCGACGTAGGGCTGGCGCTGCGGGCGCTGGCGTTGGTGCGGCTGTGGCACCGCAGCGGGGTGCACACCGACGCCGAGCGGCACGCCCTCGCCGAGCGCGCCGCCGCCGCCGTCGCCGACGCCGTCGCCGCGGCCTCGCACCTGGCCGACACCCACCTGGCCGACGCGTTGATCGCCGACTACGGCGGCGACATCGCCTACGCGGTGCGCGCGCTGCGCCGGGCGCAGACGCTCGAGCCGTTGCACGCGTTCAGCCACGAGGTCCTCGGGCGCATCGAGCTCGAGGGCAACGTCGGCGGCGTCGACCGGTTGCTGCTCGCCCACGACCTCGACGCCGGCCAGCTGGGCGCGCTGGCGACGGCGGCACGCGAGCACTTCCTGACCGGTCGCGACGACGAGGGCGAGGCGCTGCTGGCCGTCGTCGAGGCCGGCCAGCACGGGCGGCACCTCGACGCCACCGCGTTGCGGATGCGGCTGTGCCTTTGGCGGCGCGATCGGGCGCAGGCGCGTCGACTGCAACTGCTGGTGGGGCCGCCCGGGCTGGTCGCGCTTCGGGTCCTGCAGGCCGGACTCGGCGTCCTGATCGGCGAGACCAGCGTCGATGCGCTCATCGAGGCCGCCGCCGACGCGGCGCAGCGGACCGCCAGCCCCAAGCGCAAGAGCCACATCCACCAGCTCGCCGCGGAGGCGCTGGCTGCCGTCGCGCCCGACGAGGCCATCCGCCATCTGGTCAGCTGCGCGCGCCAACCGCTGTCGGACCTCCGCTGGCTCGACGCCTGCCCCGCGCTCGACCCGCTGCGCGGCAGCCTGGCCTTCGTCGAGGCCCGCGGCGTCGTCCAGCAGCGCGTCGATCGCGCCTTCGCCGTCGAGCGCGTCGTCGAGGCGGTCCGCTTCCGCTCGGCGCAAGGCGCGCCCCTCGGCAGCCAGCCGCAGTTCGTCGCGCTCGACACGGTGACCGTGCAGCCGATGGGGTCGTCGCAGGCCCCCACCGGGACGCTCGTCGACCTGGACGACGACGGCGACGACGACGACGCTGCCGCCGCCGCGACCCGCCGGGTCCGCTCCGCGAAGCCCAACCGCTGAGCACCGCCGCGCACCGTCGCCGAGCACCGCCGCCGAGCACCGTCGCCGCGCATTGCCGCCGGGCCGCGCGCGGCGTGCTCGGCCGCCTTTGATCTGGACAAGACCGCTTCTTCTCGGCCGACCCATCCGCCCCACGACGGATGCGGCGCACCGCCGTCGGCCGCGCCGCCGACATCCCGGGTGTCCGATGTTGTCCTACATCTTCGCCCCGGAGCCTGAGATGACCACCGTGAGCCGCCCGCAGCCCGCCCGCGTGACGCCTGCCGCCGTGACCGTGGCTCCCGTGTCGACGACGACCACCACGGCGCCGCGCGCGCCGACGACCACGACGCCGGCGGCCACGTTCTCGTCGTCGTCGTCGTCCCCGACGTTGCCGCCGTTGCCGTCCGAGCGCTGGGCGCGCCCGGGGCTCGCGCCCTGGCAGAGCCGCACCGCCGCCGTCGACGTCGCCCCGCAGGATGGGCTGCCCAAGGAGGTGCCGGGCTGGCTGCGCAAGCTGATGCGCCAGTGGGCCGACACGCCGGTCTTGCCCGAGCTGCTGCGGCCGCAGATCCCGCAGCTGAAGGAGGCGAAGAACCCCGGTGGCCTCGACCGCCTGCCGCCGGGCACGAAGCGGGAGGTGCTGATCGTCGGCGCTGGTCTGGCCGGCATGTCGGCGGCCCTCGAGCTCGCCGAGCGCGGCTACCAAGTCACGCTACGCGACCAGGGCGACGTCGTCGGCGGCCGCCTCGCCACGCCCACCGTCGACACCGGCGGCGCCGGAACGTTCAAGGTCGAGCACGGCCTGCACATGTGGTTCGACAACTACTTCGTCTTCAAGGACATCCGCAGCCGGCTGGGCATCGACCACCACTTCCGCCCCTACGACGTCGTCGACTTCCAGTTCCGCGACTACAAGCCTGAGACCCTGACGTCGCGGCCGCCGGTCTATCCGCTCAACATGGTGGCGCTGCTGCAGCGCTCGCCGAACCTCGCCATCCTCGACGCACTCGAGCAGTTCCGCGGCCTGCTCGAGGTCATGAACTACGACCACGACAAGATGCAGGCGAAGTACGACGGCGTCACCTTCGCCGACTGGGCGAAGCAGAAGGGCATCAGCAAGAAGTTCTACGAGCTGATCCTCGAGCCCGCCGCCAGCGTCACGCTGAACGACCCCGACAAGATCTCGGCCGCCGAGATGCTGCAGATGATGCACGCCTACTTCATCAGCCAGCCGCGGGCGATGAACCGCGAGGTCACGACCACCGACCACGCCACCGCCGTGCTCGAGCCGTGGCAGCAGCGCCTGCAGGACCTCGGCGTCAAGGTCGAGACCAACCACGTCACCCGCGGCCTGCGGTTCGAAGGCGGCAAGGCCAAAGGCGAGGTCGGCGAGGCCAAGGACTATGACTTCGTCGTCGTGGCGACGTCGGTGCCGGGCACGAAGAAGCTGCTGCAGGGCTCCGTCGCCGACGCCGCCTCCGCCGCCGAGCTCGCCAAGCTGCGCGCGGTGGCCGACCCGCTGCAGACGGCGCCGCCGTACCACGTGCTGCGCGTCTGGCTCGACCAGGCGCCGCCGCCGGGCACGCCCGACGTCATCGAGAGCCCGCAGCACAAGCCCATCCACCTGTACTGCTTCACGAGCCAGCTCGAGGACGAGAGCGCCGAGTACGCGCGCCGCACCGGCGGCTCGGTGGTCGAGCTGCACCTCTACGACACCCCCGAGCTCGCGGGCCTCACCAAGGAGCAGATCTGGGACAAGGTGAAGGGCACCTTCGCCGAGCTGCAGCCCACGCTGAAGGAGGCCAACGTGCGCGGCATGGTCCTCGGCCGCCACCACGACTTCACGTCGTACGAGACCGGCCAGACGAAGGCCCGCCCCGCCCCCGACGCCCCCGCCGCCGCCGGCGTCGACAACCTCGCCTTCGCCGGCGACTGGGTGAAGACCGACTACCCGTCGGCGCTGATGGAGCGCGCGGTGGCCACGGGCCGCGAGGCCGCCAACGTCGCGCTGCTGCGGGACGACGTCCGCCAGGTTGACGTGCCCCACCTGCGCACCCGTGGCCCCGGCTTCCTCTGACGACGACGTGATCGCCAGATGCCGTCTGCCGCCGCCGAGCCCTGAAGCTGCGCCGAACCGTGTCTCCGCGGACAGGCGAATCGACTCGCGCGCCGCAGCCAGAACCGACGACCAAGAGGTTCCGACCGCGTGCGGGGCCCGGGTCCAAGGAACGGGGAACAGCGCCGTGCTGGCACTCCGAAAAGGCCCAAGGGGTCCAGGGGAGACGTGGCCTGAAGTGGCCATCAGTCTCCCCTGGTCGCGCCGAAGGCGAAAGCTCGACCAGAGAACCCGCGAGCAGAACGACGACGCCAAAGAAGGCAGCGCCGACAGCGGAGCGCAGCTCGATCAAGCCCTGAGCGCACGGAGCTCGATCAAGGCAGGGGCGCCGCGAGCCTGCCCCC
>Ga0194124_10004534_pt1 | contig 13501 bp, 14 predicted proteins | sample TA2KigCas0mmetaG_FD_148605 | JGI IMG/M metagenome (GOLD analysis project Ga0194124, IMG submission 148605) | Freshwater microbial communities from Lake Tanganyika, Tanzania - TA2015031 Kigoma Deep Cast 0m | ecosystem: Environmental > Aquatic > Freshwater > Lake | place: Tanzania: Lake...
TTTTGTCGAGCTCATTTTTCAAAAAGCGTCTGTCGCCGATCAAGCCTGGTGATCCGATCGATTACAAGGATGTCGATCTGCTCAAGAAGTTCATCACCGAACGCGGCAAGATCCTGCCCCGCCGCCTGACCGGACTCACGGCCAAGCAGCAGCGTGACCTCACCAATGCGGTCAAACGTGCCCGCATCGTCGCCCTGCTGCCGTTTGTGAATCCGGAAGGCTGAGGCCGCAGCCAGCCGTTTCCCCATGCAGCGGGGAGACCTGATCGGAGTGCTGGATGCTCGCCAACCCCGCCTCGGGGTGGTGGTCGCCACGGGGAGACCTGATCGGAGTGCTGGATGCTCGCCAACCCCGCCTCGGGGTGGTGGTCGCCACTGCCGGCCAGCGCCTCACCGTGGCCCAGGGACAGGCGGGCAAACTGCTCAAGCATCCGGCGCGCAGCGTGGTGCTGCTGGCAGCACTGGATCCCCATCTGGGGACCTGCCCACAGCGCATCAGCGATGTCCCCTGGCAGCTGAGTGACACCGTGCTGGCGGCAGCACAGCCCAAGCGCCGTGATGTCGCTGCCGCCTGGCTGTTGCTGAACGGCAGCGGCGAACACCTGAGTTTCACCGACTGGGTGCAGCTGGCCGGATCCGGCACCGGGGCCACTGCGACGGCAGCGGCCTGGCTTTGGCTCCAGGGCGATCAGCTCTGGTTCAGCCAGCGGCATGGGCTCATCGCCGCCAGAGGCCTGCAGGAGCTTCGCCTGTGCCGTCGGCAGCGGCATGTCGAGCTCCTGCAACAGGCCCAGACCAAGCACTGGCAGCACCTGCTGCAACGTCGCCAGCCGCTGCTACCGAGCTCCCTGAATGCCTCTGAGCAGGACGATCTCGCCCTATTGCGCCGCTGGGCGGAAGGCGACTGTGATCAGCCGTTGCCCAGCCCCTTGCAGGAGGCTCTGCGGCAGGCCAAGTGCCCCTTGGATTCCGGTGGGATTCGTCAGTTGCTGGTCGATCTGGGTCAATGGGACCGCCATGCCTTGCCAGCGCTGCGCAGCAGCCCCTGGGCCCAGGGCTTCAGCCCGGAACTGGAGGCCCTGGCCGCCGAGCGCCTCGACCAGATCGAGGCCCTGCATCCTGGCGATGAGCGGCGGGTGGACCGCACCGCTTTGCATGCCGTCACCATCGACGATGACGACACCCAGGACATCGACGATGCCCTCAGCCTGGAGCTGGATGCCGAGGGCCGGCAGCGGCTGTGGATCCACATCTCTGATCCGGGGCGCCTGATCACACCTGACGACCCCCTTGACCAGGAAGCCCAACGTCGGGGCGCCAGCCTTTATCTCGCTCGAGGCATCGAGCCGATGTTTCCGTGGGTCCTGTCGACCCAGGGGTTGAGCCTGAGGGCGGGTCAGCGCTGTGCGGCCTGGAGCCTCTGGGTGGAGCTGGCTTGCGATGGTTCCCTGGCCCACTACGGCATCGAGCGCAGCTGGATCAGACCCGCCTACCGCCTCAGTTATGCCGACGCCGACGAATTGATCGAGCTGGCGCCGCCCCAGGAGGCGGCGCTGCTGCAGCTCAATGCGCTGATGCAACGGCGGCGCCGATGGCGCCAAAGCCAGGGGGCCCTGTTGCTGGATCAACCTGAAGGCCGCATTCATGTGGACCCGGGGGGCGACCTCAGCCTGCACGTGACCGAGCCGACGGCGTCGCGGTTGCTGGTGGCCGAGGCGATGATTCTTGCCGGTGCTGTGGTGGCCGAGCATGGCGCCGCCCTGGGGCTGCCGCTTCCCTACCGCAGCCAACACCCCTGTGCCCTTCCGCCTGACACGCAACTGCTGCAGCTGGCCCCGGGGCCCGTGCGCCACGCAGCACTGAAGCAGGGTCTGAGTCGGGGCCTCACCGGCACCACCCCGGCAGCCCATTTCAGCCTCGGACTGCAGGCCTACGTGCAAGCCACCAGCCCGATCCGCCGCTACGGCGACCTGCTGGTGCAGCGGCAACTGGCCAGCCTCTGGGACAACCAGGCCCCGATGAGCGCGGTGGCTCTGCAGGAGCGGCTCAGCAGGCTGGAGGATCCCATCCCCCGGCTCTGCAGGAGCGGCTCAGCAGGCTGGAGGATCCCATCCGCCAGGGCATCCAGATCAGCCGCGACGATCAACGGCACTGGCGTCAGGAGTGGTTTGCCTGCCACCGCGAGCAGCAGTGGCAGGCCGAGTTTCTGCGCTGGCTGCGCCAGAGCGATGGGCTCGGCCTGGTCTGGCTCGAGGCCTTGGCGATGGAACTGCCCGCCCTATGCCCGCCCCACTGCGACCCTGGGACCCCTCTGCTGGTGAAGGTGCATCGCGTTGACCCCTTGCGCGACTGCCTGCAGCTGCGGGCCCATCATTGAGCCAGCCGGCTCAACCGCAGCCAGGGGCCCCAGGGGTTGGCGCAGCCGACCGCGCGCAGCCGGGATCCCGGCGCCAGGGTCTGTAGGTGTTGATGCAGGGCCGGCTCCAGCGTGATCAGGGGCCAGCAACCGCTGGCGGTGCTCAATCGGTAGCCCTGCAGCGCATCACCACTGAAGCTGCCCTCATGCACCTGCTCATGGGGCTCTGCCGGGCCCATGGCGGGATCAAGGTCTGGGTTGGCTCCTGAGTCGGCAAAGGTGGCTTCGGCGGTGATCAATGCCGGATCCTGCAGGCAGGCGAGTTGCCGTTGCCGCCATTGCGGGTGGTGCCAGGGGGTGTCCCAGAGGGGGAACGGGGCCGCAGGTGCGCTCGGGTCCTCGATCAGGGCACGCTGCAGCTGGGCCACCGGCAGCCTCTCGGGGGTGCAACCCTGGCGCAGGCTGAGGGCAGCCGCCAGGCCGGCAGCCTGGCCAATGTTGAGCACCAGGGGTTGCAGCCGCGTGGCACCGTTGGCGATGTGGCTCACGCTGATGCACTTGTCGGCCGCGAGCAGATTGGAGGTGCTGGCGCTTACGAGTGCTGCATAGGGAATGCAGAACGGCGTGCCGCTCCAGCGCCCGCCCCAGCGGCAGCTTTTGGCGGCCAGCGGCCAGTCACCACCGGGATAGTGGTGGTCATTGGCGTAGTTGCCCACGGCCACACTGCTGCAGACCCCGTCGACCAGGGGCAGGGGGGCCCGCCTGGCGCCTTCCCCCAGTGGCAGCAGATCCTGCTCGATCACGGTGGCCTGGCCGATCAGACGCCGCCCCTCGCGCCAGTAGGGCATCAGCGCCACTGGCGAGGGGCCCTGCAGAGCCTCACTGCTGCAAGCAGCTTCAGGGAACAGGGCCGCAGGTTGGAGCGCCGCCCCAGCCCCCTGCAGAGCTTTCAGGAAGGCCAGGCTGTGGGCCTGCATCTGCGGCGCCAAGTTGGCCAGGTGGCGCTGTTGCTGCTGGGGATCTCCGCCAAACAGGCCCTCCAGGTCGCTATGCCAGTCGTTGCCGTGCAGGGGCCAGTTGAGCATCAGCAGACCCTGCGGCAAGCGTCCATAGCTCAGCGTGCGCTGCAACCCGAAGGCGTCCGTGGCCCCCTCAAAGGGGGCTGGCAGATCGGGTTCGGGGTATGGATCGGCCTGCTCGAGCGTCGCAAGCGCGGGTGGCGTGTCATCCAGCAACTGGGCCATGGCCACCCAGGTGGGGGACTGCACCGGTTGCCGCGCAAAGAAGGGATCAGCCGCCAGGCGTGTGGCCTCGGGGGCACTGGGTTCGGACCACAGCTCCTGGGGCTCCCATCCCCATCGGTGGTCGGCGCCACCAAGGGCGAGCAGATCCCCCAGATCGCTGCCGTCGATAACGATCTGCGGGGCATAGGCCACCGTGGTGCCGTTCTGCATCAGCGTGATCCGGCTGAGTTGATCACCCTGACGGCTCACCTCCAGCAGGGTGCAGTTGGGCTGCCAGGTCAGCAGCGGTTCCGCCGCCACCCAGCGACGCAGGATGGCTTCGGCGGTGGCCGGCCTGAAGCCGAAACAGCTGACCCAGTTATGATCGAGGCCACCCACTTCGGTTGTGGCCAGGGCTCGCAACAACGCGCCCCACAGGCCGGTCTGCCAGGGGCTGAGCTCGTTGCCATCGGGGCAGCACACCCCGGCGGCACTGAGCATGCCACCGAGCCAGGGCCCTGGGGTGAGCAGCAGGGTGCTGGCGCCACTGCGGGCGGCCTGCAACGCTGCGGCCACTCCGCCCGTGCCACCACCCCAGACCAGCAGCGGAACCGGGCTGCAGCTGAGGGCCATCAACAGGGCATCCATCGGAACCAAACCAGGGTCGCAGGCCCCGGCCCCCAAGAAAAGCGCTGCGTAGGATCCGGCCGATGACTTACACCCTCACCACTCCGCTCTATTACGTCAACGATCGGGCCCATCTCGGCAGCGCCTACACCACCCTGGCCTGCGATGCGATCGCCCGTTTCCAGCGGCCCCCCAAGGGTGAGCAGGTCGTGTTCATCACCGGCTGCGATGAACACGGTCAGAAAATTCAGCGCACCGCTGAAGCCGCGGGCCTCACCCCCCAGGCCCATTGCGATCTGGTGAGCGAGGGCTACCGCGAGCTCTGGCAGCGCTGGCAGATCAGCAATGACCGGTTCATCCGCACCACCGATCCCAGGCACCGGTGCATCGTCGAGCAGTTCTATGCACGGGTCGAGGCCAACGGCGACATCGTTGAGGGGCGTCAGCAGGGTTGGTACTGCGTGGCCTGCGAGGAGTTCAAGGATGACCCCCACGAGGCCAGCGATCCGGAATGCGCCATCCACCGCAAACCCCTGGAATGGCGCGATGAAGTCAATCTGTTCTTCCGCCTCTCCCGGTATCAACAGCAGATCGAAACGCTGATCCGCCAACCCGGCTTCATCGCCCCCGAGAGCCGACGGCGCGAGGTGGAGAACTTCGTGGCCCAGGGCCTGCGTGATTTCTCGATTTCACGGGTGAACCTGCCCTGGGGCATTCCGGTGCCAGGCCATGAGGGGCACACCTTTTATGTGTGGTTCGATGCACTGCTGGGATACCTGACGGCCCTGCTTGAACCAGGTGACCCCGACTCCCTGGAGACCATCGTGGAGCGGGGGTGGCCGGCCCAGATGCACGTGATCGGTAAGGACATCCTGCGCTTTCACGCGGTCTATTGGCCGGCGATGCTGTTGTCGGCTGGTCTTCCATTGCCCCAGCGCGTGTTTGGCCATGGGTTTCTGGGGCATCCTGCGCTTTCACGCGGTCTATTGGCCGGCGATGCTGTTGTCGGCTGGTCTTCCATTGCCCCAGCGCGTGTTTGGCCATGGGTTTCTGACCCGTGAGGGTCAGAAGATGGGCAAATCCCTGGGCAATGTGCTGGATCCGGCCGTGCTGCTCGAGCGCTGCGGTGCTGATGCGGTGCGTTGGTACCTGCTGCGCGACATTCCCTTCGGCGATGACGGCGACTTCCAGCAGCAGCGGTTTGTGGATCTGATCAACAACGATCTGGCCAACACGATCGGCAACCTGCTGAACCGCACCAGCTCAATGGCGCGGCGTTGGTTTGCCGAAGCGGTGCCCCCAGCCGGTGCGGCTGCTGAGCGTCAGCACCCCCTAGCCGCCGCGGCATCGAAAGCGTGCCTGCGGCACAACCAGGCCATGGACACACTCGATTTCCGCAACGCCGCAGAGGCCGCCCTGGGGCTTGCCACCAGCGCCAATGGTTTTCTCAATGATCAGGCCCCCTGGAGTCGCATGAAGCAACCCGGCCAGGAGGACAGCGTCGCCGCCGATCTCTATGCGGTGCTCGAAGCAACGCGCATTGTGGCCCTGTTGCTGTCGCCGCTGGTCCCTGAGCTCAGCGCCCGCATGCTGGCCCAGTTTCCAGCTGCCGCCCCGCTCAGCTGGGACGCCCTGCTGCAATGGGGTGGTTTGCAACCCGGCGATCAGTTGCCCGAACCCAGCCCCGTGCTGGCGCGGCTTGAGCTGGAGGGAGAGCTGTGACCACCCTGCACCCCACCACCCCTGTGAAGCCCCCGGCGGTGGCGGCGCTGGCAGCGCTGATCACCCTGGCTCTGAGCGGCTGTTCCCAATCGACGCCACAGGCGCAGCCCCGGCGCGACAGCCCCTTTGTGTTCCAGGCCCTGAACCTGCGCCAGCAGGATGCCCAGGGGCGATTGCTGTGGTCGGTCACCAGCCCCGAGGCCCGCTATGACCTCAGCCGCAGGTTGGCCCTGGCCCGACAGCTGCGGGGTGACATTCACACCAACGGCCAGGCCCTCTACCGCCTCCAGGCCAGCCAAGGCACCGTGTTTAGCGATGGGGATGTAATCCAGCTGGAAGGGGCCGTGTCGGTCGAGAGGCTCGGTGCCGACCCGGTGATGATCCAGGCCTCACGGATGCGCTGGTACCCGCGTCAGCAGCGCATCGAACTCGACCGCCATGCTCAGGCCTTTGACCGAACGCTGAAGCTCACAGCCAGCAAGGCCACCCTGCTGTTTGAGAAGGATCTGCTGCAGCTGCGTGGGCGCCCGACGCTGCAGACGCGGGCAGCCCTGGGCCCGAGCGAAGGACCGTTGCGGTTGCAACTTCAACAACTCGACTGGTCACCCGGGAGTGGTCGCTTGATCGCCCTTGGCCCCGTGCAGGCGAGTAGTCCAACCCGCGGCAATGGCAACCGCAGCCTCAAGGCGGTGGGCCTGGAGGGCAACACCGCGCTCCGCAGGCTGACCCTGCTGGGGCCGGTTCGGCTCGAGGCTCCTGACCAGAGCGCCTGGCTGCAGGCGCAAACGAGCACCCTTGATCTGGCCGCCAACACGCTGGGCAGCAACGCCCCGTTCACCGCTGCCATTGGCGGGCTGCGCATCGCCGGGCAATCCTTGCGTCTATTGCTGGCCAGCAACGAGGCCGAGATCCTTGGCGGCTGCCAGCTGCGGCAACCGGATGCCTCGCTCAGCGCCCAACGCTGCCGCTGGAACTGGAACACCGACCAGGTCAACGCCTCCGGTGGTGTCGTGCTTAGGCGTCAGGCCAATCAGCAGACCACCCGCGCCAAGCAGTTGCACGGCAGGATCGGGTCGCGGGGATTGCTGGAATTCAGTTCGCCGGGAGCACGGGTTCGCTCGACGCTGGTGCTGCCGCCGGCGAAGCCTGAGGCGAAGACCAGGGCGACAGCCATTCGGCTGTGAGCCGCTGCCCCCAACCTTCGATCCAATGTTGATCGGAGCTGGAGAAGCAGCGTGGCGACCAACCGCCGATCACCAGCAGGCCATCAGCTCCCAGTGGCTGCACCAGCACGCTTGGCAATCCGGGCAGCAGAGCGGTGAACTCATCACGGCCGGGATAGTGCTTGAGATCCACCAGGTGGATAGCGCGTTGACGCTGCCAGGCCTGTTGGCAGATGGAGCCGGGCTCAAAGCGCAGCGCCGTTGCCTCGCCCTTGTGCAGCCCCCGGCGCAGCAGCACCTCGCCCTGCCACAGCACCAGCACCACTGCAGCGGGCGTGGCCGTGAGCAGCATGCGGGAGCCCCAGTCGAGCTCGCTGGTCATTGCGGCAGGCAGATCGCGACGCAGCAGCAGTCCTTCCTGGCCCTGCAGCTGGGCCCGCGCCGCCGCTTCGGGAACGGCACGGGTCCACAGCAGACCCACCAGCATCAACCCGACCGACACGAGGGCGGCCAGGGCTGAGCTGCGCTGCAGCGAGGGCGACACCAGGTCAGCACTGAGCTGGTTGAGCACGGTCAGTGCGAGGCCCAGCAGACCACAGACCAGGCAGAGCCGAGCAGGATTCGCCATGCCTTCAGGATGCCGGATCGCGGGATCCTTGCTGCAATAGCAGTACTGCCATCTCGCGATGAACGCACCCGAAGCCTTTGCCGCCATCTGCCTGGCCGCCGTCGGCTGTGACGGCCAGCTGGGACGGGAGGAAGCCACGATTCTGCGCTCCCAACTAGAATTTCGAAGCCCTTACGGCGACCAGAGTGAACAAGCCATGGGGGAGCTGTTTGACCAACTGCTCACACGCCTGCGGCAGGACGGCTGGTCGAAGCTGATCGCGGCGGCGATTCCCGCCCTCACCGCACCGCAGCGGGAAACGGTGCTGGCCTTGGCGGCCCACCTGGTGCGTGCCGATCGGCAGGTGCAGCCGGTGGAGGAACAGTTTCTGCAGCAGCTGCTGCAGCAACTCGACTTGCCGAACGGCCGCGGCGAACAGATTCTCGAGGTCATCGCCCTGCTGCACCGTGATGCCCTCGCCTGAACGGTCGATGCCTGCTACGAAAGGCAGACAGGAGCAGCTGCAAACGCCAGACTGAGCGCATCCGAGCAGATGACCTTGCAACGGTTCGGCATAGCCTCAGCCACCCGGATTCTGGTGGCAACGATCTGGTCCCTGTTGATGCTGTTGGGGCCCGCTGCTCCAGTCTGGGCACTCAATGCCAGCGATCTTCCACCGGCACCGCCCGCCAATCACGTGCTCGATCAGGCCCAGTTGCTCAGCCGCGCGAGCGCCGCAGACATAAGCAAGAGCCTCGAAGCTCTGAGTCAGCAGCAGCTGCAGGCCAGCTGGGTCAGCGTGCCACGGCTCGACTATGACCTGAGCCTGCCGCAGTTTGGCCAGGAGCTGCTCGATCGCTGGACGGGTGCGGATTCCGATCAGTTGCTGCTGCTCATCGATGGTCAGACCAGCGCCACGGCGATCGTGGCCTCGCCTGCGCTGCAGCAGCGGCTCAGTCCTGAGCTGTTGCGCAGCACCAGCCGCACCACCATGACCCAGCCCCTGCGGGAGGGCAACCGCTACCGCCAGGCCAGTCTCGATGCCATCAATCGGCTCTCCATCGTGCTCGATGGGGGCGACGATCCTGGCGAACCGGCTCAGGCCGTGAACCCCGTGGCCACGGCCCGGGTGCCCAGCCGCGAGCAGACCCTCTCCAGCAACGCCACCACCTGGGTGATTGTGCTGCTGGTGGTGGGCACGCTTGTGCCGATGCTGACCTGGTGGGTGTTCTCACGCTGAGCCATGGCGATCAACGACTGGATCGGAGCCTTCGGCCGTGCCGAAGCCGTCGACATCACCAATCAGCTCGAGCGGGGTTATGAAGCTGCGCTGCTGATTCAGAGCATCGAGCTCGAGCACTACAACGACCGACCGGTTCGCCCTGAGCTGGATCTGCGGCTGCCTCCCGCAACCCAGGCCCAGATCCTGCGTCGCTTCAAAGCGGCACTGCAGGTCTGCCGTGATGCCTTTGAGAGCGTTGAACCACACCGCGCCGAATGTTCGGGCCAGGAGGCCCGTCAGTTGCAGCTGATTGAAGACGTGGTGATGCGCTACTCCAGTCGCAAGCCACTACCCGCCATCAGCCGCACCCCCGAGGTGTTGCCCCGCAGCCTCATCGGGGTTGTGGATCAGGTGCGCCGTCAGCTGGATCCTGAAGCCGAAGCGTCCCTGGTCGCCGGCTTCCGGAGGCGGCGCGATTCCACGCTCGTGTCGCTGCGGGTGCTGCTGCTGTTGATTCTGGTGCCTGTGCTGGTGCAGCAATCGACGCGCTTGTTTGTGGTCTCTCCGCTGGTGGATCGTTTGGCGCCAACCAGCGCTTTTCTCTCCTACCCCAAGCCGGCTCTAGAAGAAAAGGCCGTTGAGCAATTGCGGGTGTTCCAGGCTGAAATCGAATTTGATGCCCTGCTGAACGGCAAACCCCTGCCCACCCGCCAGGAACTGCAGCAACAGCTTGCCGACAAGGCCCAGACCCTCAAGGAGCAGGCCGATCAGGAGAGCACTGAGGCGAAAAGCGATCAAGAACGTGTTTGCCGATCTGTTGGCGCTGGGTGGTTTCGCCGCTGTCTGCCTCGTGTGCCGGCGGGATCTGCAGGTTCTGCGCGGCTTCATCGATGAATTGATCTACGGGCTGAGCGACAGCGCCAAGGCCTTCGCCATCATCCTCTTCACCGACATTTTCGTGGGTTTTCACTCACCGGAAGGATGGACGGTGCTGCTCGATGGCATCGCTCGCCACATCGGCATTCCGGCCCGTGAAAATTTCATCATGCTGTTCATCGCCACCTTCCCTGTGGTGCTGGCGACGATCTTCAAGTACTGGATCTTCCGTTACCTCAACCGCGTCTCGCCATCCTCGGTGGCAACCCTGCGCAACATGAATGGTGGCGGTTGAGCTCGGCCGCTGCACGCTGGTCACCGGGCCGGCCAACAGTGGCAAGAGCCGTTGGGCCGAAGATCTTGCGCAGCGCTCAGGCCTCGCCATCCAGTATCTGGCCACCGGCCCCCAGTTGCCCGACGATCCAGCTTGGCAACTCCGCCTGCAACGGCATCGCCAACGACGTCCGAGCAGCTGGCAGACCCGCGACGTGGGCTTCGCCCTGGCGGACGCGATTCGTAGCTGCCGGCCGGGAGATCTGGCCCTGGTCGATTCCCTGGGCACCTGGGTGGCCGCAGGGCTGGAGCTTGAAAACCCAGCCTGGCACTCGGCCTCCGAGGAGCTGTTGATGGCACTGGAGCAGGCCGGCGCGCCTTTGATCCTCGTGGGCGAAGAAACCGGCTGGGGCGTGGTACCACCCACCCAATCGGGAGGTCTGTTCCGCGACCGCCTGGGTCTGTTGCTACAGCAGACCATGAGTTGCTGCGATGCTGCCTGGCTGGTGCTGCACGGCAGAGCGATCGAGCTTCTCGCCAACAGCAGGGCCGTTCCCTCGATGGAGCCTGGTTGATGCCCTCGGTGGTGCTGTATCAGCCCCAGATCCCACCCAATACCGGCAACGTGGGCCGCACCTGTGCGGCCACAGGCACACCGCTGCATCTGATCGAGCCGCTGGGATTTTCGCTCTCGGATCGCGAGCTCAAACGGGCCGGGTTGGATTACTGGCCCCTGATCGATCTGCACCGCCACCCCTGCTGGGAGAGCTTCTGCTCGCTTCGAGAGCGACAGGGGGGGCGGCTGATCGCGCTCAGCAGCCATGCCGCGCAGCCTTACACCAGTGTGGATTTTCAGCCCGATGACTGGCTGCTTTTTGGCCGCGAGAGCGACGGCCTGCCGGCCTGCATTCACGCTGGCGCCGACATGAGACTCGTAATTCCCATGCGACACGCCAGCCGTCATCAATCTCCCGGCGTTCGCTCCTTGAATCTGTCGGTTTCCGTGGCTGTCGTGTTGTTTGAAGCCCTGCGACAGATCGACTGCAAATCGCGGTAAAGGGATTGCGGGGCAATTGATCTCAGCATTCTTGCTGATCCTGATGTAGCCAAAAAAACTTGATCACCCAGCGGCCATGGGCTACTGTTTGCGCGCCCGGGGATGGTGGCTTCTCCTAGGGATGTTGTTCGATGGGTGATGTGTGAAGCCTTCACGATGGTGTCTGTCACTGCTGTATTTGATCCCGGTCGCTGCACCGGCGGTTGGTGTGGCAATGGCTCCGGAACACTGGAACCGGTCTGAACAGCACGATCGCCTCGCTTCGCTCCCCCAGCCTTCAGCTGCTGAGCCCGCCTCTGACCGGATCTGGGTCAAGCTGCGGCAAACCACCAGCCTCAGTGCCCTCTCTGAGCTGCTGAAGCTCCCCAACAGCAGGCTGGCGGGCCTCAACGACGTCAACCCCGATCACCAGTTCGACAAAGGCGACTGGCTTGTGCTTCCAAGCCAACAGGCGCGGCTCGCCAAGCTGCTGCCTCAGCTCGACACCAATGATCTCAAGCGCACCCCGCCGCTGCGCGATCTCCCGCCGGTGGAGACCAACAGCGTCGTCAAATTTGGGGACAGCCTGCGCAAGATCGCCACGCGCTACGGCATGACCCTCCAGGAGCTGCTGCGCCAGAATCCCGGTATTGAAACAGCTCGCCTGGTGGTGGGAGCTCCCATCCGCGTGGTGCAGTCGTCTCCGCCCCGTCAGCGCTTGATCCTGGGCCTCAAGCCCAGCGCTAGCGGCGGCCTCAGCTGGCCTGAGCTCCCGGATTTCGGCGGTGACGATGACCCCTCGAACCGCGATCTCTCGGCCGATGGCTGGATCTGGCCAACCCGTGGCATGTTCAGCTCAGGCTTCGGCTGGCGCTGGGGGCGCATGCACAAAGGCATCGACATCGCGAACAACGTCGGCACCCAGATCGTGGCCGCCAAGGACGGCGTGGTCAGCTTCTCTGGCTGGCATGGTGGCGGCTATGGCTACCTGGTAACCCTCAACCATCCCGATGGCAGCCGTTCGCTCTATGCCCACAACAGCCGCCTGCTCGTTCAGGAAGGGCAGGAGGTTCAGCAGGGTCAACAGATCTCGCTGATGGGCAGTACCGGACGCAGCACCGGGCCTCACCTTCACTTTGAGATCCACCCCCCAGGTCGTGGGGCGGTCAATCCACTGCAATTTCTTCCCCAGCGGGCCTGAGATCTGCGCCCCGATCCCAAGGGGAGGCCCAGGCCCCATCGTCTACACTCCACCTACCGCGGCTCGGTAGCTCAGCTGGTTAGAGCGTGGGATTCATAACCCCAAGGTCGGGAGTTCAAGTCTCCCCCGAGCCATCCGCGTGCTGACTTCTCATCGCAGGTCGACAGCATTGAGGCGGTTGCGGAACCCCGCTGCCGATGCTGCGGCCTCGTCGTCACTGAGCAAGGGCACCACCGTGAACGGGCCATCGGTCGTCAAGGTCTCGGGCTTGGCTGCAGAAGCTGCCGTGCGCTGGGGAACGGCGGACGCCCGGCGCCCGCCGCCGCCGCGGCTCGCTGCAGAACGTCCACGGCCTTCGGTGGCCCGTAGCAGGGCCTTGCTGCGGTTGGCCTCGCCCACGGTCTGGCCTTCGGCAGGCCTCACCAGGGGGTTGGCCTTCAACTCCGAGCGCAACTGATTCAACAGCCGGAAATGGCCGGTGGTGTTGTATTTGCGCAGCACGCCGGGATCCCAGCTCATGGGGCACTCCTGTGGATCTGGTCAGATGGTCTGAGCCTAGGCGGCAACAGGAACCTGGGGATCGTGATAGATTGTGAAGCAGCCAAGCCGAAGTCGTTCCGACTTTGTGTAACCATGACCGCTGAGGCGTTCGCCGCCTGAGTGCTGGTGGTTGGCCACTCCGTGCTTCATGCCGCCTGCTGCGGGCATTCGGGGCACAACACCCATCTCGACCTTTATCAACTGCGCCATGTCAAGGCTTGTCGGTCTCCCCGCTCCCGACTTCACCGCCACTGCCGTGGTGGATCAGGAGTTCAAGTCGGTCTCCCTGTCTCAGTACCGCGGCAAGTACGTGGTGCTGTTCTTCTACCCCCTGGACTTCACCTTCGTCTGCCCCACCGAGATCACGGCGTTCTCCGACCGTTACAGCGACTTCTCCAGCCGCAACTGCGAAGTGCTGGGCGTCTCGGTCGACAGTGAATTCAGCCACCTGGCCTGGATCCAGACCGACCGCAAGAACGGTGGCCTGGGCGACATTGCCTACCCGCTGGTGGCCGATCTCAAGAAAGAGATCGCCCGCGCCTACGAGGTGCTCGACGAGGAGGCCGGGGTGGCCCTGCGCGGTCTGTTCATCATTGATCCCCAGGGCGTGATCATGCAGGCCACGATCAATAACCTGCCCGTGGGCCGCAGCGTGG
>Ga0194124_10004537_pt1 | contig 13490 bp, 11 predicted proteins | sample TA2KigCas0mmetaG_FD_148605 | JGI IMG/M metagenome (GOLD analysis project Ga0194124, IMG submission 148605) | Freshwater microbial communities from Lake Tanganyika, Tanzania - TA2015031 Kigoma Deep Cast 0m | ecosystem: Environmental > Aquatic > Freshwater > Lake | place: Tanzania: Lake...
CTAGGATAATAACTAAATGAATTCCATAGCTGAAGATGTTCGAGGCTTTGATCTCGAACTTGTCCATCACCCTCACCACGGCTAAATGATCTTTGAAAAAAAGCAGAGATAGGGAGTCTCCAATATACCGCACCATTTGTAAGTAAACAATGAAACAGTGGCGCACGGCCTGGGATGCTCGCAAAGCCAAAGACCACACACTCTTCAGCTTCTCCTTTATGTTTTGTAAGGTCATATAAATATTCCCTCCTGATGTTACAATAAATTGGTGGTATGTTAGCGTTTAAGTAAGACATAATCAATCATAAATATCACCCCAAGTAGAGCCACTTTCATAGTCAACTTTATTTGGGATAGCTAGTTGAACTGCGTTTTCCATAATTTGTTTAATCTTCATAGCTTCATTATCATCTTTAACAGATATATCTAGTTCATCATGAATCTGTATATGTGGTATTATTCCTTCGTTATATAAATCTAACATTGCTTTCTTCGTCATGTCTGCAGCTGAACCTTGTATTAGTTTGTTTAATGCTTTGTAGGTAAATGCTCTTCTAATTCTTCCTTGCCCATATGTTGCACTGGCTTCTTCAAATGTCATAGGAGTGTGCATACCAAATGTTGTTGGTTCCCATTTATTAAATCTACACCGTCTTCCAAGTAATGTTCCTATTGACCCATGTGTCTGTGCATGACCAGAAGTCTTATTCATTAATTCTTTTACAAAGGGAACCCTGTCATGATACTTGTTAAACAATTCTTCCGCCTCTGCTTTTGATAGACCAAGTTCACCCTGAAGTTTTGCTTTCCCCATTCCGTAAAACAAACCAAGATTAATTGTCTTTGCTTGTATTCTAGATATGTTAGCCATGTCAGCCACAGTTTTGTGAAAGTCTACATTGTTATTTTTAAATCTTTCTACTATTTCTGTAACTGAATTATCAAAACAAATAGGTTCCGTTGTTGCTGCGTAGTGTACAACGAGTCTTGGTTCTTGTTGTGAATAGTCAAAACAACCCCATTTATGGCCAATTTCTGGTATGAATAAAGATCTAATCATAGGTCCTAGATCCTTGTTTCTCGCTGGTATCTGCTGGAGATTTGGATTTGTGTAAGAGAATCTACCGGTAACAGTTCCTCCTTGGTCAGATCGTATTTGATTTATCTCTGCATGTATTCTTCCTTTGTGTTCAAATCGTAAAATGGTGTCAATAAAAGTTGTGTGAGCTTTATTTATTTCTCTTGCTTTTGCAATCTTCTGAACTATAGGGTGCTTATGTTCTTGTAAAAAATTTTTGGTAAAGGAAGGGGCTGATGATTTTTCGGTTCTGTCGTAGTGTAAACCAAGTTTATCAAAAACTTTGGCTATTGATCTGGCAGCCCAAATCTGCACTTCTAGCCCTGTTTGTTCTTTTATTTCTTTTAACAAGTTTAACTCTTGGGATGTTAGTTCTTGTTTCAATTTGTGTGCACGTTCTATATCTACTCTTACACCTTTAAATCGCATGTCAACCAAACAAGGAAACAATTGTGTTTCAAGGTTGAACACTTCTTCTAATTTTTGTTTTTGAATCTCTCTTGATAAAACTTTAAATAATTCTAATGTTAGCTGTGCATCTTTCTCTGCATAAGGACCTACATACATTGCAGGAAGTTTATACATTTCAGATTTAGGATCTATACCCCATGACTCTGCTGCTTCTTTTAACGCTGCTTCGTTTTTAGTTTCTCCTAAATAATCATATGAAATACTATTTAATGTGTACCATAATCTATTTTCATCCACCAAAGATGCCATGACCATTGTGTCAACAATAAGGCCATTAATTTTTAATCCATAATATTTGAGCCAACACACGTCATACATTGCGTTGTGAAATATTTTTACTGAATCATTTTGTAATATGACTTGGATCCAATCTAAAACTTTATCTTTATCTAAATTACCACCACCCTCGTGTGCAATTGGATAGTAACCAGACCAACCATCTACAGCAACAGATATACCAACGATGTTGCCATCACCTTTGATTGAACCTGATCCTAAAGATTTTAAATTTAAATCTTTTGTTTCAAGATCAATTGCAACATACTTGTAACCTTTTAAATCTGGAAATGTTTCCGGGCATATCCATTCGTTTTGAGCTTTAAACATTTAATTTATCATTGTTAGAAAACAATACACACACAACATTGTAAACAAACCTATGTCTAGTGTTGCCATTTTTCTACCTCTCATTGCTATAATCCCTTTCAATAATCATTTGTATGTAATGAATTGCTTTTAACAAGTCTTGCTTTCCTCCCTTATCTTGATGGCGACACAAATATTTAATTGTGTTACCTTCTGCAAATAATAACTTATTTTCATTAATAAATCTAGCAGGTTGTATTTTAAACTTTTTGTAATGTCGTCCTCCTACTTGTTTAAAAAATGCTTTGTTCATAGTATTGGTTCTCCTATCGTATAATAATAATCATTGGTTGGTTCCATTATGTATAGATTTTCTTTTGTTCTTGTTACTCCAACAAAATATAATCTATGTTCTGGGTCAGGATTTTTTAATGCTGCATCATAAACAGTCTTTCCAAGATCTGTAAACAAAACAACATTATCACACTCTTGACCCTTTACTGAATGAATGGTTGAAATTTTTATTCTAGCTTTATCCATTAGATCATCACCACTATTCAATAAACCTTTCATAAACAATTTTACTTTGTCATCTATATCCAGCTGCTCCCAGTCTCCTGTAATCATTAAACCATGATTCATCATAAGGTCATCGAGGTCTACCAATTCAACACTCTCTAATGATTGTCCGTTTGCAAAACCTCTCTTAACTTGTTTCTTGTTGCAATTTAAAACTTTGTAAATAGACTTAGCTTCTTCTCCACTAACGATTGCACCTTTATGTAATCTCTGCCAAATTCTATAAGCTTTCAAAATATCATTTGGTAATAAGTTATTGATTTTACTGTCAAATCTCAAACCTAAATCTGATATGTGTTGTTGTATAGGAACTAACATATCGTTGGTTCTTGCAAGAATCATCCAGTTACCTTTACTAAAATTTATATTATCTAAAAATTGATTCTCAAAAACATTCCCCTGTGTGTCTCTTGGTTTCCAATCTTTGTTTAATCTAGTGTGAATATTTTCTAAAATTTGTAATGACTTATCATAAACTAATTTAGGAACTCTTCTTGATTCTACTTTAGGATCTAGTATGCCTCTTAGATTAATAAATACAGAGGGCTCTGCACCTTGAAAGGTATAGATAGTTTGATCATCATCCCCTGCAACATATGATCTTTTACATCTAGACTCAATGTAAAAAAACATATCCCACTGCATTAAATTTAAATCTTGTGCCTCATCTAAAAATACAACATCCAATGGTGGACACTTATCTCTTTGAACAAACATTCTAATCATATCATAATACTCAATCATATTTGTTTGTGCTTTGTATGAAATCAAATCTACATTTAATTGTTCTAATAAAAATATATTTATGTTTGGTAAATCTAATTCTATGTTTGCCTCTCTAACATCCATCTTCTTGGCTCTGGCATATTCAATTACTTTCATGTAATCATTCTTATGCACAACATGTCCTGTCTCAGGATCATACTCAGATTCAAAATTTAAATGCTGACATATTGAAGAAAAATTTTTAAAGGCATTCCATTTGTCATCTTTTAATAATTGTGTTGAAGTATCAATACCTAATTGTTTAACACCTAATGAATGCATGGTGCATATGAATGGAAACTCTTTACCAGGAAATAATGTTTGAACTCTCTTCTGTGCTTCTTCTGTTCCTGACTTTGTAAAAGTTATGTATGCAATTCTTTTAGAATCAATTTTGTTTTCATTTATTTCTTTAATTAAATATTTGTTAATTAAGTGATGAGTCTTTCCAGTTCCTGGAGGACCAGGTGTTTTTGTTCTAATACATATCATGAGAAGGATGGGTCTTTCATTTTTGATTCTCTTGTTTCTAGTCTATCAGGATCTATGGCTGGCATTCTTAAAACACGAACTGATTTATTATTAATTTTTACAGCCACATCTTTTGCACCAAAAACTGATTCTAATTTTTTTAGTGTCTTGTGATGTGGTAGATTCCATAACTTAGACCTTTCTGTAAATTTCCAAAATGATTTGAACATAAACATTGTATATCCATCTTCTGTGTGGGCTATGCCTCGTTTAACATCCTCTATTGATTTAGATTTTGATCTACTAACAAAGTCTACAACTAACTCATGTAATACATAATCCATCTTTGCAGATGGTGGTGCTTTTATTTCTTCTAACTTTACAAATAGTTTAGCTAACATCTTTCTCCAAATTATTTTTCCTACAGGTATCATTGGCTTTCCAATCTGATTCATACATGCAATAGAAAATTTATCTGCATCATGTAGTGTAGTATCATCTATCTCAACAGTCTCTCCATCAACAGTTGCATAATAAATTGGTGGATCGGATGTAAACTTTCTTATGGAAGATATTTCTATTGGTGGCAAGTCATCTCCAACACCAAACTTTCTACGCGCACAAGTCTTTGCATCACAATAACTTACAATAGGATCTTCTTTACATTTGTATTGATAATCTTTTTTAGATACCGAATCGATCGTATTTTGTATTTCATTATGTGTTAGTGGCTCTGGTATATATTTAACATTGTATTCATGTAACTTATCCATCCAATTATCAGGAAATCTTTTTTTAAGATACACTGACACATTATACATTCCATTGTTTCTAGTTCCTTTTGTTATTAATTTTTGTGTAAGTAATGCAACTAAACAAGGTGGTGCTTCTGATAACATATCGTCATTTGCATTCTCAGATTTAAAATTAATTAAATCTTTTTCTATTGTAGAATACTTATCATACAACTCGTAAAACTCTTCTAGTGTTGCTTTCGTGCCATCATCTTTAAATGCGTATCTAACTGTGTCATTGCCTTTGTGGTAAGGTAGATTTAAAAAACTACCTGTGTCTCCTCTTTCAACTCTAATATAATCTTGTTTTGGAAATATCTCTGCCTTTGAATAACCTAGAATAGAGGCCATCTTCTTTAGTTTTTCTCTCATTAAAGAGGCCGGTATAAAATCTTTTGTAAATAAAAATACGTGTGCTCCACCAGATTTAGATCTAAATAGTATTAGTGGTAGTTGTTTGGTTCTTATGTTTTGTAAAAATTTTTTGTGGTCAAAGGGATAGGTATCTATATCAATGCAACCCCACTTGCATTTATTATCTTCTCGTATTGGAACTATTCCAAGGGCAGGTTCTTTTCCGTCTAGATGGTCTTTCCAAAGCTGATTTGTAACTTGTGCTTTAGTTGTTATGGATTTTGTTTCGTGTTTTCCATCTTCATCAAATTGATCTGTATTTTTAGTTTGACCATAAGCAGAATTTAAGCCCGAGAATATATCTCTGAATTTCTCCATGACATCCTATATCTGTAAGGGCGGCATTGCTGCCGCCCATAAATTTATTTTCCGTTGGCTAGTGATTGATAAAATTGTTTTGCTCTATCATACACAGCTGGATCTTGAACAGGACCAACTTTGGTTACATTATAACCATACCATTGGTTTCCTTTTCCAGAGTTTAGGACTGTCGTTATCTTGTAAGTATGGCTAAAAGATGGTGGAGTATAAATTCCATTCTTTCCTTGCATAGTTAAAGACATCATCATGGCATTCCATTTTCTGCTAACTTTACCTTGAGATGAACTCATAGATATCAAAGCAGTTTCACTACTACCTTCATTTAAAATTAAAACAAAATGCTGACCAACAGTTAAAATATAATTACCATTTGGTAATCTATCTTTGCTGTCATTCCCTTTTGTTGTTTTTGAAAGTATGTCTGATGTGTCTGGATATATTTGTTCTGGTCTTCCTGAACCAGTTCCAAAATCTGACCACTCTTGATACTCTAATTTATAATGACAAGGAACTACTTCTATTCCTTTTGTGCCATCATAAACTTTTTTAGTTACTGTATTTAACAGCATGCCTGGCTCTGCTCCTTCGACATACGCTTGATTGCGTTTCTGTGCTTCAGCTGAACCATTCTGTAATAGTTTTAAAATTGGAAGAGCAACACTTTGTTGTCTAACATTTTCAAAACCTGCGTGTGCATCTGCTTCAAATAAAATACTTGATGGCAGAGGCGCAGCTTTTTTTATTGTCACTTGTTTCTCGCTTCTCGTTTCCATGTTTCTAGTTTCTCCTTGTTATTTTTGTTTGATTACCCGCAAACGTTTTAAACGTGTCAGAGGGCAAGTCTAATCCAGACTCGACTCGCTCTCTGAACACTGCCTTGAGTGTCTGGGAATGTACGCCCACTTTCTGGACAGGTTCGTATCCCTGACCTCGTGCAAGGACAGCATATTGTGCCGCCTTGTTATCTTCGCCTTGGCCAAAGGTAACGGTGATGTCATTTTTAATAACGTCACCTAAGCCATTACTACGAAGCCATTGAAAAGCCTTATCCTGAAATTCAGGGATAATAGATGCACTGTAAAAAGGTTTTACTTCTACAGATTCACCATCTTTGAGCTTTAATTTTGTTATATGCATATCCTGCATCATTGCAGGTATTTCAACTTGTGAAAGCATTCTAGCTTGTTCTTTTAGTTTGCTCAAGCTTTCTTCTGCATTTACAATCTCATCCTCTAAATCTTTTAATTTTAAAACTTTATCAGATAAAGTTTTTGCCGCGTCGATCTGTGTTATAGATTCAACTCGGTCCTCTTCAAAGTTTATTTTGTTTTCTACCATATCATATTCCTTTCTAAATTTATTTTTAATATATATTGTTATCCTACATATGTCAAGTTGAAGATTCTGTTTTAGGATACAAATCTATTTCTATAGGATAATATCGTCTTTCTTGCTTGTCCCATTTTAATAATTTATATTTACCATTTGTAACTTCTGCAACAATAGAGCATGCAACACCAATGATTGCAGGATCGCCTGTAAGTAGTAAATAATCTTGTGGTTTATAATCTTTTAGTAGTTGCCTTAATTTGAACACAACTGGTCCTGAACTTAAAATAATTTGTGCATTCTCCGGAAGAAGAACTTTTAATGTACCAAATTCACTTGCACCTATAATATTTATTTTAGGTGTTCCTAATTTTGAACCAGGAATATCTTGCAATACATAAACAATATTTTTCCTTGCTACTGTCTGAGTAGTTTTTCCTATTTGCATATTTCTATTTTCTTGACATCCTATACAACATTATATATATCTAATCAATAGAAAGTATAAATAAAAATGCATTATAAGTTTAAGACAAAGCCATACGCACATCAATTAAAAACCCTTGAAATGTCATGGGATAAGAAGGTATTTGCTTATTTTATGGAGATGGGAACTGGTAAATCTAAAGTATTAATTGATAATATTTCTATGCTGTATGATAAGGGTAAAATAAACGCAGCACTAATTATTGCACCAAAAGGTGTTTATAAAAATTGGTTTGATTCTGAAATACCAACTCACATGCCAGATCACATTGAAAAGAAAATGGTGCTATGGGAATCCAATATAACTAAGTCTAAAGAAAAAGAATTAAATATTCTATTTGGTGTTGATCATGATCTACACATATTAATAATGAATGTGGAAGCTCTATCTACAAAAAAAGGTAAAGACTTTGCAGGTAAGTTTCTAAACTGTCATAGGGCCATGTTGGCAATAGATGAATCTACAACTATTAAAACACCATCAGCACTTAGAACTAAAAATATTATAGATTTAGGAAAACACATTCCATATAAAAGAATACTTACAGGATCACCAGTAACCAAGTCTCCATTAGATTTATTTACACAGTGTGCTTTTTTAGATCCATGGTTATTAGACCACCAATCATATTACACTTTTAAAACAAGATATGCAGTAGTTCGTAAGATCGTAGTCAATGGTAGACAAATTGAAATCGTAGTTGGTTACAGAAATCTTGCTGAGTTGTCAGAGAAAATAAAACCTTTTTCTTATAGAGTATTAAAAGAAGATTGTTTGGACTTACCACCTAAAACATATATGAAAAGAACTATTCAGTTAACTGAAGAACAAAGAAAAGTTTACAAACAAATGAAAGAAATGGCTCTTGCCACATTAAATGGTAAATTAATTACAACACATAATGTAATAACACAGTTAATGAGACTACATCAAATAACTTGTGGTCACTTTAAATCTGATGATGGAAAGATACAAAAAATATCTAATAACAGATTGGATGAATTAATGGATGTGCTTTCTGAATTAGAAGGTAAAGCAGTTATATGGGCCCATTATAGATATGACATAGAAGTTATTGTTGAGGCAATTAAAAAAGCTTATGGAGATAAATCTGTTGTAACTTATTATGGAGATACATCTACTGAAGACAGACAGAAAGCAATCAAATTAATTCAAGACAAAGATAGTCAAGTTAGATTTATAGTTGGCACACCACAAACAGGTGGCTATGGTATTACTCTTACTGGTGCATCAACTATGATTTATTATTCTAATGGTTATGATTTGGAAAAGCGTCAACAATCCGAGGCAAGGATAGATCGTATAGGTCAAGAAAAGAATATGACTTACATAGACATCATTGCAGAGGACACTGTTGATGAAAAAATTGTAAGCGCCCTCCGCAAAAAAGTTAATATCGCCTCAGAAATAATGGGCGAAGAATTAAGAAATTGGATTTAATTTTTCTTTAAATTATCCAAAATGTCTTTTTGCCAGTCCTTCATGAACTGTTCTGCGTTCTTAAAGTAATTACTCCAGAACTCTTTTACTTGTGCGTATGTAAACATATTTATATCCTTTGTTTATGTTGCACTGCAACATATAACAACTAAGATGCTAATTTCAAGCGATGATATTCAATTATTTCTTTCTCTCTATCAAGGAATTTGTAGCTTATTTTTGTGCAATTAAAGTCTTCTTTTATCTTTTCACATATATTCATTTCATTAAATTCTCCACAGCTGTATACGTCAAACTGTATTATGGCGGGGTCAGGCTCATCCCAGACGTGCATTACAATATGTGATGTTTCTATGATTGCTGCCCCAGTTATCCCTCTGTTTCCTTTCATGTTACAGTATTTAATATATGGGCCCATCATTACTTTCATACCTATATCTTTAATAAATTTTTCAAACCACCACCGCAAATAATCTTCTTCCATTGGTGGATTGTGTGCCTCTGCTCTTACGATTAAATGTCTATGAACTAGAACTTTATTATCCATTCTTTTGCTCATATAATTGTTGTTAACAGTATGTCAACAAATTATTTTAATAAATCTGTAGCTGTTAACAAGATGGCAATAATCGATCCCATGCCTCCGATCAAAGCCCACATAATATGATTTAATTTTTTTTCTGTGCAATCGTGTTTTTTTTCGTTTTCATCAAGACGTTCGTGTAGATTAGTTAATTCTTTTTTTAAACCGGTAAGATAACCATAAATAGATATTATATGTTCTCCGGTTGTTTTAGGTTGTTTTCCGCTTCCATTTGCCATTATGATAGTCCTTGTTGTCTTAATCTAATTGCTTTTTCAGCCTCTGTTAATAACCCACTTTCAGTAACAGTCAATCCCGTTTGTTGATTTACAGGTGCAGGAGGTCTTGTTACAACTTGTGGATTAGGCTGTGGTTGAGGTGGTAAAGGTTGAACATTACTTGGTCCCTCGCTTCTCGGTCCTAGAAACGAAGGTTTATCACCTATTAAATAATCATTAATATTTATGTAATCATTTAAATTTTCTCCTAGACGAATATTAGACATATCTTGAATTAATCTAGATATACTATCTAAAACAGGGTCACTTAAAGTTCTAGTTATCTCAATATTATCAAACCCAGTTAATAAATCTTCATAAATTTCTTCAGTTTTTTTTCTTAAAGGTTTACTTATTGTATAGGGTCTAAAAACACCTTCTTCTAAATATTTATAATCTCTTAAAAGATTTCTATCCTTATAAGTTTTCGCTAATGCATCTTTTTGTACATTTAATATTTCAGCCATTTCATTTGTAATTTTTAAATTATTCATAGCTTCATATTTTTTTCTATTCGCATAATAAAAATTTTCTATAAATTCATCACCGGATAATTCTCCACCTTTTTGTGCAGGAACTGTAAATATTTTTCTAGCATCTGCAACTGCCTTTTGATACTCATTTAATTTAAAATCCATTTTTTTAAGAGGTTCTAATTTAATTTGTCTTAATCCATAAAACCCAGCCACTTCATCTGCTACTTCATATTTTTCTCCTCTTGGTCCAGGTTCACCCCTAATTGCTTGTATTAAACGAGTAGATTGTTTATAAGATCCTGGCGCAGTTTGTTCTATAAAATATTTTAAAGCTTCTATTACTTTATCTGGTGCGTCCATTTGAGGATTCCATAGTCTTCTTCCTTCCGGTGTTACACCATTTCTAACTACTAAATTATTAAATGTTTCTAACCAAATAGATTCACTAATAAATGGCTCCATTAATTTTCCAATACCTCTAATTAATCCTTTGTATGCTGCTGGTATAACAGGAGCTTTTGGATCATATGGTGTAGATATATTGACTTCAGCTATAATAGATTGAAAAGGAGAAGTTACAGTGTCATAAACAAATGCACCACTTCCATCTATATATTTAATATTACCATCTTTATCTTGAGTTAATATTAAAGTATTGTTTCTTGAAAAATCAGGAACAAAAAATCTAGCTGCTGCTACCATTTGACTTGTAACACCATAAGCACCATGTACCATTGCCTGAATAGCAGGTAATGCAACAGCAGTTGTTGATCCAAAAGTTATCATTCTTTTTGCTCCTTGTGAACGAAGTATTGGATCTTTTAACTCTTTCTGTGCAAGTTCAAATGTTTTTAAACTAGTTCTTATAACTGATGCAGGCCATGACATAAAATTTCCAAGTGGTGTTCTTCGCATAGCTTTAATAAAATCTCCTACATATGCGTAGTTTGGTATTGTATCTCTTACAATTTTAGTTGCTTGTTTCATTATTTCTAAATCAGTAGGCATACTTTTAAGTTTCCCTGATTTAACAGCGTTGCCGTAAAGATTTTTATAATTATCAAATTCAGAAAAAACACTATATATTTTCCAAAAATCATCTTCTGCTACATATAAATCAAAAGCAGTTTTATAAACTTTTTTCATTTTATCACCAAACTTTCCAAACAATCTTGAATATACGTCCCCTGTTTTAGACATGTCATCCATTAAACCTGCTATGTCTGCAGCAACAGCACTTGAAGTCATAACTCCTTCTTCAATTAAAAACCTTGCCATAGCTTGATCTTTAGGTAAATTTCTGTAAAGTAATTGTGGTTGAATTGTGTTAAAAGCTCGTTTAAAATTATCAACCATTTTTCTAGGGTCTTTAAACAAATTACCATTACCTAAAACAAATTGACCCTGTGTTACAAAATTTCTGGTATGTGTAAAAGGACCTAGTACAGTTTTTGAAATTTGTGTTAATCCTTTTGGAATTAAAACAAAATGTTGATACCAACTATTTCTTGCTAATTCATCAAATAATATTTTTTCAGAAAAGTTTAAAGCATCTGCAAAAGGTTGAGATGTATATTTTCCATTTAATGGATTAGTGTAAACCTCTTCTCCAATTGGTGATTTTATATTTAAACCACCTTTAGTGGTTATAATATCTTCACCTCCAGGAACATTTCTTAAACCAGTTCTTGCTGCTGTAGGAGTGTCATAAAATACACCAGGTCTACCTTGTTTTATTAAATTATTATTTAATTTTAAAATATTATTGTAAAAAGTATCTTTAGCAGTAAGTGTTGCAAGATCTGACATTGTGCTTATAATAGTATTTCTTAAATCTCTTTTTTGTCCAAATATTCTTTGAAATGTTTGTACATCCTTTTCTGTTTTAAAAAAGTCTCCTGGTTTAAATTTTCCTCCTTCAAAACTTTTAGCCATGTTAATATATTGTATACCATCCTCTGCTAGGATACTTTGATTATACAAAGGAAACTCAGGAGAGCCTGTTATTGGATCTCTTCTAACGTTTTTCAATATTGTTTGTAATTGATCATCTAATTCTTGAGAGGTTAACTTAACTCCGTTGTCAGATGCATAGCGTCCTAATATTTTTTTTCCTTCGTCTAAATAAGATTGAATTGGTTTATAATTTAACCATGGAAATAATTTAAAATTATCTTCAAATATTCTATACTCTGAAGTCCACACATTTTGCATTCTTTCAGACATAATTTTAGCAAAATCATTGGCAGCTGCATTTATATTACCACCTGCAAAAAATGTATTTTTATAATTGTTAAATACATTTCTGGCTTTTGTTAATTCTGCAATTAATCTGTTTATTTGATCATCTCCTAAATTTAACTCTGTTGATGCAAATTTTTTAAATTCATTTAATTTTTTATTATCAAATCCTTTAAATAAAAAATTTTTACCTTTAATAATATCAGAGCCTGTAACAAGTAATTCATCCATTTTTCCTATTAATCTTTTTAATTCTGAGGTTCCTTTATTAATATTTGATTCTTTTGCAATTTTAAGAAGAACTCCATCTATATCTTTTATTAAATCTATTCCTGCAACTTGACCCGAAGATATTTTATTCTTTACTCTTTGCATTTCTTCAAACAATTCTTCTGACTTTACACCTCTAGCTCTTAAAGGAGCTACAAAATATTTTTCTACCCATCTATCTAATGCTTCATTACTTGCATAAACATCTTTAGATTGTTTACTTAAAATTTTTCCTATTGTTCCAAATCCATATAAAATAGGCCAACTTATTAATCCTTGTTCTATTCCTAATTTAGCTCTATTCCAAAGTCTTCTTGTTGCTTCATCTCTTGGATCTCGTTTTCTTTCTTCATCTAATCCAAGAATACCAAGTGTCCCTTCAAATCTTGTTCCTTCTAATAAATCAGATAATGTTCCAAATTCTTCTGGATCTGCAACAGCAGCCATACCCAACCCACCACCAATTACAAAAGCTGCAAATTTTTGTTTACCACTTAATTGATTTAATTTTAATACTTCTTTGACTGCTCTTTCAGCTTCTTTACTATTAGTAACAACTTTTCCTAGTTTAGCAGCTTGAAAATATTTATTAGCAGTTTTAAATCCCCACTCAGTAAGTAATTGAGTGGGTTTTGTTAATCCAACAATTTGTCCAATGGTAGAAGTTAATTTTCCAGTCGCATCTGAAAAAGCAATTTTTTCTGCCTCTGTTCCAATTTTTCCAAGTATACTATCTGTAAAATATTTTTCTACTTTTGCGACAGCACTTGTTTCTGGCTCAACTCCTCGACCTCTTGCAAAATCAATTATTTCAGCAGCTATGTTAACAGGAGCTCTAGTTAATTTAATACTAGAATCTGCTATTGCAGCAACAAAAGCTTCTGTAG
>Ga0194124_10004544_pt1 | contig 13477 bp, 10 predicted proteins | sample TA2KigCas0mmetaG_FD_148605 | JGI IMG/M metagenome (GOLD analysis project Ga0194124, IMG submission 148605) | Freshwater microbial communities from Lake Tanganyika, Tanzania - TA2015031 Kigoma Deep Cast 0m | ecosystem: Environmental > Aquatic > Freshwater > Lake | place: Tanzania: Lake...
GCTTGCGCGACGAACGCCCAGCTCGCTCGCGTGATGCATCGGCACCGGATGTCGATGTGGTCGCTGGGATCGCACCACTGACGCGCGCACGACGCGCACCACGCTTGCGCACCACTGGCAGGAGCATCGAGGCGATGACGTAGAGCCGCGCATCGGGCCGCCGGCGCCCGGCACCCAGGAGCGCCTGCAGTTCCATGAGCAGCTCACGCGCCCGCACGAATTCCGTCGGCGTGAGCCACCCGTGATGCACAAGCGCCGCCAGCGTACGCGCCTCGGCGCTGAACTTGAGCTGGCCGCTGGCTGCCGCATCGCGACTGGCACGGCTGGCGATCTTGCAGATCACCTTCACGGTGTGGTTGTACGCCTGGTTCGCAGCCTTGCTGCCCCCATCGCGAAACCCGGGATAGATGTAGTCGGCGACGACATCGTAGGTGCGCTCGAGCCTTGGCCCGGCCTTGCGCTGCTCGAGCTCGCGCACCGCTCCGAGCCGAACGAGCTTGTCCATGTGGCGATAGAGCGCATCAGCAGGCCGATCCAGCATCGTGGCGATGTCCGCAATCGCACACGGCCCCAGCAGTCGCAGCGCCTCAAGCATCTCGAGCCGGACTGGGGCCGTCATGGTCACCCAGGCTTTCGGGCTCGTGACAGCCATCGTCTTCAGGCGACTCATTCCAGCAGTAGACGCTTGCCCGTGTCATGCGTCAACAGCGCCGCCCGGCGTACAGTGCACCATGACCACCATGATGACCTCCACGCTGCTCGACTCCGTCCAGGCCGGCACGCCCGCCTCGGTCCCCGCCATCGATGCCCTTGCGATCAACACGATCCGCACGCTGTCCATGGACGGGGTTCAAAAGGCCAAGTCCGGCCACCCCGGTGCGCCAATGGGCCTGGCACCGGTCGGCTGGGCGCTCTTCCAGGACGAACTCACCTTCGACCCCGATCGCCCGGACTGGGTCAATCGGGATCGATTCGTGCTTTCGAACGGTCACGCCTCGATGCTGCTGTATGCGCTCCTGCACCTGGCAGGCGTGAAGCAACTCGATCGCCACGGGCAGCCGACCGGCGACGAAGCGGTTTCGCTGGACCAGATCAAGGCGTTCCGCCAGCTCGGCAGCCGGACCCCGGGTCACCCCGAGTTTGGGATGACGAGCGGTGTCGAGGTCACGACCGGGCCGCTGGGCCAAGGTATCGCGACGAGCGTGGGCATGGCGATGGCCGAGCGCTGGATGGCGAGCCGATACAACCGTCCCGAGTTCGAACTCATCGCGCACCGCGTGTGGGCGATCTGCGGCGATGGCTGCCTGATGGAAGGCGTGAGCGCCGAGGCGGCATCGCTCGCCGGCCACCTCAAGCTCGGCAACCTCTGCTGGATCTACGACAGCAACCGCATCACGATCGAGGGGCACACGGATCTTGCGTTCAGCGAGGATGTGCGCCAGCGCTTCGAGGGCCACGGCTGGAACGTGCTTCGCGTGGCCGATGCCAACGACCTGCCGTCGCTGCGCGTGGCCTTCGACGGCGCACGGGCTAGCACTGACCGCCCCACACTGATCATCGTCAACACGCACATCGGCTGGGGAAGCCCCAAGAAGCAGGATTCGCACGCCGCGCACGGCGAGCCCCTTGGCGAAGACGAAATCAAGGCAACCAAGCGCGTGTACGGCTGGCCCGAGGACGCACAGTTCCTGGTGCCGGGTGAGGTCCGTGAGCGCATGGATGGGGTCTTCGGCGCGCGCGGCCGCTCGGCGCATGCAGCATGGCAAGCCCGCTTCGAGGCCTATCGCGTGAAGCACCCCGCGCTCGCGGCAGAACTCGACAGCATCATGCATCGATCGCTGCCTGCAGGCTGGGACACGGCACTGCCCATCTTCCCTGCAGATGTCAAGGGCATGGCCACGCGGGCCAGCGGTGGCAAGGTGCTCAATGCAGTCGCCAAGAGCGTGCCGTGGCTCGTCGGAGGCTCCGCCGACTTGGCACCGAGCACGAAGACCCTGATCGATGGCGAGCCGGGCATGCAGTCGAACACCCCCGGTGGACGCAACATCCACTTCGGCGTTCGCGAGTTCGGGATGGCCGCCGCGTGCAACGGCATGGCACTGTCGGGGCTGCGGTCCTATGGCGCGAGCTTCTTCTGCTTCACCGACTACGCGCGCCCCGCGATCCGCCTCGGCGCGTTGATGGAGCTTCCCGTGGTCTGGGTCTTCACCCACGATTCGATCGGCCTTGGCGAAGATGGCCCGACGCACCAACCCGTGGAGCAGCTCGCGAGCCTTCGCGCCATGCCGCACCTGAGCGTGTGGCGGCCGGGCGATGCCAACGAAGTCACCGAATGCTGGCGCCAGGCGATGCTGAACACGCACGGTTCGTCGATGCTCGTGCTGTCGCGACAGGACATTCCCACGCTTGATCGCACGGTCCTTGCTCCGGCAGCCGGCTGCGCCCGCGGTGCCTACATCCTGCGTGAAGCGAGCACGGCACCCAAGGCCATCCTGATCGGCACCGGCACCGAACTGCACCTGTGCTTGCAGGCTGCCGATCGGCTCGAGGCCGCAGGCGTCCCCACGCGCGTGGTGAGCATGCCGTGCATGACGGTCTTCGCAGCGCAAGATGTCGCCTACCGCGAGTCGGTGCTCCCCAAGGCGATCACGCGCCGTGTGGCCGTGGAAGCTGGATCCAGCCTGGGCTGGGATCGCTGGATCGGTGGCGAGGGCGCCTTCGTTGGTGTGCATGGCTTCGGAGCCAGCGCGCCCGCACCTGTGCTCTATGCGCACTACGGCATCACAGTCGATCGGATCGTGGCTGCGGCATCGTGAGCACCGCGGAGGCGCGCGATGCGGAGCGACGCAACGCACCGCGCGCCGACACGATCCCGGCAGAGCCGAGATAGCCCACCATCGACATGGTGGCGATCATGCCGGCGGCCGATGTGTTGAGTTCAAGCGCAGCGAGGTAGCCCACGATGGCCGTCGACACTGCAATGGCTGACGCCAGCCAAAGCATGGGCACCAATCGATCGGTCCAGAGCCGTGCGGTGGCGCCGGGTGCCACGAGCATGGCGACCACCAGGATCGAGCCCACAGCCTCGAACGCCACCACCGTGTTGGCCGCGACTGCCGCCATCAGCCCAAGATGCACAAGCCCCACGCGAAGCCCAAGGGTTGCCGCGTGTGCAGGATCGAAGCTCGTCGCTCGCAGCTCCTTGAAGAACGCCATCATCAGGATCACGTCGATGACGAGCGCCCCACCGAGCCATGCCCCGGCGCGAGGGACCTGCACACCGAGCAGATCCACCGTGTCGAACGGCACAAACTCGAGCAGGCCGTAGAGCACGCAGCCTGGATCAAGATCGACTTGGCGCGCAGCCAGCGACATCATGACCACACCGAGCGCAAAGAGTGAGGTGAAGGTGACCCCCAAGGCCGCATCCCGGTCCACGCGTCCAAAGCGGCCGAGCGCAGAGGAGATGAAGGCCGTGGCGATGCCGATCACCGTGGCGCCCGTCAGCATGGGCAGTACATCGCGCGTGCCTGTGAGCAGGAACGCACCCGCGATCCCAGGCAGGACGGCGTGGCTGATCGCATCACCGAGGAGCGACAGCCGTCGCAGCACGAGCCAGCAGCCCACGAGCCCGCACGCGACGCTCGCGAGGACCGCTGTCGCCATCGTCCACAGGTCGTCGTTGCTCAGCCACGGTTCGGGCGGGATCGATGGATCGATCATCGAGCGCTCCTGACGATCGAGGCATCGGCGGCGCGCCGTCGGTGTCGACGCCACATCGCGATCAACACACCGCGCTCCGGCGCCAGAAGAAGGCTGAGTACGAAGAGCACGGCTGCCGTGAGCACGATCATCGGACCCGTCGGCCAACCACCGCCGACTGCGCCACTCGGTGGAGGCAGCACCGCACTCAAGCCCGTGCCGATGATGGCGCTCGCTGCGCCGATCAAAGCCGAGATGGCGAGCATCGCACCCAGCGATGAGCTCCAGCAACGCGCCGCTGCCGCCGGGATGACGAGCAGCGCCACCACCAAGACCACGCCTACGCTGGGCAGCCCGGCCACGGTGACGAGCGCCACCAGCACGAGCAGCAGCCCGTCGAGCCGATGCACCGGCCGGCCAAGGCCCACCGCAAAGTCCCGATCAAAGCAGAGCAGCCCGAACTCCTTGCGCAGCCCAAGCACGAGCACCACCACGATGCCTGCTACGGCGAGCACCAGCCATGCATCGCTCGCCACCGCACTCGCGGCCTTGCCGAAGAGGAATCCGTCGAGCCCTGCACGATTGCCGCTGGGCTGGTTCTGAATCATGCGCGAGAGCACGATGCCCAGTCCGAAGAAGCCGCTGATCGCGATGGCCGTCGTGGCGTCCTCGCGGGTCCTGGCGAGCCGTTGCAGTAGCGCCATGGTGCCCATGCAGGCCAGTCCAAGCACCAATGCACCGAGCAGCAGCACGGCCAGGCTGCGGTCACCGGCCACGAACCACGCCAGGCAGATGCCAGGCAGCGAAGCATGCGCGACGGCATCGCCCACGAGTGCGCGGCGACGAAGCATGGCCAGCGTGCCGACCAAGGCTGCCGCGATCGCCAGCCCGGCGGTGCTCATCATGACCACCCGGGTGCTCGAATCCTGCAGCGACATCAGTCGGAGGAGTTCAGCCATGTCAGTCGCCTGCCGAGGCGGTCCGGGACTCGTACGCCGCATCAGGGAGCACCGTCAGCCGGCCTCCATAGGTGCGATGGATCGCATCGCCCGTGAATGCGGTCGCCACGGGGCCCGCAGCGATCAGGCGCTTGTTCAGGAGCAGCACATGATCGAAGCACTCGCGGACGGTCGAGAGATCATGGTGCACGGCCACGATCGTGCAGCCGCGCCGTCGGAGTGCATCGAGGACCTGCATGATGGCGCTCTCCGTGACCGCATCGACGCCCGCAAAGGGCTCATCCATCAGGTAGAGCTGTGCGCGCTGCATGAGCGCTCGTGCCAGGAAGATGCGCTGCTGCTGGCCGCCGCTGAGCTGGCTGATCTGACGATCGGCCATCGCCACGAGACCAACCTGCTCAAGGCACTCCATCGCCTGAGTGCGCTCAGTCCGGCCCGGCCGTCCAAGGAGGCCGAGCCGGCCGTACGACCCCATCAGCACGACATCGAGCGCGCTGATGGGGAACTCCCAGTCGACCGACTCCCGCTGCGGAACGTAGCCCACCTGCGCGCGCCGCTGTGCCATCGTGCCGCCGAGCACGGTCACGCGTCCGGCCACGAGCGGCACCAGACCGAGCGCTGCCTTGATCAGCGTGCTCTTGCCGGCTCCGTTGGGGCCGACGATCGCGCACATCGATGCCACGGGAATGTGCGCGTCGATCCGCTCCAGGACAAGTTCATCGCGGTAGGCGACTGAAACCCCAGAAAGGGCAAGGGCTTCCTGCATCACGGGGCCTTCCCCGCAGCCGCATCGAGCCAGACTGCGAGCAGAGCGGGCCGCGCAGGCACGATGCCGCCGAGCGCCCGAGCAATGACCTCGGCATCGTGCACCACCATGCCGACATGCGTTCCCTGCTCAGTGCCCGAGGCACCGATCGCATCACTCAGCAACTCGCCCCCGATCGTGACGGCATGACCGCGCGCGCTGCACCCCTCCACAAGGGCTTCGACCGTCTTGCGCGGCACGCTGCTCTCGATGAAGACAGCCGGCACCTTACGCTCGCAGATCAGGTCGACGAGGGCATTGAGTTCGCGCAGGCTGGCTTCGCTGTCGGTCGACAGGCCTTGGATGCCGCGCACCGCGATTCCATTGGCCCTGCCGAAGTAGCCGAAGGCATCATGTGCCGTGACCAGCAGCCGACGCTCTGCGGGGATCGAGGCCACCACCGCCTGCACATGGCCCCTGGCTGCGTCAAGCAGTTCCAGATGCGAGGCGCAGCGTGCCCGCACCGCGTCGGCTGCCTCGGGTGCATGCTCGATGATGGCATCACGGATGCGCTCGCAGGCGAACCGCCACAGCGCCAGGTCGAACCAAACGTGCGGATCGGGCTCCGGGCCTGCACCTGTCGATCGCAGCAGGCGATCCTGAGGCATGGCATCGGTCACGCACACCACCGGCACGCGCGAGCCCAGCTTGGCGATCGCATCACCCAGCCGACCCTCCAGATGCAAGCCATTCCACAGGAGCAGGCCTGCACCGGTCATGAGCCGCACATCACCGGGCGATGCCTTGTAAAGGTGCGGATCGACGCCCTCCCCCATCAGCGCCGTGACGGAGACCGCAGGGCCGCCGATGGCACGAGCCGTGTCGGCAATCATGCCGGTCGTCGCCACGACCTTCAGTGGCGGTGCGGCGACGGCCGCCGCTGCCCCCGACCACGCCAGCACGGCGGCGACCAGGCGAAGGATGGCACGGTGGGCGCACATGAGTTTGACGACTCAAACTCTAGGATGTTGATGACTCCATGTCAACGCTCGGCTAGGCTTCTCGCCATGCTCGCCACCGAAACGGTCGAGAACTACCTGAAGGCCATCTACCTGGTGCAGCGCGAGGCCGCCGCCGGCGAGGCACCCATGGGCAAGATCGCCGCTGCGCTCGGCGTGACCGCGGGTACCGCGACGAGCATGGTGAAGAAGCTCGTGGCCGCCAAGCTCGCCCGCCACGAGCGTTTCGGCGGCGTCCGGCTGACCGCCAAGGGCACGCGCGTCGCGCTCGACATCCTTCGTCGGCATCGACTGGTCGAGACCTTCCTCGTCGACACGCTCGGGCTCGATTGGTCGGTGGTGCACGACGAGGCCGAGCGCCTTGAGCACGCCATCTCGCCCATGGTGCTCGATGCCCTCGATCGTCACCTGGGCCGCCCCGCGTTCGATCCGCACGGCGATCCGATCCCGCGCGCCAATGGCGCATTGCAGGAGTCCGAGGCCATGCCGATGTCCGAACTCGGCGTCGGCGATGGTGCACGGCTCGTGCGCGTGCTCGACCAACGCGGCGACTCACTGCGGTTCCTTCGTGCAAGCGGACTCAAGGTCGGTGCCACGCTGCGGGTCATCGCCCTCGAACCCGGTGCAGGCGTCATGCGGATCCGGCCCGATGGCGGCGCCATCGTCAGCATGAGCACCACGGCTGCAGCGCGCGTGCTGGTCAGGCCCACGCGTGGTCGTCACTGAGTGATCGGGGCTTGACAGCTCGATCTGACCCGTCGCACCACGCACGATGGGTGCATGGAGCGCGCTCACGCATCGCGCTCGGTGGCACTGCCGATCGCCTAGCCTGCGCGTGGCATGCTCAGCGCCCTCCTCACCATGGCCATCACCGTCCCGCCACCAGCTCCCATCACCCCGCTCCCCTCGACGCGCCAGCTCGCCTGGCAGGACCTTGAGTTCACGGGCTTCATCCACTTCGGTCCCAACACCTTCACCGACAAGGAGTGGGGTCATGGCGACGAGCCGGCGACGGTCTTTCAGCCCACGGCGCTCGATGCGCGCCAATGGGTGCGCGTGATGAAGGATGCGGGCATGAAGGGAGTGGTCGTGACGGCCAAGCATCACGACGGCTTCTGCCTCTGGCCCACGGCCTTCAGCACGCACTCGGTGGCGTCGAGTCCGTGGAAGGACGGTAAGGGCGATGTCCTGCGAGAACTGAGTGAGGCATGCCGTAAGGGCGGCCTCAAGTTCGGTGTCTACCTCTCGCCATGGGACCGAAATAATCCGCAGTACGGCACCGGCGAGGCCTACAACGAGGTCTTCCGTTCGCAGCTGCGTGAGGTGCTCTCGTCCTACGGCCCGATCTTCGAGGTCTGGTTCGATGGGGCCTGCGGCGAGGGGCCCAATGGGAAGCGGCAGGTCTACGACTTCCCGAGCTTCCGCGCGGTCGTGCGCGAGCTGCAGCCCGATGCCGTGATCTTCAGCGATGTCGGGCCCGACATTCGTTGGGTCGGCAACGAGCAAGGGTGGGCGGGCGACACCTGCTGGGCCATGCTCAAGGTCGCGGGCCACGGCATCGGCAACGACAATCCACCGCCGACGAAGAGCCTGAATGAAGGCGACGAGGACGGCGAGTCATGGATCCCCGCCGAGTGCGATGTCTCGATCCGGCCGGGCTGGTTCTACCACGCACACGAGGACGACAAGGTCAAGACTCCCGCGCAGCTCTTCGACCTCTGGGAGCGCAGCGTCGGGCACAACGCCAACTTCCACCTGAATTTCCCTGTGGATCGTCGCGGGCTGATCCATGAGCAGGATGTGGCCGCCGTGCTGGGCCTTCGGGCGCTGATCGATGCGACCTACGGCGCTGGCACCGATCTCGCACGCGGGCGACCGACGGCCGCAGACTCGATGCGCGGCTTCAAACCGCGTGGCGCGAACGAGCCGCTTCGTCCCGAGCCCTTCGGCCCCGACAAGGCGGTCGACGGAGATCCGGCCACCTTCTGGGCGACCGATGACGGCACGACCGCGGCATCGATGGAGATCGAACTCGATCCATTGAAGGAGTTCGACCGCGTGGTGCTGGCAGAACCGATCGCGCTCGGCCAGCGCGTGAGGCACTTCCGCATCAGCGTGCCGGCCACCCCGAGCAACAACCATCGCGACTGGATCACGCTCGCCGAGGGCACGACCATCGGCCACAAGCGCATCGTGCGCGTGCCGGTGACGAAGGCGCGCCACGTGCGCATCGAGATCCTCGACAGCCGCGCCTGCCCCTGCCTGAGTTCGGTGATGGTGCACCGGACGAGGTAAGCCTCGGTGCCACGATCGCGCGAGGACACAGACACCCAGCCGTCAGGCCTCGCGCACATCACTCACACCGCGCATCACTCCCAAGTGCCCAGGTCGATGTCGTCGTCCGCAGCGGGCTCGCCCGGCGTCTTGAGCCGCAGCTCGATCGTGCGCGGCGCGCGCGGAGCATCGAGTTCGATGCGCGCTCGTTCGATCACGCGGCCATCGGGGGCGAACTCAAGCTCGACCCGCAGCGGTGCACCACGCAGCGCACCACCGGTGACGAGGCCGGTGCGCATAGCCGCCTGCACATCGGCGTTCGGCCGCCATGCGCCGCCGCCGGACTCACCGGTACGCGACTCACCAGCGAGCGCACCACGATCGTCGCGCACTGCACCGTCCGGCTGTGTGCCTTGACGCATCGACTCGGCACGCTCTGCGGCAGCCTTGGGGTCGATGCCATTGGGCATCCATTGCCTGCGGGCGATCAGGGTCTTCCAACGCGGGTACTCGACGACCTGCAGGTCGTAGCCCTTCTTCAAACGCGGCAGCACCGAATCAAGGGTCATCCAATCGACATCGACCAGCAAGCCGGACTGGCGTGCCGATTGCTTGGCCCCCTGCTGCGCCGGATCGCGCGACTCCTTGCCGTCATCGGCTCCGCGACGGCGCACCTGGCCATCGGGCCCCTTGAACCACGCGCCTTGCGCATCGCGGCCGAACTCCATGCGCTTGCCGGAGTCATCGAGCTCGAGGTAGCCGAAGGATCGCGGTTCGCTGCCCGCCACGTGCGTGATCTCGCCTTGCATGAGGCGACTGGCGACCGGACCGCCCCATCGCGTGATGCGGATCTCGTAGGTGCGCGAGCCAGGCTCTGCAAGCGCGGCCTCGGCGGATCCGATCACATCACTCGCATTCGCAGCCGATGGGCTGATCGCCATGGGCACCAGCACGGCCAGCGTGACCGCCATCAGCAGGATGGCGGCAATCGGCCCCATCGACATCGGCTGCATGATGCGTGCACGCCGCGGCTCGACCCGAGCCACCGTGGCGCCAACACTCTCGGAGGCATGCGCCGCCATGAGGCCGTGCATGACATCGTCATCCAACTGCTTTGGGTCGCGTGGATCAGGGAATGCACTGCTCATGATGGCTCCTCGTCGCGAGCATCGGCTGCATCGCGCTCATCGCTACCGGGCACCAAACCCTTGGACCGAAGACACCGCGCCACGAGGGCACGGCCGCGGATGGCGCGCTTGCTGGCCAAGTCATCGCTGATCCCGAGTTCCCCCGCGATCTCACCGATCGACTGGCCACCGCCGTAGTGGCGCTCCAGAACCTCCCGGAAGGTGGCCGGCAACGCCTGGACGCAGCCGCGCACGCCCTCGGCGAGCTGCCGACCATCGAGCTGGTCCTCGATCGCAACGAACCGCTCGGCCAGGCCCTCGATCCGCACGATCTCATTCGCATCGTCCATCGCGATGCGGCGACGGCGCGCCTCGCGGCGCACGGAGCCCATCACGACCTTGACCGCGATGCCGCGCAGCCACGGCCCGAGCGGGCGTGACGCGTCGAACTCGGCGCGGCGGGTCCAGGCGATGGCGAGGGTGTCCTGCACGAGGTCCTCCACGACATCGCTCGAGGCCACGCGGCCGCGGCACGCAGCGGCAACGAAACCGACCAGCAGGAAACGCTCCTGCGCGAGCCGGCGATCAAAGGTGTCGTGGCTCTCCATGGGTCGAATCAGCCGTTGCTGCGGGATGTCCCTTGGGGTTGCCGCGCCGGCAGGCGGGCGGACAGCCGAGGGGCGGAAATCACGAGCCCAACCGGCGTGGATGCCCGGCCGAGAACACAGTGGCGTACATGGCTCCCTGGACGGCCGCAAAGAGCGGCATCCCAAGAAGCGGCATCCCGACACAGAGCAGGAACACGCTCAGGACCAGCACGATCCCGTACACGAACAGCAGGGCGAACATTGCCGGCGCCTTGCCCGCGGTGAGCGACCACGAACGTCGGAGCGTGGCTTCAAGGCCTTCCTTGGGCAGCGAAGGGTCGGCAGCGAGCGCACCCATAAAGATCAGTCGTGGCATGATCCAGATCGAGATGGCCAAGGCTCCAAGAGCCGCCAGCAGCACACCGAAGCCACCCAGCAAGCCAATGTTTCCGAAGTTGCCATTCAGTTCGAAACCCGCGGCCAAGCCAAGCATGACCAGCCCAGGGATCACCGCTGCGACGATCGCCACCCCGATCAGCAGGATCGACACGAAGTACGCCAGCACGACCGTCCAGTAGCGCTGGAAGCCGATGAAGAGATCCGCGACCTGACCCGCACCGCGCGCAGCGCGAGCGCCGGCCACCACGAAGCCCGCAAGCAGCGGGCCGCCGATGAAGATCGAGAGCAGCCATCCAACGAGATCGAGCCCGAGCGCACCGGGCGCAGTTGTGCCGGACTCTTCGGCCGCCGCACGCAGCATCTCAGCGATCATGCCCGGCACGCTGAGCGCGTACGACAACGCCAGATAGATCAGCCCAATCAGCACGAGCGCGCTCCGCCTTGCCTTGAACGCCTTGTGGCCAAGCTGCGACGAACCGCCGTAGGTGAAGGCCGGCAACTCCTCTTCAGGTATGGGTGTCGTGGCCAAAGGCGGGTGTGATGCGCCAAGCACCGCATTGGCGCGTGCGGTCATGCTGGCACCGCCTGCAAGCTGCGCGAGCAACGACGCGATGACGGGGTCCTGAGCGGCCGTCGTCCACGCGGTGTCGCCCACCGAGCAGACCTTCGTCCCGGCACTGATCCGGCCCAGGGCGACCAGGCGCTCGATGGCTACGCGATCGTGCGGTCCCGTGGGCTGCCCCGATTCGACGATGTACCAGTGCATGCTCAGCCTCCTGTGCGAATGGCGTGCGCGGAGTCTAGTTCAGCCACCATGCTGGTGCGCTGGTGCCGACCGGCCGCGACCACCGCGCAGCCGCAGCGAATACAGCAGGAAGAAGAAGGTCGGCACCACGAGTTGGTCCATGATCGTCGACCCGAGCATGCCGCCGAAGACCGACACGCCGATCGACCGGCGGCTCTGCGCCCCAGCGCCGACCGCGATCACAAGCGGCAGGATCCCCAGCATGAAGCTCAGGCTCGTCATCATGATCGGGCGCAGCCGCAGGCGCGATGCCTCGCTCGCCGCCTGCAACGGGGTCTCGCCGCCGTCGGCGCGGACCTTCGCGAACTCGACGATGAGGATCGCATTCTTCGCCGCCAGGCCCACGAGCATGACAAGCCCGATCTGCGCGTACACATCCAGCTTGCGCCCGGTCCAGTGCAAGGCCAGCAGCGCAAAGAGCACGGCAAAGGCCACCGCCAGCAGCACGTTGAAGGGCAGCACCCAGCTCTCGTAGAGCGCCGCGAGCAGGAGGAACACCGCGATGAGTGCCATCGAGAAGATCACCGGGGCCAGGCCGCTGGCCTCGATCTCCTGGAACGTCGTACCGGTCCACTCGTACGAGAAGCCCTCGGGCAGCGTCGCCTTGGCCACCTCGTCGATCGCCTTGATCGCATCGCCCGATCCGTAGCCACCGGCGGTCTGGCCGTTCACCTGCACCGTGTTGTAGAGGTTGTAGTGCGCGGCGTTGTCGGTGCCGGCCTTCAGGACCGGCCGCGAAAAGCTGGAGAAGGGCACCATCTCACCCGAGGCGTTGCGGACCCGCAGGCCCATGATGTCGGCCACATCCATGCGGCTGCCCGGCTGCGCCTGCACCATGACGTTGTAGACCTGGCCGAACTGGTTGTAATTGTTCACGAACGCCTGGCCCATCGTGGTACCGAGCGTGTCGAAGACCGTGCCCATGTCCAGGCCCAACGCGTAGACGCGGGTGCGATCGATGTCGAGGGTGATCATCGGCACCGAATTGGTGAACGGCGTGTTCAGTTCGCTGAGTTCCGGCCGCGTCGATGCCTCGGCAAGGAACGCATCGGTCACCTTGGCGAGTTCATCGAAGTCCTGGCCCGCGAGCGCCTCGAGCTGGAGCTGCCAGCCGCCCACGGTGCCCAGTCCCGGGATCGGCGGCGGTGGCGCCGGCAGCACGGTCGCCTCGGGCATCGAGAGCAACTCAGGCGCCGCGCGCAGGATGATCGAGCGAACATTTTCCGTCGCCGGATCGCGCTCATCCCAGGGCTTCAGCGTGACGATGACGACGCCCGCGTTTGTCGAGAGCGAGCCCGTCAGGAAGTTCAGCCCGTTGATCTGGATCGCGTCGGCCACGGCCTTGTCGCGATGCACGATCTCCTGGATCCGGTTCGAGACCTCCTGCGTACGCAGCAGGCTCGCGCCCGGCGGCAGCTGGTAGAGGACGAAGTACGCACCCTGGTCCTCGTTGGGCACGAACGAGGTCGGCACCACGCGGAGGTAGTGCCACACACCTACGCAGCCGATGAGGAACGACGCCACCACCGCGTACCAGTGCTTGCAGAGCCATTGCACCAGTCGTGCATAGTGATCGCTGAGCCAGTCGAAGCCACGGTTGAAGGCGACGAACGGGCCAAACGTGCTCGGCTCGCCGTGGCGCAGGAAGACCGCGCAGAGCGCCGGTGAGAGCGTCAGCGAATTGACGGCGCTGAAGGCGATCGAGAAGGCGATCGTGAGGGCAAACTGGTTGTAGAGCTGGCCCGTGATCCCGGGCATGAGCGCGGCCGGGATGAACACCGCCAGCAGCACCGAGCTCGTCGCCACGATCGGACCACCAACTTCCTTCATGGCCCTGACGGCTGCCTCGCGGGGGTCCGT
>Ga0194124_10004546_pt1 | contig 13476 bp, 11 predicted proteins | sample TA2KigCas0mmetaG_FD_148605 | JGI IMG/M metagenome (GOLD analysis project Ga0194124, IMG submission 148605) | Freshwater microbial communities from Lake Tanganyika, Tanzania - TA2015031 Kigoma Deep Cast 0m | ecosystem: Environmental > Aquatic > Freshwater > Lake | place: Tanzania: Lake...
ATCGTAGCAGTGAAGTTTATTTGCTAGGCTTTGCAAAAGCTTAAAAAGTCTCATTAAAGTCATATAATTAGGTTTAAAATAAAGTGATTAAAACAGATGATACGAGGTCATCCATCAATTGAATAACCACACACTAAAAAGTATTGCCATTTGGGTCGCGATCGCACTCATTCTTATGACTGTTTTCAATCAGTTTTCGGGCTCTTCGAAAAATGATACTTCACTGGTCTATTCACAATTTATGGAACAAGTGAAAGATGGCAAGATCGCCAAAGTTGAAATTGATAACCACAAAATTAAAGGAACAACGAGCGAAGGTAAGAAATTTAATACCTATGCGCCGACAGATCCTTGGTTGGTATCTGATCTTCTAAAAAATAATGTCATCGTTGAAGCTAAGCCTGAAGAGCAACAATCGATCCTTATGAGCATTTTCATTTCATGGTTCCCGATGATTCTTCTGGTAGGCGTATGGATTTTCTTTATGCGTCAAATGCAAGGTGGCTCCAAAGGTGGCGGCCCATTTTCATTTGGTAAGAGTAAAGCAAGACAGCTTGATCAAACGAACAATCAGACCACATTTGCTGATGTCGCAGGATGTGATGAAGCTAAAGAAGAAGTCACTGAGATTGTTGAGTTCTTAAAAGATCCAGGCAAATTCCATAAATTAGGCGGCCGCATTCCAAGGGGCGTGCTCATGGTGGGACCTCCAGGCACAGGTAAAACATTATTGGCTCGCGCCATCGCTGGCGAAGCAAAAGTCCCTTTCTTCACGATTTCAGGATCTGACTTCGTAGAAATGTTTGTAGGTGTAGGTGCTGCTCGTGTTCGCGATATGTTTGAGCAAGCTAAAAAAAGCGCACCATGCATTATCTTTATCGATGAAATTGATGCGGTAGGTCGCCATCGTGGTCAAGGTACCGGCGGCGGTAATGATGAGCGCGAACAAACACTCAATCAACTTTTAGTTGAGCTCGATGGCTTTGAAGCAAATTCAGGCGTGATTGTCATTGCGGCAACCAATCGTGCCGATGTATTAGATAAAGCGCTCCTTCGTCCGGGACGTTTCGATCGTCAAGTGATGGTGTCACTCCCTGATATTAAAGGTCGCGAAGAAATTCTATTAGTTCATATGAGAAAAATTCCAGCAGATCCTGATGTGAAGGCAAGCATCATTGCAAGAGGTACGCCTGGTTTTTCAGGTGCAGACTTAGCCAACCTTGTGAACGAGTCAGCATTGTTTGCAGCGCGTCGTAATAAACGCACCGTAGATATGCAAGATTTTGAAGACGCTAAAGATAAAATCTTTATGGGACCTGAAAGAAAATCACTCGTGATGCGAGAAGAGGAGCGTATGAATACGGCATACCATGAATCAGGCCATGCAGTCGTTGCAAAGTTGTTACCTCATGCAGATCCGGTTCACAAAGTGACTATCATGCCTCGCGGTTGGGCATTGGGCTTGACCTGGCAACTGCCAGAGTTTGATCGTCTGAGCAACTATAAGAATAAGATATTAGAAGAAATTTCAATTCTCTTTGGTGGACGCATTGCTGAAGAAGTATTTATGAAGCAAATGTCGACAGGTGCATCGAACGATTTTGAGCGCGCAACAAAATTAGCACGAGATATGGTCACGCGTTATGGTATGTCAGAAAAATTGGGGACGATGGTTTATGTGGGTCAAGATCAGGATTCATTCTTTGGTGCTATGTCTTCTAAAACCATTTCTGAAGCCACTCAACAAAAAGTCGATGCTGAAATTCGTCGTATTCTAGATGAGCAATACAGTGTTGCAAGAAAATTGATTGAAAAAAATCGTCGTAAAGTTGAGGCGATGGCGAAAGCGCTGCTTGAATATGAAACCCTTGATGCGGATCAGATTAATGACATCATGGCAGGTAAAAAAGTAAGGCCGCCAAAGCCTAAACAAACTCCAAACCCACCTAAGAGCGATAAAGGATCTTCAGATACGAAAGTAGCTGTGGTTCCTCAACCCAGCGCTAAAGGCTAAATGAAATCAAGGCTAGTTTATCTAGCCTTTGTTTTTTTATGATGCTGCAATTAAATAAACATGTCTTTGATGTAAAACGCCCACTCATTATGGGTATTTTAAATATCACACCTGATTCATTTTCAGATGGTGGCCAATACTTCACTTTGGATAGCGCATTAAAGCGCGCGCATCAAATGATTGAAGAGGGTGTGGATATCATCGATATTGGAGGGGAGTCAACTCGCCCAGGATCAGATCCTGTCAGTGTAGATGAAGAATTAAAACGTATTACACCCATCATTGAGGCTTTAAAAAAAGAGTCTGACATTGCTATCTCTATTGATACCTATAAGCCAGAAGTGATGAAAGCAGTGATTGATCTGGATGTGGCGATGATTAATGATGTGTATGCATTAAGTCAGCCTGGTGCTATTGATGTCATTAAAGAGTCTAATGTCGGCCTATGTCTAATGCATATGCAAGGTACACCTAAGACGATGCAGGTGAATCCTCAGTATTCCAATGTTGTGAGTGAGGTGAAATTGTTTTTAGAAGCACGCGTCAATCATCTCATGCTTGAGGGTATTGATCAGTCACGCATCATTTTAGATCCAGGTTTTGGATTCGGTAAAACATTCGAACACAATATAGAGCTTCTGCAACATCTCGAATCATTTCAATCCTTAAAATTTCCACTTCTGGTTGGGCTCTCCAGAAAATCATTCATTAGAAAAATTTTAAATGGTGACTCTGATGATCATTTATCAGGTAGCCTCTCCGCAGCTATCTTTTCTGTTATAAAAGGCGCTAAAATACTTCGAGTTCATGATATAAAAGCAACAAAGAGCGCACTTAAAATCATCAATGTAGCGCAAGGTACAACTTAATTATGGCAAGACATTATTTCGGTACAGACGGTATTCGAGGTGTCGTGGGACAAGATCCCATCACACCTGATTTCTTCGTTCGTCTAGGGTTCGCTATCGGATCGATGCTTGTCAAAAATAATACGGATAAAAAAATCAAACATCCAAGTGTTGTCATTGGCAAAGACACAAGGGTTTCAGGTTACATGCTGGAGTCAGCACTAGAGGCTGGATTTATAGCTGCAGGTGTCAATGTGTATTTAACAGGCCCTATGCCAACACCAGCGGTTGCTTATCTAACTAAAGCTTTAAGATCACAAGCAGGTATTGTGATCTCTGCCTCACATAATCCATTTCCAGATAACGGCATTAAAATATTTTCAGAGGCTGGAAAAAAGTTACCTGATGCCTTTGAAGCGGAAGTGGAATTAGCACTAAGCCAACCTATCACAACAGTATTGCCTCAGATGCTTGGAAAAGCCAAGCGTGTGGATGATGCAGAAGGTCGTTATGTTGAGTTTTGCAAAAGTACATTCCCAGAAAAACTTAATCTTCGTGGTCTCAAAATTGTGCTCGATTGTGCCCATGGTGCGACTTATCATGTTGCCCCAAAAATATTCTCTGAACTTGGTGCTGAAGTGATTGCTATCGGTAATGAGCCTGATGGATTTAATATTAATCTCGATGTAGGTTCTACACATCCCAAAACCATCAAAGAAGCCACCTTAAAACATAAAGCAGATATAGGCATTGCCTTTGATGGCGATGGGGACCGTGTTGTGATGATTGACCACTTAGGAAATATCATTGATGGCGATCAACTCCTTTTGGTGATCACACGTGCTTTAAAAGAAAAAAATCAATTAAAAGGTGGCGTGGTTGGAACGCTCATGACGAATATGGCGATTGAAAAAGCCCTCTATGATCTAGGCGTGGAATTTGTAAGAACGCAAGTAGGTGACCGTTATGTTCTAGAAGCTCTACTTGAAAAAGGTTGGCTCATTGGTGGAGAAAATTCAGGCCACATACTTACCCTAGATCAGCATTCAACGGGAGATGCTATTATCGCTTCCTTACAAGTTTTAAAATCTTTAAGACTTCTTAATCAATCACTTCATGAGGCGACCAAAGATGCACCGCTCTATCCTCAAGTATTAATCAATGTTGAGACACACAAAAAAATTGATTTAGGAAAAAATAAATCAATTCAGGATGCGGTAAAAAAAGTAGAAGTTCAATTGAACAGCAAAGGACGCGTGCTCTTAAGACCTTCAGGCACAGAGCCTAAGATTCGTGTCATGGTCGAGGGTGAAGATTTTGAGGCTATTAAAAATCATGCGCACTTCATTGCTGACACAGTAAGGGAAGTTGCCTAATTACAATCCAAATATTTTTAGATAGCCAATCATGAATAAAGGGATTTGCAATCCAAAGTTAATCATAATGGCTTTGTCCTTATTTAAATATCCTGCAAACGTCCAGCCCATCACCCCTATACTATGACAAAAAATATTGTAAGGGTAGAGATTAAGGTTGGTGAGAAGCAATCCCAGTAAAATAAAAAAAGTAGCAAACCACTTTAAATTTTTTTTAAAGAATTTTTTTAAAGTATGAATCAATTGGACAGAACTAACCGAATTTACCTGTAATGTAATCTTCCGTTTCTTTTCTGCTCGGGTTGGTGAAGATCTTATCTGTCGCATCGAACTCAATCATCTCACCTAGGTACATATAAGCTGTGTAATCAGAAATACGTGCAGCCTGTTGCATGTTATGCGTCACGACCAAGATAGATAATTTATTTTTTAATCCAGACATCAGCTCTTCAATATTCACAGTTGCAATAGGATCAAGTGCGGAAGTAGGCTCATCGAATAACATAATTTCAGGGTCAGTCGCTAAAGCACGCGCAATACATAAGCGCTGTTGTTGACCGCCGGATAAATTAAAAGCTAAATCTTGTAATCTACTTTTTACTTCATTCCAAAGCGATGCACCTTTTAATGCTTCCTCTACCTTATCATCAACCGCAGACTTTGATCTTTCACCACGTACCCTTAATCCATAGGCTACGTTCTCATAAATAGATTTTGGAAAAGGATTGGGTTTTTGAAACACCATGCTGATACGCATGCGCACTTCAATGGGATCAACACCTTTACCAAGGACGTTTGTATTGTCAGGATGAAGAAGAATTTGACCCTCATAGCGATTACCAGGATAAAGATCATGCATGCGATTAAAGCAACGTAAGAATGTAGATTTACCACAACCGGAAGGCCCAATGAGGGCAGTGATTTTATTTTCATAAACAGGAAGACTTACATTTTTTAATGCCTTAGTTCCATTCGCATAAAAAAAGTTAAGATTCTTTGCTTCAGCTTTAATGTTTAATTTATTTTCTGACATTTTTTTTCCTGTAAATAAAATTTACCATTTAATATTTTTTCTAATGCGATATCGTAACCAAATCGCTGTGCCGTTCATGAGCAGTGTGAGCAAAATAATTACAACACCAGCTGCAGCTGCGTTAATATGAAATGCATGCTCAGGTCGTGAGAGCCAGCTAAACATTTGAATCGGTAGAACGGTAAATCCAGAATGTAACCATTCAAAAGAAATAAATGGCGCTGAGCTGGAAATAGGCGCTGGCGGTAAGAACGCGATGAAGGTGAGGGCTCCCACAGTAATAATAGGCGCTGTTTCACCGAGTGCTCGAGCCATACCAATAATGATACCGGTCAAAATGCCACCAAATGAATACTGAATGACGTGATGCAATACAACCTGCCACTTCGTCGCACCAACTGCATAAGCAGCTTCACGAATAGCAATAGGGATAGATCGAATTGCTTCACGTGTGGATACGATGACAATAGGTAACATTAAAAGACCGAGTGTGAGTCCCGCGGTGACAATCGTTTGTCCAAGATGAAAGGTGTATACAAAAAGCCCCAGTGCGAGTAAGCCATAAATAATGGATGGCACACCAGAAAGATTGGTGACATTGATTTCAATAATGTCAGTGAACCAATTCTTGGGCGCATATTCTTCTAAATAAACGCCAGCCGCGACCCCCATAGGCACTGCAGTAATAAAGGTGACCAGCATAATCAGTGATGAACCTACCCATGCTGACAAAATGCCTGCATGTGCCGCACGTCTTGATGGAAAGTCGGTGAAGAATTCATAATTTAATTTAGGGTAGCCATCCATCACAAGATCGACAAATAGAATAAGTAATGTAAGGAGGGCGAATATGATGGTCAATAAACCAATCGATGAAAAAATAAAGTCGTTACGCTTATGCTTTCGAATCATAGCGCGCACTTCGTTAAGCGTTTTAGGCTTGATTAAACTAAATTCAGAGTCCATTTTATCTTTCACCATACATTAATATCTCTCTGCAAATCGTTTACGAGCCATATGACCTAGAATGTTAAATAGGAAGGTCAGTAAAAATAAGACCATACCTGCTGCAAAAATACTCTGATAGCCTAAGCTACCATGCGGCAAATCTCCCATCGCGACTTGCACGATGTAGGCTGTGATGGTCGCTGCCCCTTCGAGTGGATTAAAGGTAAAGCTAGGCTGCTGTCCTGCTGCGATCGCGACGACCATCGTTTCTCCGACTGCACGACTGATCCCCAAAATATAGGCCGCAATAATGCCCGATGTGGCGGCGGGTGTGACGACACGAATCGCTGTTTGAAATTTAGTCGCTCCCATCGCATAAGAACCTTCTCGCATATGCATAGGCACTGCTTTCATCGCATCCTCCGCAACTGATGCGATGTAAGGGATAATCATGACACCCATGACGATACCGGCTCCTAGCATGTTAAACGTAGGTAAGTCCGGATTTAACTTCTGAAGTAAGGGTGTCACAAAAAGAAGGGTAAAGTAACCAAAGACCACTGTCGGCACACCGACAAGAAGTTCTAAGATAGGCTTTACACTCTCACGTGTTTTGTGTGATGCAAATTCAGAGAGGTAGATTGCAGCAATCGTGCCAATAGGGATTGCAATCATCAGCGCCACGAAAGAGGTTGTGAGTGTGCCTGATACCAGAGGCAAGATGCCGTAGTGTGCATCTTCAAAGAGCGGGCTCCATTGTCTGCTCGTTAAGAACTCAATCACGCTGACCTCTCTAAAAAACCCTGAGGCTTCAGTGACTAGAATATAAACAATACCTAAGGTAATAAAAGTAGCAGCAAGCGCTGCAAAAAGCAGAATGATTTCGATGATGCGTTCAATAAAGTTTCGCTTAATATTTTTAGCGAGCCTTTTACTGATGGGTGGATCTTGTAATGGAGTGATTGCCAATTTATTTTTTCTATAGAGTTACATAAAAATTATTGTAACGTTTCAAAGTTAAAAAAGGCGGCATTATGCCGCCTTTTTTAATAGTTACTCACTTGCTTTAAAGGTCTTTCAGTGCTTAGTCTTTGATGCGCTTGATCAGATCTTCAATTTTTAAACCAACCTCGGGGGTACCATTAAAACCTGAACCCGATTTTTTACTTTGCCAGTGTTTGGATACTGCTGCGTATTCAGAAGAATTGAGTGGCACATATTTCACTTCCTTCACGAGCTTAGGTGCATTAGCGATGTAGTACTCCACAAAAGCTTTCACATCTTTATCAAACGCACCTTTGGCACCATTGACGTAGATAAATAAAGGGCGTGCTAGGGGTTGGTATGTGCTATCCATCACAGTGGCTTCTGAAGGGAGAACACCATTCGTTTTATCCTTTGGCACGATAGCCACAGCGTTTAGTTTATCTTTATTTTCAAGGTAGTACGCTAAACCAAAGTAACCTAAGCCACCCTTATCCCCTGATACACCAGTCACTAACACATTGTCATCCTCAGACGCTGTGAAGTCAGAGCGACATGATTTAGCGCGGCCATTAATCGCTTCGGTGAAGTAGTCAAAAGTGCCTGAGTCAGCGCCTGGGCCAAATAACTTCATGGGTTGATTAGGCCAGGCAGGGTTGACATCTTTCCAGCTTTTGACAGAGCTACCTGACGCCCAAATTTTGTTAAGCTCAGCCACAGTGATGGATTTTGCCCAGTCATTCGCTTTATTAGTCACGACTGTTAAAGCGTCGTAAGCGATAGGTAATTCAATAAAAGTCACACCACTTTCAGCACACATATCCATTTCTTTTTTAGAAATGGGTCTCGATGCATTTGAGATCATCGTTTCACCGCGACAGAATTTTTTAAAGCCACCGCCTGTGCCTGAGACACCTACAGTGACTTTCGTACCTGTTTTCTTTTGGAAGTCTTCAGCAACCGCTTCAGTGATTGGGTAAACGCTAGAAGAACCGTCAATGGAAATCGTTTTATCTGCGGCGTGGATGTTGAATGAGAAGGTGAGGGTTGAAGCAAGGAAAGCTGCCAAACCTAAGCTATTGATTTTGTTATATTTCATAAAAGGCTCCGGTATTTGTTTTAAGTGATTGAATCAGGCATTAGTGTATGAGCTAATTGTGACAGATATATGACAGAAAATTAAGTAACCATTTAAATGTATAATTCTTTGTTTTTATAGATAAAAAGACCCATGGATGCAGAGACCCTTAACCTCATTGAGCACCGACTTAATGGATTAAATGAACGCCATCAAGCACTTAGGGGGTACCTTTGACTTTGACGTCAAAAAGTCTCGCTTAGATCAGATTTCAAAAGAACTTGAAGATCCCTCGATCTGGAATGATCAAGCCAAAAGTCAGACCTTAGGCAAAGAAAAGCGTGATCTTGACTTTATTGTGAGCGGACTTGAGACGCTTGCAATCAATTTGAAAGACCAGTGTGAGCTATTTGAATTGGCTCGCATGGAACATGATGACGAGACGCTTAAAGTTGTTTTAGAAGAAAGCGACACTTTAGAAAAAAGTGTGGAGGCGATGGAATTCCGTCGCATGTTCTCTCATTCCATGGATGCAAACAATTGTTTCATTAACTTCCAATCAGGCAGTGGTGGCACTGAAGCCCAAGATTGGGCAAATATGCTTCTCCGCATGTATATAAGGTATGGAGAAAGAAAAGGATTTAAAGTAGAGGTGCTCGATATTTCAGATGGCGATATCGCAGGCATTAAAAGTGCGACCTTAAAAATATCTGGCGATTATGCGTTTGGGCACTTAAGAACTGAAACCGGTGTCCATCGATTGGTTCGAAAATCACCTTTTGATTCTGGCAATAGACGTCATACATCCTTTGCAAGTGTGCAGGTGTATCCTGAGGTAGATGACTCCATTGAAGTGGATATCAATCCAGCAGATTTAAGAATTGATACTTTTAGAGCTTCAGGTGCTGGAGGCCAGCATATTAATAAGACTGACTCAGCGGTTCGTATTACACATATACCTACCAATACGGTGGTGCAGTGTCAGGATGATCGATCGCAGCACCGCAATAAAGCGGAAGCCATGAATATGTTACGCGCACAACTTTATGCGTTAGAGTTAAATAAACGTAACGAAGAAAAACAAGCGCTGGAAGATGCTAAAACAGACATAGGCTGGGGACATCAAATTAGAAGCTACGTGCTCGACCAATCGCGAATCAAAGATTTAAGAACCAATGTTGAAATAGGCAATACGCAAGGTGTACTTGACGGTGACCTTGATCCATTTATTAGTGAAAGCTTAAAGCAGGGAGTGTAAAAAGTGTCAGAAGAAAATCAATCGATCGAGCAGAATGAAAATCACGTCATATCAGAGCGACGTGAAAAATTAAAAAAATTGAGAGAGGCTGGCGTTGCATTTCCAAACGATTTTAAGCCACAACATTTTGCAAAAACTATTCATGAAATGTATGGTTCTCTCGAGAATGAGGCGCTTGAACCCAAAGCCGTTGAAGTCATTGTGGCAGGTCGCATGATGTTAAAGCGTGTCATGGGTAAGGCAAGCTTCGCCACACTTCAAGATGGATCGGGACGCATTCAACTTTTTATCTCAAAAGAAAATATTAAAGATAATCATGCTGAAACAATTTATGAAAATTTTAAACACTGGGATCTTGGTGACATCTTAGGTGCGAGTGGTGTCTTATTTAAAACTAAAACAGGCGAGCTTTCTATTCGCGTGAGTCATTTAAGATTGCTCACAAAATCTATCCGACCCTTACCTGAAAAATTTCATGGACTCTCAGATCAGGAAGTGAAGTATCGTCAGCGTTATGTTGATCTCATTATGAGCGAAGAGACAAAGCAAACATTTTTAACAAGATCAAAAATCATGAGTGGCATTCGAGCGTTCATGGTCAAGCATTGTTTTCATGAGGTGGAGACACCGATGCTCCATCCGATTCCGGGCGGTGCTGCAGCGAAACCATTTGTAACACACCACAACGCGCTTGATATGCAAATGTATATGCGTATAGCGCCTGAACTTTATTTAAAGCGATTAGTGGTAGGTGGTTTTGATCGTGTGTTTGAAATCAATCGTAATTTTAGAAACGAAGGATTGAGCGTAAGACATAATCCAGAATTTACTATGATGGAATTTTATGCAGCCTATACCGATTACAACTGGCTCATGCAATTCACAGAAGATTGTATTCGTGATGCAGCGATGATTGCATTAGGAAAGACAACTATTGAATATCAAGGTAAAGAAATTAATTTCACAGATCCGTTCGAGCGACTCACCATCGTGGGCGCAATTAAGAAATATGCGTCTCAATATACAGACGCTCAACTTCATGATGAAAAATTTCTACGTGTAGAACTTTTGAAATTCGATCACAAAGCATTCGATCACGCAGGTCTGGGTGCTTTACAGCTAGCGCTTTTTGAGGCCACAGCCGAATCTCAACTTTGGAATCCAACCTATATTATTGATTACCCAGTGGAGGTATCGCCGCTAGCTCGTGCGTCGGATAAGAATAAAGACATCACAGAGCGGTTCGAGCTCTTCATCGCAGGTCGTGAAATTGCAAATGGTTTTTCTGAATTGAATGACTCTGAAGATCAAGCCCAACGTTTCCATCACCAAGCGAAGGCAAAAGAGGCGGGTGATCATGAGGCGATGTTTTATGATGCTGATTTTATTCGAGCGCTTGAATATGGCATGCCACCCACCGGTGGGTGCGGTATCGGGATTGATCGACTCGTGATGCTTCTCACAAACAGTCCCTCGATTCGTGATGTGATTTTATTCCCACACATGCGTCCTGAGGTCAATTAGTTTATTCACTGTTGATGAGAAATTTTTTTAGATAAGCTTCAATGAATCAATCAATAGTTTTTTAGGAAAGCTTTGCACTCACTAGAATCATTTTCATCGATAGAATTCAATCATATTTTAGTTCTCATATAGCTTCATTATCCTTAAAGTGCCTTAATAGCCTTATTTAGGCTCGGCAGGCCAATGTTGTTTTTTTTACAACAAATAAACATTCTTTTTAAAAAAATGACATGCAATAATTCTTTGTCATATAAGTGTCATATTGCCCCTGTACAGTTCATCCATCTTAAAAAAGAATATTTCTAAGAAAACTATTAAGAATTTTATACAAAGGGGTAACGCATGCAATTCATTCAAAAAAAATTAGTGGCTGCAGTATCTGGCGCTGTCTTACTTATGACAGGTCAATTAGCTTTTGCCGATAACACATCTGATCTTGTGGATGCGCTTGTTTCAAAAGGCATCTTGACTGAAGAGGAAGGGAAGCTATTAACCAAGGGCCATAAAGGCGAAGTAGAATCAGAAAGGAAAAAACGAGAAAAAGACTGGACAAGCCATATCAAGATTAACGGTTACGTGCAAAATCGCGTGACAGCAATACAAGGCGGGGATGAGGGCGCTGTTCTTTGGCCAGACCCATCCGTAGGTGACGATACGTCAGGAAGTGGTCGAGGTCAAAACTTTAGAATCCGCCGTGCCCGTATTATTTTTTCAGGCCAAGTGGGCGACCACCTAGGATTCTACATTCAACCTGACTTTGCGAGCTCTGCAGGCTCTGGCGGTACAGGCACTTCTTACTCGAACAATATTACTCAACTTCGTGACGCCTACGGCGATATTTTTATCGACAAACGTAAAGTACACCGTATCCGCGTGGGTCAGTCAAAAGTACCTTATGGTTACGAAAACTTGCAGTCATCTTCAAACCGTCTAGCGCTAGACCGTGTGGATGCGCTTAACAGTGCGGTGCGTGACGAGCGAGACACGGGCGCGTTCTACTACTTCACACCAGAAGCAGTTCAGGAATTGTTTAAAGAGATTGCAGATAAGGGTCTCAAACACACAGGTAACTACGGCATGTTTGGTGCTGGTTTCTACATGGGCCAGGGTGCTAACCAAAATGACTCGAACGATAACTGGCACGGGATAGCCCGTTTTACTTATCCTTGGAAAACAGAATCAGGCCAGATCTATGAGGCAGGTATCCAGGGCTATAAGGGTAGGTTTGTAAGATCTGCCGGAACGTATACCAAGACTCCTGGTGCTTCTGCTGTAACCCCAACTCGTTTAAATCAAGGTGAGTTTGAGGACGAACGTGTAGCGGTAAGCTTCCGCATGTACCCTCAACCATGGGGTATAGAGGGCGAGTGGACTTCGGGCAGAACCCCAGGGCTAGAGATGAATGAAGGCACAAATGGTACAGTTGCAAACCGTAACTTGCATGGTGGTTACATCCAAGGCTCTTATTATGCAAATGACGTCTACCTATTTAATTCAAATATTGGTAACTTGATCCCGTTCCTAAAATGGCAGTACTTCGACGGCTACAACAAGGCCGAAACCAACGCACCAAAAAATCAGGTCAATGATTGGGAGTTGGGTGTCGAGTGGCAGATTGCACCAGAGGTTGAGTTGGCTGCGGTTTACCATAGAATGAACCGTACCAACATGACTACGTCAGGCAACCACAACGACGTAAACGGCTCATATAGACGCTTTGAAGCGGAAGCACTTCGTTTACAGCTTCAGTACAACTTCTTCTAAAAAATTGAAGTTTCCCCTTTAGCCACCTTGAGTTCTCAAGGTGGCTTTTTTTATTTAAATCTCAACCTAGCCAAAGCTTGATGGGTATTTAAAACAGGTCCAGTAGCTTTTGTCTCTAACAGTCTAAGTCGTTCCGACATGACTTTTTAAAAGATAGGGTGCACTGATTTGCATCAGCGATGCACCATGAGCATGCGAATCAGTATCTTTGAGTCTTGCGTTACCTTCACAATTTTTAGAGTCTAACACCTCCACTTTCAGCACTAAGTGTGCTCGCCAACGCATTCGTGATAGTTGGCATAGTAATTGCTTGACTACTAAGTAAGAGCAACAACATCGTTTTAATTGGGTTGTTGCATATCAAATTTACTGGGTAGGAGTGCATGATGAATAAAAAGGCCTTGGTTTTATTATGTTTTACATTGCTTAACTTTTATTTATGGAGCGATGCGTTTGCGATGCCTCAAGAAAGCCCTGTTACATGAATTAAACGCTCAGGTGCTACGTGTAGAGGTTAAACATAACAATGGAAGCAATGGCTTAGGCTCAGGCGTTGTGATTGCAAAAAATCAAGTCATAACGAATTGTCATGTGGTTATGGATGCTAAAAATATTAAGGTGCTGTCTCATGGTAAAGCGCTCAGTGGGG
>Ga0194124_10004553_pt1 | contig 13457 bp, 14 predicted proteins | sample TA2KigCas0mmetaG_FD_148605 | JGI IMG/M metagenome (GOLD analysis project Ga0194124, IMG submission 148605) | Freshwater microbial communities from Lake Tanganyika, Tanzania - TA2015031 Kigoma Deep Cast 0m | ecosystem: Environmental > Aquatic > Freshwater > Lake | place: Tanzania: Lake...
GCCTGCAGCGCAGCGATCTGATCATCGTGGCCGGCCGCCCGGCCATGGGCAAAACCTCGATCGTGCTCAACATCGCCAAGAACGTGGCCCAGCTGCACCAGCTGCCGGTGTGCGTGTTCTCGCTCGAGATGAGCAAGGAGCAGCTCACCTACCGCCTGCTGTCGATGGAAGTGGGCATCGAGAGCGGCCGCCTGCGCACCGGCCGCCTGCAGCAGGAGGAATGGCCGCTGCTGGGCCAGGGCATCAACAGCCTGGGCCAGCTGCCGCTGTTCATCGACGACAAGCCCAACAGCGGCGTGCTGGAGATGCGCTCGCTGTGCCGGCGGCTGATGGCCGAAACCGGCAAGGACCTGGGCCTGATCGTGATCGACTACCTGCAGCTGATGGAGGGCAGCACCCCCGACAACCGCGTGCAGGAGCTGAGCCGCATCACCCGCGGCCTCAAGGGCATGGCCCGCGAACTCAACGTGCCGGTGATGGCCCTCAGTCAGCTGAGCCGGGGCGTCGAGTCGCGCACCAACAAGCGCCCGATGCTGAGCGACCTGCGCGAATCGGGCTCGATCGAGCAGGACGCCGACCTGGTGCTGATGATCTACCGCGACGAGTACTACAACCCGGAAACTCCCGACCGCGGCATCACCGAGGTGATCGTCACCAAGCACCGCAACGGGCCGGTGGGCACCGTCAAGCTGCTGTTTGAGCCCCAGTTCACCCGCTTCCGCAACCTCGCTGCCTAACCGCCCATGCCATAGGCGACCACAGCGGCCACGTAGGCCTGTTGATCGGCCAACAGCTCAGGCGATTGGTCGATCTGGGTCGAAGGCGGGTCGATCACAAAATCGGGGGCACCGCGCCCGATCTCCAGGTTGAAATCTGCGAAGTGGTGAAAGGTGGAGTGGTGCACCACGGCCCCACGGCCCGGTGCTTCATCGAGGATGGCGGTGATCTGCTCGCGGCCGCTGGTGATCGAGTGGCTCGACAGCAGCACCTGCTGGGTGGCGGTGGTGGGGCGGATCACGCCTTCATGGGGGTGGGCCGGCAGCACCACGTGGCCTGGGATCAGGGTCTCAAACCCCAGCAGCGGGTGCTCGGCGCGCTTGCGGCAGATCTGCACGCCACCGTTCTGACCCGTGACCACGCAGGGGGTGTCGATCGTCGGGCAACCGGGGTTGACGTATTCGCTGTCACAGGGGGGACCAGGCCAGGTGCGCTTGAAGGTCTGGGTCTGGGTGACCGCCTCCAGGCAGCCGCCCAGGGCCAGCAGCGAAGTGCCCAGATCGGTGTGGTCGCGGGCGATCAGCAGCTGGGTGCCGGCCACCACCGCCTGCTCCAGGGCCGCAAAAAAGGCCGGCTCGGGGCCATTGTCGAGGTCGGGGGCCATCAACCACACCTGGCCGTACGCGCCGGCGGCCAGGTCGCTGTGCAGCTGCTCGCGCGCTGCTCCGGAGGCGGGGTAGTCCTGCGCCGTGAGCGTGAAGCTGGGATCGATGGCCGTGCCGGCCTGACGGATCTGCTCGGCCAGCAGCCTGAAGCGGGCGATGCACCAGTCGTTGGCGTCGGTGGCGATCGTGGACTGCAGCAGGGCGCGGTTGGCCGCAGCGGGGTTGGCCGACGTCATGGGGAACTGAAGCCCTGTCTTCTGGTCCCCCAGTGTGACGCCCGTGGCCGGCAGCTCTCAACCCTGAAACAACAGCTCGGGATCCACCGGCGCGCTGGCTGAGGCAGACGCCAGCCGCTGGTGCTGCGCCACGAAGGCCTCCCCGATGCGGGCCGGATCCAACGCGGTGCCTGCAGCCACCTGCCCCATGATCGACACCAGGCCCACACTGAGCCGCGGCGCCTCCGGGGCCAGCTCCTGGGCCAGCATCAACACCAGGGCCCGCAGGGCGGCCTTGCCGATGCCGATCGAAGCCACCGCTGCCACCGGGTGGTGGGCCATGCCGCCGCCGGTGAACAGCAAGGCGCCACCCCGCTGCCGCAAGGCCGGCAACAGCGCCTGTGCGGCGGCCAGGGCACCGACCACATCGACCTGCAGGTCGGCCGCCAGGCGAGCGGGCACCAGGCTCGACGGCGGGCCCGGGGTCGGCACCACGGCGTTGTACGCCAGCACCACCGGCCCTTCGCCCGGCAGGACCGCCAACACCGCTGCCAACGCCTCCGGATCGGCCGCGTCAACTGCCTCCGTGGTCACCTCCACCCCCAGCTCCCGCAGCTCAGCCAGCGCGGCTCCATGCCGCTCGGGGCTGCGGCCCAGCAACAGCAGGTCACTGCCCTGGCGGGCGAACGCTGCGGCGATGCCATGGCCCACGCCGGCGCCATAACCGACCACCACACAAACAGGAGCAGGCATCGCCTTGGTTGGCACAACGACCCATCCTGGAAAATCCCAGGGTCACTCGCAAGCCGACCAGACGGTCCCAAAATCAGAATAGTGCTGCGCAGGCGAAGCGGATATGCGCCAGAAAGATTACGTTTCGGCAGCGAATCAAAACAACTGTGGCCCTTCGACTCAGTCGGATCGCCCTGGCCGCCCTTGGCTTTTGCCTGTGTTGCAGTACTGCCCCAACAGCCTGGGCCCAGAACCCGCAGTTGCCGATTGAAGGAGCAGCCGAGGACCTTCCGACCTCGACCTCCGAAACGCCACCATCGAGCCCCAGCGCTGAGCCCACAGTGGGCAATCAGGCGGACACGTCGCCATCACAACCTGCCAAGCCTGAGGCCAGCGCTGAAAGCCCCTATCTGCCGAACCCGTTCAATCTGCCAATCCCGCGCAATCGAGGGCCCTACGACTACAGCCAAAAGATTCACTGCGATGTTCTGCGCCACCTGAAGGTGCCGGCCACCTGGCGTCGACTTGACACCTACATGCGGCCGACCTACATGCTGCCCAAGGCGAAGTCAGACGCATTGGCCGACAGGGATCACCTGCTTGCCATCAAGGGGCGTGACAAGCTGTTTGAACAAGGCGTCGATATTTATGGATGCTCGGCCGTCGATTACCTCATCGACGTACAGAGCAACCTGTCGAGCAATCCCCTGGTGCGCGGCACACAGGGTCCATGGCACAACTGGTAGATGAACTTCATGCAGATCCTTGGGGTCGATCTGTATTAAGGCTGATCAGCAAGAATTACAAGGGAGGCCAGATCCACGTTTCCTTCACCTACCCAGAAGCAGGCAATCAGGGCCCGATTTATTCCTACGGCAACACACTCAACCCAGCAGGCCTGGGCACACGCCAATATCACGGCTATTTCTACACCGATACAGGGCGCAGCCGTGATTTGAACCCCCAGATGCAGGGGATCCGCATTTTTGAGTACTGGATTGAGCACCACTACGGCAAATTCAACCTGAACTATGTGCGCCTCGGGGCGATCAACCCCTGGATCACCTTTAACAAATCAATCATCTCCGGATTGTTCGGCTTCTGGGCCTTCAATGAGCCGGGGATCATTGGCACCACTCCAGGCACCGCCAATGGGCCTCTTGTCACCACTGCACCGCCAGGGTTATCGGTCGAAAACGTCATTGGCGACAATTTGATCGCCAAAGCCATGGTGGTCAGCGGCTACTGGGATCCCAGCGGCGGAATCGACAACCGTCGCGGCTACAAGCAGTACTGGGATCTCAACACCAATGGCGTCGAGCTGCTGTACGAACTCACCTGGCGCGGCGGCACCTACAGCCTGAACCCAAACGACAACGGCAAACCTTGGTTTGTTCGCTTTGGTGGTCAATACCACACGGGCTATGGACTCAGCAATGTCTACGACGTCAATGGCGGCTATTTCTTCCTGACCGGTGCCGATCGTCAGACCTATTGGGGCAATACGCAGTATTACGCCATGGCCGAAGCGATGCTCTACCGGGAGCCAGGCAGCTACAACCGTGGCTTGACTGCCTTTCTGAAGGGGAAATGGAGTCCCTGGCAGAAGCGAGGCAGCACCTCAAAAGGGGTCTATGGAGGCCTCGCTTACGAAGGCGTGTTCGGACGCAACAGCGACGTCTTGTTTGCCGGCTGGGCCATGCCCTTCGTCAATCAGGGGGTGATCACCCGAAGTCAGAACCAGACGGTCTGCACCCAAATGCCCAACTGCTCGGTGATCGGGTGGCAGGGCACGCTGGAAGTGGGTTACAGCGCCCAGATCACTCCCTGGCTGTTCTTTACCCCCAAGCTCTGGTGGGTCGTTTATCCCAATGTGAGACGCGACCTGGGGGATCTCGTCTCTGCCGGTTTTGAACTGCGGATCTCCTTCTGAGTGGGCCTCGCCCGGGGCCATGGAGAATTGACTCCATGGCCCAGCACACCCCACCCACCGAATGCTTCGACGTGATCGTCGTGGGCGGCGGCCATGCCGGCTGCGAGACCGCGATCACGGCCGCACGGCTGGGCTGCTCCACGGCCCTGTTCACCCTCAACCTGGACCGCATCGCCTGGCAGCCCTGCAACCCGGCCGTGGGCGGTCCGGCCAAGAGCCAGTTGGTGCACGAAGTCGATGCCCTGGGCGGGGTGATCGGCCGGCTGGCCGATGCCACCGCCCTGCAGAAGCGGATCCTCAACGCCAGCCGCGGCCCGGCGGTGTGGGCCCTGCGCGCCCAGACCGACAAGCGCCAGTACGCCCGCCAGATGCTGCAGCTGTTGCAGCACACGCCGAACCTGGCCCTGCGCGAAGCGATGGTGACGGGGCTGGTGATCGAGGGCGAGGCCGATGGCGGCGGCTCGGCCTGGCAGCCCAGCCAGGGCCCGGCGGCGCGCATCACCGGCGTGCGCACCTACTTCGGCAGCACCTATGGGGCCAAGGCGGTGGTGCTCACCACCGGCACCTTTCTGGGTGGGCGCATCTGGGTGGGCAGCCAATCGATGGCCGCCGGCCGTGCCGGCGAGCAGGCCGCCGAAGGGCTCACGGAAGCCTTGGCGGCGCTTGGCTTTGCCCTGGACCGCCTCAAGACCGGCACGCCGGCCCGGGTGGACCGACGCAGCGTGGCCCTCGATCAGCTCGAGGAGCAGCCCAGCGACGCCCATGACCGCTTCTTTTCGTTTGATCCGGCGGCCTGGGTGAGCAGCGAGCCGATGAGCTGCCACATCACCCGCACCACGGCGGCCACGCACCAGCTGATTCGCGACAACCTGCAGCTCACGCCGATCTACGGCGGCCACCTCGACAGCAAGGGGCCGCGCTACTGCCCCTCGATCGAAGACAAGATCGTGCGCTTCGCCGACAAGGACAGCCACCAGATCTTTCTCGAACCCGAAGGCCGCGACACACCCGAGCTGTATGTGCAAGGCTTCTCGACCGGCTTGCCCGAGCACCTGCAGCTGGCGCTGCTGCGCACCCTGCCGGGCCTCGAGCAGTGCGTGATGCTGCGCCCTGCCTATGCGGTCGACTACGACTACCTGCCCGCCACCCAGCTCAAACCCTCGCTGGAAACCAAGCGGGTGGCCGGACTGTTTTCAGCCGGCCAGCTCAACGGCACCACCGGCTACGAGGAGGCCGCCGCCCAGGGGCTGGTGGCCGGGCTCAATGCCGCCCGCCTGATCGGCACCCAGGAGCCGGTGCACTTCGCGCGCTCGGAGAGCTACATCGGCACCATGATCGACGATCTGATCAGCAAGGATCTGCGCGAGCCCTACCGGGTGCTCACCAGCCGCAGCGAATACCGGCTTGTGCTGCGCGGCGACAACGCCGACCGCCGCCTCACCCCCCTTGGGCGCGAGTTGGGGCTGATCGATGATCGCCGCTGGCAGATCTACAGCGCCAAGCAGGAGGCGATCGCCGCCGAACAGCGACGGCTCGAAACCGTGCGGCTCAAAGCCAGCGCCCCCGCAGCCGCGGCCATTGCGACCGAAACCGGCGCCCCGATCAAGGGATCGATCCTGCTGGCCGATCTGTTGCGGCGACCGGGCTTCCACAGCAGCGATCTGGTGCGCCACGGCCTCAGCGATCCAGACACCCCCACGGATGTGCGCGAAGGCGCCGAAATCGACATCAAGTACAGCGGCTACCTGCAGCGCCAGCAGCAGCAGATTCATCAACTGCAGCGCCAGGAAGGGCGCACGCTGCCGAGCGGCATCGATTACGGGATCATCGGCACGCTGTCGCGCGAAGCCCGCGAAAAACTCACCGCCGTGCAGCCCCACACCCTGGGCCAGGCCGCGCGCATCCCGGGGGTGAGCCCCGCCGATGCGACCGCCCTGCTGTTGTGGCTGGAGCTGCGCAACCGCGATACCCAATCGGCGAAATCGAGCCCACCTCGATGCGCTCCAGCCGCGGCATCCCCACCTCCAGGGCCTACTGGGAGCTGAAGGCCGAGCAGATGCTGAACCGGGTGTTCAGCGGAGACTCAGTAATCGAGGTGGAGATCGTTGAACCGACGGCTGTGGCTGAGCCTCCCGCCGCCACGGTCACTCGGCCGCTTGAGAGCACCCCACCACAGCCGCTGCGGGCCTGGCCACAACCCTCGGAACCGTGCTGATCGCGGGCCTCTGGGGCAGCCAGCAGCAAGCGCTGCGGCAGGAGCGCAACCTCGTGCTGCTGGAGCGGCTGCGGGCCATGGCCGACGATGGCCTGCCGCCGCCACCGCCGAACGAACCCTGGATGGAGGAGCTGGCCCAGCTGCCCGCCGCGGGTGCGCCGCCGGCCGAGGTGCTGAAGGTGCCCTTCAATGCCGCCATCGCCAACCGGGCCCCAACGGCACCCCCACCCGTGCCAAGCAGCGCGGGCGGCAGCGATGGCCTACCGCTGCTGGTGGGCGTGGTGCAGGTGCCCGGACGCAGCGGCTCGGCGATCTTCCAGGTGGGCGGCACCTCCACCAGCGCCGGGGTGGGCGAAAGCATCGGCGGCAGCGGTTGGCGGCTGCGCTCGGCCTCGGGTGACACGGCGGTGATCGAGCGCGGCGGCCAGGTGCGCCGCATCAGCATCAGCAGCGGTTTCTGAAGCGGTTGCTGAGCCGCGCCCCCTAGGGTGCAGCAGACCGCAGGTCGGTGGCCGGTGGGATCGCCTCAAACAACAGCACTGCAAGCCTCACCTCAGGTGCTATGGCAAGCGCCGTTTCAGACGGTGGCCAGCGGCAGCGCCGGAAAGGTGCTCAGCGGCGCCTGGCGCCTGATGCTGCTGGGGGATGGCAGCCCGACCCGCCACCTGGAGCTGCTGAGCGGAATCCCCGTGGAGATCGAACTGATCGGCATGGCCTCCGATCCGGATCCCGGCCGCCACGCCCCGGTCGAGATCCATGAGCTGCAGGGCCCGCTGCTGCGGCGCCAGGTGTGGCTGCGGTGCGGCGAGCAGACGCTGGCCTGGGCCGAAAGCTGGTGGAACGAAGAGGTCGCCCGCACCAACCTCAAGGAGCGGGAGCAACCGATCTGGCGCAGCCTCACCAGCCACCGGGCCGAACTGTTTCGCGAGGTGGATGGCCTGGCCCAGGTGGAAGCCCCATGGTTGGATCAGCGCTTCGGCTCGAGGGGGCCGTTCTGGAGCCGCCATTACCGCTTCTTTCGCGGCGGGTTGCCGCTCACGGTGATCCGGGAGGTGTTCTCGCCGGCCCTGGAGCAGTGGCTGGGGGCCGCAGCCCTCCACCCAGGTCATGAAGAAATACAACAGCTGTAACATACTGATGCAGTTTGCGCTTGACAGATTGACGTCGCATGTGGTGGCGGCATCCTGAGCGCATCTGCACGCGGAACCATGGCCAGGCCTCTTGGCAGCAACCATCCCCCCGGCCGCTCAGGCGGCAGCAGGCCGGCGCGGCAGGTGAGCTTGTGGGCTGACCTGCTCAACGATCTCGATCAGGGCGAGCTCGCCATCAGCACCACGGCCACTGAAATGGCCGAAGACGTGCCCAGCGGCCTGCGCGGCGCCGTGAACCACGAACTGGAGCGCCGCGGCTGCCGCTTCAGGATCCGAACCTGAGCAAGCTCGCGAACGCCGCAGCCCTCAACGGCGGCGGCTCGAGCGGGGCAGGGGACGCCCCTGGGGTTCAGGATTCTGCCGGCTCGCGGGGGGCTGGCTGGAAGAATCCGGCTGACGCTGCCAGCGGGGCACGCTGAACAGCGCGTCATCGGGCCACTCGCCGGCCGCATCAGCCGAGGCGGGATCAACCGCGTCGGCTGCAGCGGCTGCAGACACCACCGGCGCTGTAGGGCGCCTGGAGATCGCCTCCAGCGGGCGGCGACGGCCGCGGGGCTCGGGGTCGGCGGGCTGGGCGCGGGAGCGCGATGGCTGCCAGGGCTCGCGCCAGTCATCACTGGCGTCATCCTCCAGCAGCCAATCGAGCTTGGTTTCGACCCAGCGGCCCAGCTCTGCGGGATTCAGGCGCGCGCTGGGACGGCGGCTGCTGGAGCGGGCAGGGCTGCGGGAGCCGGGGCGGGCACCGGAGACGCCATCGACGAATTGCCGACCCGCCTCGACCCAGCGATCCAGACGCTGCTCCAGACCCTCGTCGCCACTGCGTTCCACCGCCTCACCCTACCGGCGCCGCAACGGCGCACGGCGCTCCATCCCCAGGCCCACCACAACGATCCCCAGACCGGCGAACTGCAGGGTCCAGAGGAAGACATCCATCGCCACTGGGCCACCGCACCGGTGAGGCGACCCTAAGGCCCAAGCCCACAGCGTCAACTGGCCTGCTCAAACTCCAGCAGGCAACTGGCATGCCAGCGGCCACCGTGCAGGTCCTGGCAGCAGCTGCGGCAGGCCAGCCCGCTGACGCGGCGGCGGTAAGGGGTGCTGCTGCCGCAGCGGGGGCACCGGGCCAGCCAGCGCGGGGTGCGCTCGGCCGTGGCCCCCGGAAGGGGGTATCTGTGGCGAATGCGCACCTCAAAGGTGCTCTGGGCCGCATTGATCGCGGCCATACGGTCACGGAAGCAGGGGCCGTGCACCTCGCGCGCCCGCAGCACCCGGTCCACCCAGGCGTGGATCATCTCGTGGGCCAGGGTGCCCAGCAGAGCCTCCCGCGGCAGCGGTTCCAGCAGGGGTCGTGAAAGCACGATCTCGCAGATCTGGGGTCCACGGCGGTACAGGCCGGCGGTGCGGATCATGCGCCCGTCGCTCCAGCGCAGGCTCAGCCGCGGCTGCACCAGGGGGGCGAGGCTGCCGCCGAAATGCTCACGGTCGAGCCGGTGAAACAGCGGCAACAGGGGCTCGATCGGCATGGCTGCGGGCCGGTCGCGGCCATTGTGACCCCCTTTCGGTCAGACTCATGGCCTTTGTTTGACTTCTGGCGCGATGGACTGGGCCCTGACCCGTGAGATCGGCACCAAGGCCCTGCTGGCCGGGGCCGGGGCACTGCTGCTGTACTGGACGATCAGCGCCGTGAAGCTGGTGCTCAGCGCCCGCGGCATCAACCCGTTGATCAAGCAGTTCTTCAACCAGGTGGCCAGCGGCCAGGTTGATGGCGCCTACCTGCTGACCACCAAGAACTACCGCTCCCACGTGAACCGCAGCCAGTTCATCCGCTTTCTGGCCGGGCTGCAGCTCAACCGCTACCGCAACCTCAAATCGGGGCGGCCCCGCATTGAGGACGGCCAGATCGTGCTCACGATCAAGCTCAAGAGCGAGGGCAACGACGAGATGCCGCTCGATTTCACCTTCGTCAAGGTGGAGGAGCAGTGGCGCGTTGACCGCATCACCAAACTCGCCGCCGCCTGAACCACCGATGACCCCGGCCCTGGCCCTGGGCGAGCGGGCCGCCGAGCTGCGCCGGCTGCTCAACCAGGCGTCCCACGCCTACTACGTGCTGGATGCTCCGGTCATGGAGGATCCGGTCTACGACCGGCTCTACCGGGAGCTGCTGGACCTCGAAACCGCCCACCCGGCGCTGAGAAGCGCCGACAGCCCCACGCTGCGGGTGGGGGGCCCACCGGCCGAGGGATTCAGCAGCGTCGAGCACCGCATCGGCCTGCTCAGCCTCGACAACGCATTTTCGATCGCCGAGCTGGAGGCCTGGTACCAGCGCCTGCTGAAGGTGCTCGATCGCGAGGCCGCTCCCGAACTGCCGCCGCCAGCCCTGCCCCTGGTGGCCGAACTCAAGATCGACGGCAATGCCCTGGCGCTCAGCTACGAGCACGGGGTGCTGGTGCGGGCCGCCACCCGCGGCGATGGAGAGCGGGGCGAGGAGATCACCGCCAACGTGCGCACCATCGCCAGCGTGCCCCTGCGCCTGCAGCTTGAGCACCCCCCCGCCTGGGTGGAGGTGCGCGGTGAGGCCCTGATCCCCGATGACACCTTCGCCGCCATTAATGCCGAGCGGGAAGCCCGGGGCGAGGCCCTGTTTGCCAACCCCCGCAACGCCTGCGCCGGCACCCTGCGCCAGCTCGACCCCAAGGTCGTGGCGGCCCGGCGCCTCGATTTCTTTGCCTACACCCTGCACCTGCCAGACGCCTGGGAAGCCGTGGCCAGTCGCCACGACCAGCCGGCAGATCCGCCGCGGCCGACATCTCAATGGGAGAGCCTGCAGTGGCTGGCGGCTGCGGGCTTCAGGGTGAACCCCAATGCCGAGCTGTGCCCTGATCTGGGGGCAGTGGAGGCCTTTTTTGGGCGCTGGGATGAGGGACGCAGGGAGCTGCCCTACGCCACCGACGGGGTGGTGGTGAAGCTCGATGACCTGCGCCTGCAGGCCGACGCCGGCTTCACCCAGAAGGCTCCGCGCTGGGCGATCGCGCTCAAATACCCAGCCGAGGAAGCCCCCAGCCGACTGCTGCGTTTGGCCTGCCAGGTGGGCCGCACCGGGGTGGTGACCCCCGTGGCCGAATTCGAGCCGGTGCCCCTGGCCGGCACCACGGTGAGCCGGGCGACGCTGCACAACGCCGACCGCTTGGCGGAGCTGGATCTGCATGCCGGCGACACGATCGTGGTGCGCAAGGCCGGCGAGATCATTCCCGAGGTGGTGCGGGTGCTGGCCGAGCTGCGCCCGGCAGGGGCCATGCGCTTGCAGCTGCCCCACCGCTGCCCCGAATGCGGCTCAGAGCTGGTGCGCGAAGAGGGCGAAGCCGCCACCCGCTGCGTGAATTCCAGCTGCCCGGCGATTCTGCGCGGCTCGCTGCGCCACTGGGTGAGCAAAGGTGCCCTGGATGTCGACGGGCTGGGCAGCAAATTGATCGAACAGCTGGTGGATCGGGGCCTGGTGCGCTCGATCGCCGACCTGTACAGGCTCGACGGAGCCTTGCTGGCCAGCCTCGAGCGCATGGGGGAGACGTCAGCAGCCAAGCTGGTGGAGGCGCTGGCGGCCTCCAGGCAGCAGCCCTGGCACCGCCAGCTCTACGGCCTGGGGATTCACCACGTGGGCGAAGTGAACGCCAAGGCCCTGGCGCGCAGCTTTGCCAGCGCCGCAGAGCTGGGCCAGGCCGCCTGTGAGACCCCCGAACTGATCACGGCGATCCACGGCATCGGCGGCGAAATCGCCCAGAGCCCCGAGCAATGGTTTGCCACAGCGGCCAACCAGCGGCTGCTGAAGGAGCTCGAGGGCCAGGGCTTCTCGCTCGCTGCCAGCGCCGCTGAGCAGGCGGGCGCCGCCGAGCGGGCCAACGGCAGCGGCGCCCACCTCTCCGGGCTCACGTTTGTGCTCACCGGCACGCTGCCGTCGCTCAGCCGCAGCCAGGCGCAGGAGCTGATCGAGGCGGCCGGCGGCAAGGTGAGCGGCTCGGTCAGCAAAAAGACCAGCTATGTGATTGCCGGCAGCGAAGCCGGCAGCAAGCTGAGCAAAGCGGAAAGCCTGGGCGTGCCGGTGCTCGACGAAGCGGGCCTGAAGACCCTGCTGCGGGATGCCACGGACGGATCACCCGTCTAACCCTTCAGCTGCTCCCTCAGCTGGTCCAGACGCCGCGCATTCACCCCCAGATCGGAATCCCCCAGCCGCGACAGCGAGCGCGCCTGCAACTCGCCGCGGGAGGCATCGGCATAGAGCTCGAGGTCGTCGACAAAGCCAAACAGGGCGCTGCTGGCGGTGGCGTGCAGATAGCCATCGCCCTGCTCCAGCACCTCGGTGCGTGGCATGGCCTCAATCACGGGCAGCAGGGCGGCCAAGGCAGCCTCGGGATCGGCCACCGCCCAGTTGGCCCGGGCGCAGTGGGCCGGGCTGGGACAGGGCGAGAGGGCACCGTTGTGCACCCCCAGATCGACAGGCACCGGGACCACCAGGTGAAACAACGCCAGGGTGAGGGTGAGCAACAGCTGGGTCATGGTGGGGGGTCAGGCCAGTTCCAGGCCCAGGTGTTCAACGTAGGGCTGGACGTCGAGGCTCAGCGACGACCCGGGCGGTTGACCGGACCGCCCGCATTGGGGCCCACGCCCGGGCCGGCTGCGGGCCGCACACCAACGCCAGGAGCTCCAGCACCCACGCCAGGGGCGACCCCAACCCCAGGGGCACCGACGCCGGGGGTGGCGGCCCGCACGGCGGGGCTACCGACGCAGCCAACCGGAAGCCCGGGAGCCGTGCAGGGCACCGCGGCCGTCGGACCGGCAACGACGGCAGTGAGCACCGCAGCGATGGTGCCCGAGAGCTTGAGAATCGGACGACTGTCGAACAAAGGGGCCATGGAACGGGGCTCACGAACCACCAGATCCTGGCAGCGGGGCGCCAGGATCGGCCATAAAGCAGTTCTCAGCACCGGCCATGGTTGAACCCGCCGCCTACCGCTGGATCAAGACCGACTGCGGCCGCGCCAAATACCAGGAACTGGCCGCGCGCCGGGGAGCCGGCGCCCAACTGCGGCTGGCCTGGTTTGTGGCGATCGCCGCCCTGCGCGATTGGCCGCTGCCCCCGGTTGAACCGGGCTCAGACGCCTGAGCGCTCGCTGGATGGGGCCTCCGCCTCCGCAGCCAGCGCCCGTTGGGCAGCCCGCCCCACGATCCAGACCACGGCCAGGGTGGCCGCGAGACCCACCAGGCGCAGGGCCCAGGTGCCGGCGTCGGCCTGGCCCGAGAGCACCGAACCGAAGCGGGCCACGTCACCGGCCAGTGCGCCCAGACCGCAGAACAGGATCGTGCCCGGCAGGATGCCGATCAGGCCAAGGGTGTAGTCGCGCAGGCTGACCTCGCTGAGCCCATAGGCCAGGTTGAGCAGGGAGAAGGGGAAGGCGGGTGACAGCCGCGTCAGCAGCACCAGCCGCAGACCCTCGCGGCTCACGGCGCGCTCGATCGCCTGCAGTTTGGGCGCCGCGGCCAGACGGCGCCGGGCACAGTCGCGCAGCCAGTGACGCCCCAGCAGAAAGGCGGCTTCGGCCCCCAGGCAGGCACCGACGAACACAATCACGCTGCCCCAGAGGGTGCCGTAGAGCGCCCCGGCCAGCATCGAGGCCCACACCCCCGGCAGCAGCAGCGTCACCCAAAGGGCATAGAGGGGCACGAAAGCCATGGCCCCCAACGGCGAAGCCAGGGCCGCCAGCAGCGCCTCGAGCGACGCCCCATCGAGCACGGGCAGGGCAGCCATTGTCGACCTGGCAGGCTTGCTGCGCTGACCCT
>Ga0194124_10004555_pt1 | contig 13445 bp, 11 predicted proteins | sample TA2KigCas0mmetaG_FD_148605 | JGI IMG/M metagenome (GOLD analysis project Ga0194124, IMG submission 148605) | Freshwater microbial communities from Lake Tanganyika, Tanzania - TA2015031 Kigoma Deep Cast 0m | ecosystem: Environmental > Aquatic > Freshwater > Lake | place: Tanzania: Lake...
GGTCATCCTCCTGGCATTCGCCGCCGCGCTGGGGGCGGGGCTGTTCGTGTGCGCGCTGAACGTCAAATACCGGGACTTCCGCTACATCGTGCCGTTCATCGTGCAGTTTGGATTATACGTGTCCCCGGTGGGCTTTGGGAGTGAGCGGGTGCCGCACTATCTGCGGTGGCTTTATGACCTCAACCCGATGGTCGGCGTCATCGAGGGGTTCCGCTGGGCCTGCCTGAAGGGAGCCAGCCCGCTGGAGGCCCGGACGCTGGCTTCCTCGCTGGTCGTGACCATCACGTTGTGCGCCTTTGGCATTTGGTATTTCCGGAAGACCGAAAGGACCTTCGCTGATGTGATCTAGCAAAAGACAAAGCAGAAAAGAGAAAGTGGAAAGCAAAGAAAAAGCACGGGGTGGACGTTTGACCGAAGAGTTTTGCGGGCGGACCAAGCGATTCGCCTCCAGCGTCATCCGTCTGTTCATTCAACTGCCGAAGGCGCGAGAAGAAGTCCGCACGTTGGGCAAACAGTTGTTGCGTTCGGGCACCTCGGTGGCGGCGCACGTCCGCGAAGCCTCCCGCGCCCGCTCTGCGGAAGAATTCGTGTCCAAGCTCGGCGGAGCGCTGCAAGAGGCCGATGAATCGGCCCTCTGGATCGAACTGCTGCGCGAAGACTGCGGCATGGATCCCTCCCTGACGCAACCACTCGAAGTAGAAGCCTCCGAACTGATTGCTATCATCACCTCCATGATCACCCGCACCCGCAACCCCCGCTGACGCCGCGCTTTGCCTCTGTTTTCTGCTCTCCACTTTCTGCTTTTCCTTTGAGTTCCGCCATCATCTCCGTTGAGAATCTCGGCAAGTGCTACCGGCTGCACCACCAGCAGCGAGAGCGCTACACCGCGCTCCGGGACGTGATCGCGGAAAAAGCCAGAGGTGCGCTGACCAAGCTGAAATTCGGAAAGCAGAAAGCAGAAATTGGAAATGCTGAAGGCCAAGCAGGATCTCTGCTTTCCCAATCTCCACTTTCTACTTTACCCGCCGTGGAGGACTTCTGGGCGCTCAAGGACGTGTCCTTCGAGATCAAGCAGGGGGAAGTGGTCGGCATCATCGGGCGCAATGGCGCAGGCAAGAGCACCCTGCTCAAGATTCTCAGCCGCATCACCGAGCCGACCAAGGGCCGCATCACCTTGCGCGGCCGGGTGGCGAGCCTGCTGGAAGTGGGCACGGGCTTCCACCCCGAGCTGACCGGGCGGGAGAACATCTTCCTCAACGGGGCGATCCTCGGCATGACCCGCGCGGAGATCCGCGGGAAGTTCGACGAGATCGTGGCTTTCGCCGAGGTGGAGAAGTTTCTGGACACGCCGGTGAAGCGCTACAGCAGCGGCATGTATGTGCGCCTGGCCTTCGCCGTGGCCGCTCATCTGGAACCGGATATATTGATTGTCGATGAAGTTCTGGCAGTGGGCGATTCGCAGTTCCAGGCAAAATGCTTGGGCAAGATGCAGGATGTGGCACGAGGAGGCGGCCGCACGGTCATCTTTGTGAGTCACAACATGGGCGTGGTGAAGGAACTGTGCCCGCGAGTGCTACTGTTTAAGCAGGGGCGGATTGCGGCTGATGGTGCCGCCCATGATGTCGTGGTTCAGCATCTGTCGGCCATGGTTCAGAGTCGCCAGCAGGGCGGGGAGTTGAAGCTGGATGCTGCGCTGAAGCTTGAGGCTTTGGATGTCAAGCCCTCAACAATTCCCAGTGGGGAGGCGATCAGCATTCGGGTGAAACTTCATGCGCAGGAGCGAACCAAGTTGCACGAGTCGTGCGTGATCATTCATGCGGATAGCGGACAGCGTGTGGCCATTATCGATCTTCGATTGCAGGACGATGTCTGCCGATTGGAGCCAGGAGAGACGGCAGAATATCAGATTCAGATCCCCGATCTTCCTTTCATGGAGGGAGTCTATGAGGTCGGATACTATTTCCGTTCGGATCAGTCGAAGGATGAGTTGTTTGCGCTTCGCGATCTGGTGGTGCTCGCCGGCCGGACGGGCTGTAGGGTGCCGCCCTATCCAGCGCAGAATCGTGGGTTCGTGGAACTCGATTATCAGTTCAGCGTGGAAAAGAAACGATGATGGTTGATACAGTTTTTCGAGTTCTCGTGCTGGGAGGTGGACCCGTAGTGGGGTATTATCATCTCCCCGCGCTAGAGGCGCAGGGATGGCTGAACGGGGCTCTAGTGGTGGATCGCTCGCAGCAGAGTCTGGCCAAGCTGGCGGCATCGGTGCCTGGCGTTCGCACTCGGCAAGGGGACTTTCAAGATGTTCTTGCGGAGCCGGGAGTCTCCGAGCGCTTCGATGCCGTTTTGATTGCCTTGCCCAACTCACTTCATGCCGCAGCGGTCGCGCGTGCGATCCATGCGGGTCTGCCTGTGCTTTGTGAGAAGCCGCTGGCGATGACGGGAGCGGATGCCGAACATCTCGCGACGCTCACGGCCAACTCGGGCGTGATGCTTTCGGTGGGGATGGTGATGCGGCATCTGCCTGGCGTGCTGGCCTTACGCCGGGCACTCGCCCAGAAGATGGTGGGGGATGTTTTGGCGGTTCATGTCGAAGATGGCAATCCGTTTGATTGGGACTCCGATTCCGGCGGTTACTTCACCCGGGCGAATGGCGGTGTTCTATTGAACATTGGCGTTCATTACTTGGACCTGCTGGCCTGGATATTCGGCACGTTATCGGCAGCACGATACGCGGATGATGCAGATGGCGGTGTCGAAGCGAATTCGGTGTTTGACCTCCTGGCCGGCTCGATCCCCGTGCGTATGGTCGTCTCGTATTCACGCAAACTACGCAATACTCTGGTCGTCAAAGGAACGCGCGGAGATTTGGTGTTTGATAAGACGAGGCCCGATGGTTGCGACTGGATAGTCAATGGAATGCGGGGGCGGTTAACCATGGATCAACCGTTCGAGACCAGCCGCTGGGAGCAAACACTGATGGGATGCTTTGCGGAGCAACTGGGCGTGTTCGCTCGCGCTGTTGCAGTGCGATCTTCACCACCAGTGCCGGTGGCGGATGCGGTGGCGACGGGGCAGCTGATTGATTGGGCCATGGCACATCGGCATTTGCTCGAACCAGAGTTGCACACGGTGGACGTCTCTGCGGAGGCGCTTCAGGCGGTGTCGGGGAAGATCGTCGTCACTGGGGCGACGGGCTTCGTCGGCACGCGTTTGGTCGGAGCGCTGGCTCGCAGCGGCTGCCATGAGCTTGTGGCCCTGGTGAGATCCTTCCGCTCCGGTGCCATGGCAGGTCGGCTGAGCACCACGCAAGTGAAGGGTGATCTGCTTGATTTGGAGAGCATTCGTGAGGTATGCCGGGGAGCGAAGCACGTGTTCCATCTCGCGTATGGATCGGATGGGTTAGATGCGGATCGCATCACGATTGAGGGCGCAGAGAACGTGTGTCGAGCGGCTGCAAAGGAGGGTGTGGAATCCGTCGTGCTGGTGGGAACCACGGCCGTCTATGGTCCTTCCAGCACGCCCGTGGATGAGTCGGCATCGCTGCGTGCCACGGGATCTGCTTACGAACTAGCCAAGGCGGAAATGGTGCGCCGAGTGCTGCGCCTTGCTAGCAGTGGTGAACTCGGGCAGACGCGTGTCGTGGTGCTGGAGCCCGCCTGCATCTTTGGCCCTGGTGGCAAGCCCTTCACCGAGATACCGCTGGAACTTGCCCGCACGGGCGGATTGGTCTGGGTGGCTGGGGGATCAGGAGTGGCGAATGTGGTTTATGTAGACAACTTTGTCGAAGCGCTATTGCGCGCCGCAGTCTGCACCGAGGCCCACAGCCAGCGCTTCATCATCCAAGATTGCTGCGTGACGTGGCGCGAGTTCCTGGAGCCGTTGCTCGGACCTTGGGCGAAGGGTTTGCGCTCGATGAGCGTGGCTGAGATTGAGGAGTTGAATACGGTCAAGGTAGGTGGCCTGCGTGATGTAGTTAAGGGGGTGCTGCGCAGTCGAGACCTGAGTGAGGCACTGCAAAAATGGGCACCCGTGGCATGGTTACTGCGCACCACGGATCGCAGGTTTCCAAGTATCACAGCGCGGTTGCGCAAGATTCGCCATGGCACGCCAGCCCGTGCTATGATCCAGAAGGTCGAGCCCTCAGGCGAGGTGCCTGAGTGCTGCCCACCGAGTTGGCAGATTGCACTGTATGGCCCTGGCAATCCGGTCTTGATCCACGACAACGCAAGGCGTGTGCTCGGCTGGTCACCGCGCGTGCGGCTTGACACCGGATTGCAGCGCGCCGTCGGTTGGCTACGCTATGTGCGTCTTCGGGACTGACTTCGATTGAAAGGGGGCACTCCACGCCATGACAAATCTCGATCTTGCGCTAGGTGAGGCGTATCGCTGGTATCTCACGCGGGCGCAGCATCCGTTCAAAAACAAGCTACTCGGCCACTGGTGGGGTTGGTTTTGCAAGCCCTCGGTCTGGATCAAGTATGATGGCGACCTCGTCATCAAGGTGCGTCTGCGGGACTACATTCAACGCTCCATTTTCATGGAAGGCTACTATGAGCCGGATCTAGTGCAGTTGCTGAAGTCAGAGCTTCGCCCAGATGATGTCTTCTGGGATGTGGGGGCCAATGTGGGCGCGATGACGTTGATCGCTGCACGCCGGTGTAAACAGGTGCTCTCCTTTGAGCCTGAGCCACGTGTGCTCGCTCGGTTGCGAGAGCATCTGGAAGCCAACTCACTTGCCCATGTGCACGTGCTGCCGCTCGCTCTTTCGGACACAGGTGGCCGGGTGATGATGGGACAGGCACCGGAGGAGAATTCAGGGATGAACTCGCTATGTCGCACCGATCTCGGCTGGGATTGTCAGGAGGTCGAAGCTATTCGCGCGGATGATCTCGTGGCACGCGGTGATGTGGCCTACCCGAACGTGATGAAGGTGGATGTTGAGGGCGCAGAAGCGATGGTCTTCGGCGGAGCGCCGTCCTTGCTGCGGAACCCGGCGCTGCGGGTGGTCGTGTTCGAAGCAGCCCTTAGCAAAGACGGTTTGCCTGCTAATGCGGAGCTGACTCGGATGCTCGAAGCCGCCGGACTAACGGTGTCGCCCTTTGCCCGATCCGATGCCACGGCAGATGATGGGATGGGCAATTTTCTCGCCCGGCGAGCGTAGTGATCCATCATGCTCATGGGGAAGCCTATCGTTGCCGTCGTGATACCCGCGTTTAACGCGCAGGCATGGATCGGAGAGACACTGCAATCAGTGCTCGCCCTCGATTACCCGGTGGACTCGCTGGAACTCATCGTGGTTGATGATGGCTCCAGCGATGATACAGCAAACATCGTGCACACGACGATGCAGAGCACCGCATGGCGCTGGCAGCTTGTCCCGTCCTCAGGCAAGGGACCATCTGCCGCGCGGAACACTGGCTGGAAGTTAAGCCAGGCGGAGTGGATTCAGTTTCTCGATGCAGATGATTTGCTAGCTTCCAGCAAGCTCAAGGTGCAACTGGCAGACGATGCGACAAAGGATGACTCAGTGGCGGTGATTTACTCGGCCTGGCAACCCTGGTTGCAAGGGACGGATGGCAAGTGGGCCGGAGCCTCGTGGCAATGCATACCCAGCGTGGCGAGCCATCCTGTGGAAGAACTAATGAGCGATGGCAACTTCATTGCCACCGGCTCGCAGGTTTTTCGCCGTGGCTGGTTGGAGCGTGTGGGTGGCTTCGATCAGGCGCGCAGCTTGATTGAGGACGTTCATCTAGCGCTGCGATTGGCGATTGCGGGCGGGCGCTTTGTGCGGGTCGAGTCGTCTACGCCGTTGTTCTTTTATAGGCAAGTGGAGGGCTCACAATCGCGGCGCGACGTTCTGGGCTTCTTCAAGGGGGTGCGTGACAATACGGTCATGGTGCAGGCTCACTGGGAGGCGCAGGCTGGAGGGGTCACCGCTGCGCAGCGGATGTTGCTGCTCACTCAGTATGCCTTGGTGATGCGCGCATGTCGCCTGATGGATGTGAATTTGTTCGATAAGACGCTGCAGCGTGCTCGCGCGCTGCAGCCAAGGTGGCTGCCTCGTGATCGCCGTAGGGTCGTCTGGCTATCACACATGGTTGGCTATCGTGCTGCCGAGGGCTTTGCGCTTCGATGGATAGCGTTACGGCGTAGGATGATTGGTCGTTAGATGCTGCGGTTTATGGGGTTGCTTCGATACCTTCTGGCAGTGGCGGTAGTGGCCTACCACTGCGGGCCGATCTTTGGCTTGCAGATGATGTCCGGGCGGGTTGCAGTCGAGATCTTCTTTGCCATCTCCGGCTTCTACATGGCGATGATCTTGTCTGGAAAGTATGACTCTCAGGTGGGCACGTTTTATCTGAACCGCTTTCTGCGGCTCTACCCCAGTTACCTGATTGTAATGCTGATGGTCTGGGCGTGGTTCTTTGTTTCGTGGAGCGTGAAGGGTCAAATGCCGCCAACCAGCTGGGTGGAGGCCTACAGCACCATGAAGATCTGGCAAAAGGCGCTTATCGCATTCTCCAACTGGTCAATCATCGGCAGCGATGCCCTGAGCCTTTTCAGCTATTCGCCGCATACGGGTTTTGAGTTTACGGATTTTCAGGAGGGCGCCAATGGATGGCCGCAGCCCGTGGGCTATCACCGCACCATCTCCCAAGCGTGGACGCTGGGTATGGAGTTCTGGTTTTACTTATTGGTGCCGTGGCTAATGCGAGCCGGGCGTAGCGTCGTTGTTGTGCTCGGCTTGGGCAGTCTGGCCTTGCGCCTGTGGCTGGCGAATCATGTGGGCGGCTACAGCACCATGCTGTTTTTTCCCGCACAGTTTTGCTGGTTTGCACTGGGAATGGTGTTGTATGCGCTGATGCAGTCACGCTTCTTCTATGCCCCTGATAAGAGGATGACCCTGGGGCTGCTGGCTTTGGTAGTGTTGGCGATTATCGGCTGGCAATGGCTGCCGACGAGCCTTCATCTTTTTGTGGAATTGCTCCTTATATGCACGGTGCCATGGCTCTTTGCCGGCACTCGTAACTGGCGCACGATGGAAGCAGTGGGCCATTGGTCTTACCCAGTCTATTTGGTTCACACACATGTGGCGGCTGTGTTCAGTGCGGCTATGAAAATCTCGGACGGCACGGTTGTGATCGTCATCAGTAGCTTGCTGGCCTGGGCCTTGTGCAACTGGGTTGAGCGGCCGGTGGATCGCTGGCGGCAGTCCTTGCTCCGTCGGAAACTGGCGGCTGGCGCTGCGCAGTAGTGGCGAAAGAGATTTAATGGGGGCACTAAGCCTCGCTTTGCATGTCGTTGCGGGGCATTCGGCTCTGAAATCATGAATGCCCTGCTGCCCGGTTGGGTTGCCTTATCAGCTGTCCTGCCCCAGCCTCTAGGGTGTTGGCGGATTATTGCATCTATCCCGGCAACCAGCACAGCCGAATGGTGCTGGATGGCACGGGGGAGCGAACCACTCTTGAGATACTTGACAGAAGCATGGCACGACCAGAGCAAACTTCTGCACAAACGTGCGGCGCGTTTACGGATCTATGCGGCAATCTGCCTGGCTTACGGAGAGATGTATTTTGGCGCGCGGATGAATTCTGATGCGCGCCGGTGCTACTGGGAGGCGCGACGCAGGCAGCCGCAGTGGTTGTTTTGCCCCGGGGTGACTCGCCATTTCCGCGCCCCCCTGATGGGGCGCGGGATTTACGAGGCAGCGAAACGCGCCGTGGGGCGCAGAGTTCCAGTTGAACCAGTTGTATGAAAGCTGCTCCCTCCTCCGCGCCCAAATGGATCAAGTCATTGGCGTGCCTAGCGCACCGCGCAGCTAATCTCACAACATCGACCGCCCGGTTGCACCTTTCCCTGTGCCGCTGGCTGGCTGGCCGGATTTCACCCTTCCGCCGCCGGCAGTTGCTGAACTCGCTGGGCCAGGTTCGCTGGCCGGCTGGTGCCTTGCAGCCTGCGGCCGTGCCGGAGCGAGCAGAGATTGCTTTTTGAGTCCGGCCCGCGCCACCACGACTCAGCCAGCGCGCCCATGAACTCGTGCCTGTGACCGTGCTGCAAATCCCCTTCACCTATCACCCCGATCCCATGGGCGGCACGGAGGTTTATGCCGAGGCGCTGGCGGAACGATTGAAAGCGCACGACATCCAGTCGGTCGTGGTGGCCCCGGGCGAGGCAAATGCCGCCACTGAATGCCGTGGGCTGCGCGTGCGGCGCTACGCGCTCGGGGCCCAGGTGACAGACCCAATCGACCTTTTTGGAGAAGGGGACGTGACAGCGGTGGCGAACTTCGAGCGCGTGCTGGACGAGGAGCGGCCGGACTTGGTGCATCTGCACGCGCAAACGCGCGGGGTGTCCCTCCGTTGTCTGCGGGCCGCACGGCGGCGGCGCATCCCCGTGGTCTACACCTATCACACGCCCACGGCCACGTGCCAACGGGGCACCTTGCTGCGGTGGGGCACGGAAATTTGCGAAGGCGTGATGCAGGCCCGGGATTGCACCGCCTGCGCGCTGCACGGCAAGGGCCTGCCGCGTCCGGGGGCGGCTTTGCTGGCCGCGTTGCCGGAAGCTGTCAGTGCGCTGCCCGGCCGCGCGGGGCTGCGCGGCGGGTTGTGGACGGCCGTCCGAATGCGCGAACTGGTGGCCCTGCGCCAGCGGTGCGCGCGGGCCTTCCTGGCCGAGGCGGATCACGTGGTGGCCGTCTGCGAGTGGGTGCGCGCCGTGCTGCTCCGCAACGGTGTGCCACCGGACAAAATCACCCTGTCGCGGCAGGGGCTTTGCCAGGAAGATACAAAAGCTGAAAGGGGAAAGCTGAAAGCAGAAGGCAGCGAGCAGAAATTGGATGTTTCAGCTTTCAACGTTCAACCTTCAGCTTTTCGCGAAGCGAAAGTCTTCCGCGTCGCGTTCCTCGGCCGGCTGGACCCTACGAAGGGAGTGGATGTGCTGGTGCGGGCCGTGCGGGCGGCGGCGGATTTGCGGATCGCTGTGGACATCTTCGGTGTCGCCCAAGGCGCGGCGGGTGGGCGCTACGCTGAACAACTTCGCGCACTGGCGGCAGGCGACACCCGGATCACCTTTCAAGCCCCGGTGCCGGCCAGTGAAGTGGTCGCCCGGCTACGCGATTACGATTTGCTGGCGGTGCCTTCGCAATGGCTCGAAACCGGCCCGTTGGTGGTGCTGGAAGCCTTTGCGGCAGGCGTGCCCGTCCTTGGCTCGCGGTTGGGCGGCATCGCGGAATTGGTGCGGGAGGACGTGGACGGCATCCTCGTGGAGCCGGCGTCCGTCGCCGCATGGACGGCGGCGTTGCGAACGCTGGCAACCGAGCCGGACCGGCTTGCGCGCCTGCGGACCGGCATTCGTCCGCCGCGCACGATGACCACCGTTGCGGCTGAAATGGCCGCGCTCTACCGCCGCCTGTTGGAAAAATCCCCGTTTTGAACCCCATCGAAAAAGCCTGTCGCCAGCTCCGCCACAGTCCTCTGTTGAAGCGCGCTTATTGGTTGTGGAATTCCGGCCCGCCCGGTCTATGACGCATCGGTCAATGCTGCGGGCCGGGGCGGCTTGGAGCGGGTGATCAATGGCACCGACCGGCTGCGCATCGCGCCGCAGTTCCGCAATCTCGGGGAGAACTATGAGCCGGAAGTCTGGCGGCTCGTGATGGCGGTCTTGCGGCCCGGCGACCAGGTCGCCGATGTGGGTGCCCACATCGGGCTGTATTCGCTGGCGTTGGCCCAGCGGGTTGGGCCGACGGGGCAGGCGACCGCCTTCGAGCCGGATCCGGGGAATTACCAGCACGTCCTCCGCCACGCGCGGCTCAATGGCCTTGGAGCGCAGTTGTGCGTGGTGAATGCCGCCGTGGGCAAGCAGGATGGCACGATCAGTTTTAGTGGGGACAAGGACATCCAAAACCAAATCGTCCCCGCCGGCACGCCCGGTGCGCGGCAGGTGCCCGTGGTGCGGCTGGACACGCATTTCGCCGGGCGGCGGCTGGACTTGCTGAAGGTGGATGTGGAGGGATTCGAGGAGGAAGTGTTGGCCGGGGCCGAGGGTTTGCTGGGCGATGCGGCCCGGGCTCCGCGGACGATTTTCATCGAGGTGCATCCCTACAACTGGCACCTCTGCGGCACCACCAGCGAGTCGCTGCTCAGCCGGTTGAAGCGGCTGGGCTGCGCGGTGGAACACTTGGACGGGCAGCCTGTGTCGCGGATTTCCGAATACGGCGAAGTAGTGGCTCGCATAGCGCGCGGAGTGGAAAGGGTACACACATATGAGAGTATTTCAGCCATCAAGAATTTGGTTGTCCCCAAAGGACGACAGCCCCGGCGCATACTTACAGGGGCTTTTTCCGACCTGACGATGAGCCTTGATCTGGCGACCCAGACCCAGCTTTACGCCGGCACCTTCGAGCGCGAGGTGCAAGGGTGGCTGCGGCGTTTTTCCACCGGTGCGGACACGGCGATTGATGTGGGCATGGCGGAAGGGGAATACGGGCTGTTCTTCCTGCGAAAGACCGGCGTCCGGCGGGTGCTGGACTTTGAACCATTGGACGCTTGCCGAGCAGCCTTAGAAAATAATCTTCAACTCAATGGTCTCGCGGGGGACGCGCGCCTGCGGCTTTCTCCGGCGTTGGTAGGTGAACGGCCTGCTCCCGGCATGGAGACCCTTGATATGCTGCTGCTGGAAGTGGGGCGGACGACCGTGGTGAAGGTGGACCCGGCGGTTCGCTGGATCATCGAAACCCACACGCCCGACTTGGAGCGGGCGTGCGTCGCGCACTTGGAAGCGGCCGGCTACGCGGTTCGGATTGTGCCAAACGCATGGTGGCGGATAATCCTGCCCGAGATGCGGGGAGCAGCCCATCGGCCGGAAAAACACAACCGGTGGCTGGTGGCCGCACGCCCCGGCGATTTGGCCTTGTGATGCCAATGTCGCGCCGGAGAACCATTCTGTATGTGCAATACACCAATCCCGCCGCCTATCCGCCGCTGGAGCACAGTTCGCGGCTGCTGGCGGATCGGGGCTGGGAGGTGCTGTTCCTCGGCTGCGGTTCCTCTGGCCGAGCGGATGCGTTTGCCTTCCCCCCTCACCCGCGCATTGCGGTCCGGCGTTGGCGGCACCAAGAGCGAGGTTGGCGTCAGAAAGTCCACTACTCCGCCTTCAGCCTTTGGGTGCTACAACAATGCTGGCGGCACCAAGCCGGGTGGATATACGCCTCGGACCTGCTGGCTTGCCCGGCCGCGCTGCTGGCGGCCCGCGTGCTCGGCTGCCGGGTGATATACCACGAGCATGACTCCCCGCCCAATGATGGCTCCCGCTTTTTCCGGCGGCTGCTGGCCGCCCGGCGACAACTGTGCCAGCGCGCCGCCCTGGCCGTGCTGCCCAATGCCCGGCGGGCGGAAGTGTTTGCGGACTTGGTGGAGCCCCGATGCCCCGTCCGCACGGTGTGGAACTGTCCGGAGACGCGGGAAGTGCTCCCGCTGCGTCCGCCCCGCCGGCCAGAGGAGCCGTTCACGGTGTTCTATCATGGCTCACTTAACGAACACCGGCTCCCGCTGGCCGTGGTCAGAGCTTTGTTGGAATTACCGCAGTGTGTTCAGCTCCACTTTGTTGGATATACAACTGAGGGAGCCCACAAGACTTACGCGGACACGCTCATCGAAGAAGCACGCTATCTCGGCCTTGCGCATAGGGTGAAGTATCTTGGGGCCTTTAGCCGCCATGAACTGTTGCCAGTCTGCGCTGAAGGGGATGTGGGCCTGTCCTTCATGCCGCTGGACAGCAGCGACCTGAACATGCAGGCAATGACCGGCGCTTCCAACAAGCCCTTTGATTACCTCGCCTGTGGCCTGAACCTGCTGGTGAGCGATCTACCGGACTGGCGGGCCATGTTTGTGGAGCCGGGTTACGCGCGCGTCTGCAATCCCGCCAGCGCCGCCAGCATCGCCGACGCCGTCCGCTGGTGGCTCACGCACCCCGCCGAGGCCGAGGCCGCGCGTGCGCGGGGCCGCCAGCGAATCTTGGACGAGTGGAACTACGAGCGGCAGTTTGGACCGGTGCTGGGTTTCCTTGATGGTGTCGCTCAATAGACATGAAACGGCCGTTTCGCATCGCAGCCCTCAGTTCGCACCCCATCCAGTATGCCGTTCCACTTTACCGCCGATTGGCGCAGGAGCCGGACTTGGAATTGACGGTTCTCTATTGCAGCCTCCAAGGTGTGGTCAGTTACTTCGAGCCTAGTTTTGGCCGTGCGGTGGCGTGGGATGTGTCGCTACTGGGCGGATACGCTCACAAGCTGCTACCCAACTGGAGTCGGAGCCAGACGGTGGCGGGCCCTCTTTCGCTTATTAACCCTTCCATCGTGGGGGAACTGTGCAAAGGGCGTTACGATGCTTTGTGGCTTCATGGCTATGCCTACGCAACGAACTTGTTCGGCTGGTTGGCTGCGGGGCTGAGGGGGGTGCCTGTATTCTACCGCTGCGAGGCCTCACTTCGCTACGATCAACTGCGTCCGCGCAACCGCATATTTCTGGCGCTTAAACGATTGGCCATGCGGGTGTTACTCAGGAGGATGAGTGCTTGCTTGGCCATTGGCTCACTAAATCGCGAGTTTTACCAGGCTCACGGCGTGGCAGACGACCGCATCTGCCATGTGCCCTATGCGGTGGACAACCGATTATTTTCCGAGCAGGCTGCGCAGGGCCGTTCTAAGCGCTCCGCCCTCCGAGCTGAACTTGCCCTCGGGGAACAGACGACGGTGTTCCTGTTCGCGGCCAAAATGACGCCTGCAAAGGAGCCGCTGCAGCTGCTTGAGGCGTATGGAGCCTTGGATCAGGCGCGGGACATCGCCATCATTTTTGCTGGTGATGGCCCCCTAAAAGCCGAAGCGGAGAGATACGCCCAAGAACACAAACTGAGAAACGTCATCTTCCCCGGCTTTATCAATCAGTCTGAACTACCCACTTGGTATTCGGTGAGCGATGTGTTCATTCGTCCCGATGGAATCTGTCCCGGCGACTGGGGACTAACAGTTAACGAGGCGATGGCTTCGGGTTTGGCAATGATCTGTTCAGACCAGATTGGCGCGGGCATAGATCTGGTCCACCCGGAAAAAAACGGCTTTCTAGTCCGCTACGGAGACCGGCCCCAACTTTTGGCTGCCATGCGCCGCTGCATGGACGATCCGCTGCTGGTTCGGCGAATGGGGATGGAATCACAAAGGATAATACAGGAGTGGGATTATGAAGCTTGCGTTTCGGGCATAAGACGGGCGGTTGACAAGGCGCGGGCGATGCAAACATGAGAGCTATATCAATCGGCGTCATCGGCTGTGGGCATTGGGGCCCAAACCACATTCGGGTGCTTTCCCAGCTCAAGGGCTGTGCCGTTACCGCCATCGCCGACGCCAGCGAGCAGCGCCTCGCCGTCGTTGGCGAATTGTTTCCGCAGGT
>Ga0194124_10004564_pt1 | contig 13431 bp, 19 predicted proteins | sample TA2KigCas0mmetaG_FD_148605 | JGI IMG/M metagenome (GOLD analysis project Ga0194124, IMG submission 148605) | Freshwater microbial communities from Lake Tanganyika, Tanzania - TA2015031 Kigoma Deep Cast 0m | ecosystem: Environmental > Aquatic > Freshwater > Lake | place: Tanzania: Lake...
CCTTGTAAGTGTCACATTGTGACGGGGTTGGTTTAACATCATTACTGCGTCCTACCCTTATTGGACAACGGAGCCTGGGGGAAAGTTCCGTCACAGTGTGACAAGTTCAGGTGTTGTTGGCGAGTCAATCCTGGGTTGATGGCGAGAACGCGTACGATACCAGTGACCCCCGTCAGGGCCGGCGGGTGCAGGCAGTGTCACATTGTGACGGGCACCTGAAGAATTTTTGGGCGAAAAAAAAACCCGCCAATTGGCGGGTTATGTTGAGAGACTAAGGGTTAGATCTTAAACAGTGTTCCCCGTCTGAGGTTACTGTATCGGATCATAATATCGGTAAACCCGTCTGCCTTTAGTGCCTCAGTATCGCGGGCACTGAGGTATCCATGTACTTTCATGCTTTCGGCCTTAAAATCCTTTCCGGCCTTCCAGTCAGCCATTGCGTCCTTTGCACTACGATAATCCCTGCCATATGCCGGGGAAACTGTTAAGAGATTGACCATTGTTTTTCTCCGATTAGGTTAGAAAATCCCCCCTTTCGGGGGGAGTGAATCCTTAGACTGACTCTTTCAAGAGGCCGTCTGATACTGCAGCCTCTTCAATGTCTGCCCACATTTCTAGGACATTGGAGACTGCCTGAGGTTCACACTGAGGCAGATGATTCCTTAAAACCCGCAAGGCCTCTGCTACCTTATCGTATGAGGTAGTGCCTGATCCTGTCCCTGGACCTTTAACCTCTTTCGGGACGTAAAGGGCAGTCAACCCTGCCTCCTCTACAGCGTAAACCAGAAACCGACTGTACTGCTCGCGGGGGTTTCCGCCATCGTCTGCCCTTGCTTTTACTTTCTCCACTACCATTGCCTTAATACCGGCAGCGTACTCTTTAGTGGTCTTAAAGGTCTCGCTATTGGCAGCCTTCAAGTCTGCCGTTTTCCTCTTGGCAGTCTCAACAATGGCAGGATCCCGCTTGCTAAGCATGGCAACGTGAATCCATTCATTGCCGAATAGGCCATTGGCCTCTTTTGCCATTGCCCGCCATGCGGCTTTGATAGAGGCTGCAGCCTCTGATTGAGTGTTTAGAGCTAGATCTACTGCTGCAGCGAATACCACAAACTTTTCTGCTGTTGACTGTACTTGCATTTTGATTCTCCAATTAAGGTTAAGGGAAACTGCACCAGGGTTTTCTGCCCTAGTACAGGTTAGACAATAAAATCGGGGGATTAGTTCCTTAAGATGTCACAATGTGACGGGTACCCGTACGGGCACCCCCCTGCCAGCGATGGGGGGCGTGGGTCCTATGACATATTAAAGTCCACGACCTATCCCAAATTTTTCAATTCTCTAGTTAGTCTTTACTAACCCCCCCTCCCCCCATCAATTTTTCCCAGCCGCACCCGTACCCCCTTATCCACACAAAACCACCCCCTTGTTTTAAATACGGATTCCTCATACACTCCCCCTCCATGCAACTACTTGAACCAGAAGTAGGCGTGGACTTACCTAAGTCCGACCATAATTTCAAAGACGTATACGAGAAAGCTCGTATCGCGTGCGCTACTGCTATGGAGTTAAATCAGCGGGGTATGCCTATTGAAATTGATAGAGAAGATGAACTCTTTGCTGAGAAAATCATCAAGGGGGAGATAAAGCCCTCCGTCTCTTACTCTCTATCGGCAGGTACCGCCATTAAGCTGGGTGCCATACTTGAAGAGTACGACGTGCAGGTTGCCAGATCTGCCGCTCAGCTACGTACCGTAGCCACTAATAAACTAATTGCCATGCTGGATGATCCAGATCCTAAGAATCAACTGCGTGCAATTGAGATGATCGGGAAGATGGCAGACGTTGGCCTGTTTGCCGAGAGAACTGAAATTACCATCAACCATAAAACCACTGTCGAGCTAGAGCAGGAGTTGGTAAAACTTGTCAGTGATTATGTAGATGTGAGTGTGAACGAAAAGGTTGAGGAGTCTGAATACGATGGGGCATCACGAGAAGAGGAAGAAGGAGAGGGCTTTGGCTCGGAGGAAAGAGATGATGAAACTCCAAGAGATGCAGAACCAGAAGAAGGTACTGGATGATGGGAGCCAGCGAAATCCAACAGTTAAAGGCGTTCAATCCGGAAGTGCTACGAAAAATAATTCCTAAACTGCCGCCAGACAGACAGATCGTAGCTAAAGTTCTTTTGGAAGAGTTAAATAAGCGTAAATATAAACAACTTGCACAATCAAAATTTCTTACCTATGTAAAACATGTTTGGCCTGTATTTATTCATGGCAAACATCACGAAATAATGGCAGATGCCTTTGAGCGGGTTGTCCGAGGTGAGCTTAAACGTCTCATTATCAATATGCCGCCACGGCATACAAAATCAGAGTTTGCCTCTTTTTTGCTGCCAGCTTGGTTTCTGGGCAAATTCCCCACTAAGAAAGTAATTCAAACCTCACACACTGCTGAGCTTGCTACAGACTTTGGTAGGAAGGTAAGAAACCTTGTAGACAACCCCACGTACAAAGAGATATTCCCTAACGTGTCTCTCCAAAGCGATTCAAAGGCAGCGGGGAGGTGGAATACTAGTCATGGGGGTACGTACTTCGCTATTGGTGTGGGCGGTGCTGTTACGGGTAAGGGTGCTGACTTACTAATTATTGACGACCCGCACTCAGAGCAAGAAGCGATTTTGGCTGAGGTTAATCCGGATATTTACGATAAGGTCTACGAGTGGTATTCCTCAGGCCCACGGCAGCGTTTGCAGCCAGGGGGGTCAATCGTGATCGTGATGACCAGGTGGTCAAAACGAGACTTAACGGCACAGGTAATAAAGGCCTCAATACAAAGAGGTGGGGAGGAGTGGGAAGTCATTGAGTTACCAGCGATACTTCCTTCTGGGGCGTCCTTATGGCCTGAGTTCTGGAGTTTGGAAGAGCTGACCGCTTTAAAGGATGAGCTGCCGGTTCATAAATGGATGGCGCAGTACATGCAGGTGCCTACTGGGGCCGAAGGTGCACTAATTAAGAAGGAGTGGTGGCAGGAGTGGGAGCACGAAGATCCACCCTCTTGTAACTACATTATCCAGTCTTGGGACACAGCGCATACAAAAAATACACGTTCTGACTATTCCGCATGTGTTACCTTAGGCATATTCCACCCAGAAGATGAACCAGCCCCGCAGATAATTTTGTTAGATGCTTACAAAGAACGGCTTGAGTTTCCTGAACTAAAAACCAAAGCGCTTGAGAAGTACAAAGAGTTTCAACCTGATTGTTGCATTATTGAGGCCAAGGCTGCAGGAGCGCCGCTGTTGCAAGAGTTAAGGAGGATAGGGATACCCATTCAGGACTACACACCCGTACGCGGGAACGATAAGATTACTCGGGTTAATGCGGTAGCTGACCTGTTTGCTTCAAAAATGATATGGGCACCAAAGATGCGGTGGGCTGAAGAAGTCATAGAAGAGTTTGCTTCTTTCCCTGCTGGAGAGCATGATGACCTAGTAGACGCCATGACGCAGGCGTTACTTAGATTTAGACAGGGTGGCTTGGTGCGCTTAACGAGCGATGAGCCAGATGAGCCTAGGGAGTTTAGGCGGCGGGGCAAAGGATATTATTGAAGGATGAGCTATGGCTATTGAGAAAAGTTTGTTTGGAGCGCCGATGGGGCTTGCGAATTTGACGCAAGAGCCGGATATTGAGATTGAGATCGAGGATCCCGAGAGTGTAGAGATCCGTGCTGGTGGGTTGGAGATTGAGATCGGTAAGGGTGGTGGAGAAGGTGTTAAAGACTTCACGACAAACTTAGCCGAGCATTTAGATGCACATGAACTTACTACCTTAGCTGAAGAGCTTATTGATAACTTCACACAAGACAAAGACTCCCGCAAAGACTGGGAGAAGACGTACAAAGATGGGCTGAAGCTACTGGGGTTAAAGATTGAAGATCGAACAGAACCGTGGCCCGGTGCTTGTGGTGTGTTTCACCCGTTATTGTCGGAAGCGGTTGTTCGGTTCCAAGCCGATGCCATTATGGAGACTTTCCCGGCATCAGGCCCTGTTAAGACACAGATTATTGGCAAACTTACACGTCAGAAGGAACAAGCAAGTATTCGTGTCAAAGATGACATGAACTACAAGCTCACGGTAGGGATGTCTGAGTACCGTGCCGAGCATGAAAGGATGTTGTGGAGCCTTGCGCTGGCGGGTTCCGCGTTTAAAAAGGTCTACTTTGACCCTAATCTAGACAGGCAAGTGTCTGTTTTTGTCCCGGCTGAGGACTTTGTTATTAGTTATGGAGCCTCTGACCTTCGCACGTGCGGTAGATACACGCACATCATGCGTAAAACCCAGAACGACGTTAAGAAATTACAGGTTGCTGGGTTCTATAGAGACGTAGAACTGCCCGATCCTGATCAGATGCCTACTGATTTTAGTGAAATGGATCCTGAGGACGACGCCTCAACCATCATTCAGGACGATAGATATCTCATCTTAGAGATGCACGTTGACTTGGATATTGAGGGAGACCCGCTAAGGGATGAGGATGGGATTGCGATTCCCTATGTCATAACGATTGAGAAGTCCTCAAACACAATTTTATCAATCCGCCGCAACTGGAACCCGGATGACAAGCTGCGTCTTAAGCGGATGCACTTCGTTCACTATATCTACATCCCTGGTTTTGGCTTCTACGGCTACGGTTTAATCCACTTAATTGGTGGTCATACTAAATCTTCCACTTCTTTGCTGCGTCAGTTGGTAGATGCAGGCACATTGTCAAATCTGCCGGGTGGTTTAAAGACCCGTGGGCTGCGAATTAAGGGTGACGACACCCCGATTGCCCCTGGAGAGTTCCGAGACGTAGACGTAGCAAGCGGAAAAATCAGCGAAAACATCACTTTTTTGCCGTACAAGGAGCCAAGTCAGACGCTTTTGGCCCTTATGGACAATATTGTGGGGCAGGGCAGGGCTTTGGCGGCAGTTGCAGAGCTGAAAATCCAAGATGTCAACAAAGAAACTCCGGTTGGTACGACATTAGCGCTGTTGGAGCGGTCTTTGAAGGTCATGTCGGCTGTTCAGGCACGGATACATGCCTCAATGAAGCTAGAGTTTGGTCTTTTGAAGGAGATCATTGCCGAATTTGCGCCTGAGGAGTACGAGTACGAACCAGATGGGGCCTTTGATGGGTTGATTGAGGCCTCTCGCGCAGACTATGACTTAGTTGAGGTAGTGCCGGTTTCTGATCCAAACGCTTCAACCTTTAGCCAACGGGTTATTCAGTACCAAGCAGCGCTTCAGTTAGCTAATACTGCACCGCAACTCTACGATATGGCTCAGTTGCATAGGCAGATGCTTGAGACGCTGGGTATGCGTAATGTTCAAAAGATATTGCCACTGGATGAGGACAAAAAACCCGTAGATCCTGTGTCGGAAAACATGAACATTATGAATATGAAGCCCGTAAAAGCCTTTTTGTATCAGGATCACGACGCACACTTGGCTGTTCATGTTGCGATGGCACAAGATCCCGTACTCGCTCAGGCTTTGGGGCAGAACCCTCAGGCTCAGGTGATGTCAGCAGCACTTCAGGCGCACATTGCGGAGCACTTGGCGTTCCAATACCGTCAGAAGATCGAACAAGTTATGGGTGCAGCTCTGCCCCCGCCTGATGCCCACCTGCCCGAGGTCATGGAGATTGAGATGTCTCGTGTTGCTGCCCAGGCAGCGCAGATGGTTACGGGTATGAGCAAACAGCAAATGGCGGCTATACAGGCACAGCAAGCCCAACAGGATCCGGTTGTGCAGATGCAACAGCAAGAACTACAACTCAAAGCCGCTGAAGTGCAACGCAAAGCGCAGAAAGATGAGATGGACGCCCAGCTTAGGGCCGCGCAGATTGCGACCGAGCAAATGCGGATTGAGACTCAGGCTGAGATTGATGGTGCCAGACTTGGTGCGCAAATCGCCAAAGACAAGACAGAGTTGGAGTTTAGAGACGGTGTAGAGGCTGTAAAACAAGAAATTGAAGGTACCCGCATGGGGATAGATTTGGCACGTTCTTTAGATCAATCGGAACAACAAGCGCAAAGGCCAAAGAAAAAGGAAACTAAATAATGACAACACCCCAGTCTTTTGAAGAGATCATTCGTAAAAAGATTAGAGAACATATGAATAATTACGCCGATGACTTAGCTACCGGCGGCGCAAAGGATTACCCCGACTACAGGTTTCAGGTTGGGGTTATTCAAGGATTAGCTATGGCTGAGCGCGAAATCCTTGATCTTGTTGAAACCGCGAGAAAGGCAGAAGATATATGACATCCCGCATAGGAGCGATTGATAAAGAAGCGACACTTAAGAAGGCTGAAGAAATTGGGGAGATTAAAATGCCCCAGCCCGTTGGTTTTAAGGTACTAATTACACTACCTAGGATCGAAGATAAAGTTGGCGACTCGGGAATTATTCTTGCGGATACCACCAAACGGGCCGAGGAAGTGGCTTCGTGTTTAGGGTTTGTTTTAAAACTAGGCGATTCTGCCTATGCAGACAGGGATAAATTCCCAAACGGTCCGTGGTGTAAAGAGGGCGATTTCGTCATTATGAGAAACTACTCTGGCACTCGGTTTTTAATTGATGGACAAGAGTTTCGCTTGATTAATGACGATCAGGTTGAAGCGGTTGTTGATGATCCTCGTGGTTACACACGTGCGTAAGGAGTAAATGATGGCAAATCAAGAAATAGTTACCACCCTTGAAGAAATTAACCAGCAGATCGCTAAAAAACCAGATCTACCTGAAGTAGAACCAGAAGGCGCACAAATAGGTTTTCCTCCAGAACCAAAGGAGGCGCCGAAAAAAGCAGCCAAAGAAAAGATTGAAATAGAAGTTGTTGACGATACTCCGCCTGAGGATCGTGGGCGAAAGCTTATGAAGACTCCGCCAAAAGAGGGCGATGAGATTGATGAGGTCAACGAAAAAGTCCAGAAGCGCATGGATGAGCTTAAACGCGCTTATCACGAAGAGCGCAGGGCTAAAGAGCAGGCAGCTAGGGAGCAGGCAGAGGCCCTGGCGTACGCCAAAGCTTTGGTTGATGAGAACAAAAAGCTGCAAAAACGCCTTAGTGCCGGTGAGCAGGTACTGGCAAAAGAAGCTCAGTCAAAAGCTGAACTTGCTCTTAAATCCGCCAAAAGATCTTTGCAGGAAGCCCAGGAAAGTGGGGATTCGGAGAAGGCTGCTGATGCTATGTCCGAGATCACTAGGGTAACTATGGAGCAGGAAAATTGGAAAAAGTTCCAGCCTACCCAATTACCCGATGATCCCCCTGCCACTTTACAACCCCAAAATAATGCTGTAACTTATCAGCAAGCTACTCAGCAGCAGGCAGTTCCTCCAGATGAGAAAGCCCTTGCTTGGTATAACAGAAATACCTGGTTTGGGGTGGATGAGGAAAGAACGGCTTTTGCTTATGGGCTGCACCAGAAATTAGTCAATGAAGGGATTGATCCCCGAACTGACAAATACTACGAGCGTATTGAAGCTCGGCTTCGGCAAGTTTTTCCCGAGAAATATTCTTCGGAAACGTCAGATGACTCTGATGAACAAGAAGAAGATCCTCAGCAGAGACGGACGGAAAAACGCCAACAGGCAACGGTGGTAGCACCGGCGACACGAACGACCTCAAGTAAAAAGATTGTTCTCACCAAATCACAGGTGGCAATAGCTCGGCGCTTGGGTGTCCCCTTGGAAGTTTATGCGAAACATGTTGCTATGCAGGAGAGTAGATAATGGGAAATCGTACTGATCGTGAACTTGAGTCGCGGGAGCGTCAGTCCCGTTCGTCTACTCCAGCCTATAAACCTGCCAGTCAGCTACCTGATCCTTACGAACAGGATGGTTACACGTTTAGGTGGGTTCGCACAGCAATCTTGGGACAGCCCGACACTCGGAATGTCTCCACGCAACGTCGTGATGGATACGAGCCTGTAAAGGCGGAGGATCATCCCGAGTTGATGCTTTCGATGGACCATCATTCAGGGGCCAGTGGAAATGTCGAGATTGGCGGTTTGATGCTTTCTAAAGCTCCGACAGAGCGAGTAAAAGCACGTCAAGCCTATTATGAAGGTGTTAACGACCAACAAATTCGTTCAGTTGATAACACTTTCATGCGGGAAAGCGATCCGAGGATGCCTCTTTTCTCTGAGAAGCGTTCTGAGGTGAGTTTCACTAAACGTTAATTTTTTAGGAGTTAAACATGGCTTACCCTACTGTAGACAAGCCCTACGGGCTTATTCCGATCAATCTGATCGGCGGTCAGGTGTTTGCTGGAGCTACCCGGAAGCGTCGTATTGCTAGTGGTTACAATACGAATATCTTCTTCGGTGATCTGGTAAAGCTGACTACTGACGGAACGATCGTTCTTGCTAATGAAACCTCTACTGGCCCTTCTACGGGTTTTGCTGGTGTTTTCCTTGGCTGCAACTTCATCAACTCTTCTACTAAGCAGTTGCAGTTTCAACAGTTTTATCCAGCCAATACGACGGCCCCTACTGGCACGTTCATTGAGGCTATTATTGCTGATGATCCTGACACGCTGTTTAAGGTAGTTGTGGTATCCGGCACAACCGTTGTTACCGGCGTTCAGTACAGCGCCATTGGCGAAAATGCTGATCTTGTACAAAACGCAGGTTCAACGACTACTGGTAATTCGGCTGTTGCTATTAACGCAACTACCGGAACTGCTCGGACCAAACCAATCCGCATCGTGGATGTTGTTCCTGATACCTCTTACATTTCCAGTGGAAATGTTCTGTTCCCTGAGGTAATCGTCAAGATCAATGCTCCGTCTGTTGATGAAGATGGCGTACCGTCTGGCGGTCATATGTACAACAACCCGCTGGGTATTGCTTAAGGAGCTAAATCATGGCTATTTCACGTGCACAACTGCTTAAAGAACTCCTTCCTGGCCTGAACGCCCTGTTCGGTCTGGAGTACGCTCGTTATGGTGAAGAGCACAAAGAGGTTTATGAAACTGAAACTTCTGAGCGTTCTTTTGAAGAAGAAACCAAACTGTCCGGCTTTTCTGCCGCTCCGGTTAAACCCGAAGGTCAGGCAATTGCGTATGACAACGCACAAGAAGCTTGGACGGCTCGGTATACCCACGAAACCATTGCTTTGGGTTTCTCAATCACTGAAGAAGCGATTGAAGATAACCTGTATGACAGCCTCTCGTCTCGTTATACCAAATCTTTGGCTCGTGCTATGTCCTATACCAAGCAGGTTAAGGCTGCTGCAGTTCTGAATAATGGCTTCTCTGCCTCCGTTACTTACGGTGATGGTCAGCCTCTGTTCTCTACGGCTCATCCGCTGGTTTCTGGTGGTGTCAACAGCAACCGTCCTTCGACTAATTCTGACCTCAACGAGACTTCTCTTGAGAACGCAGTGATTCAAATTGCTGCATGGACGGATGAACGCGGTCTGTTGATTGCCGCTAAACCCAAGAAGCTGGTTATTCCTCCTGCACTGATGTTCGTTGCCACTCGTCTTCTAGAGACAGAGCTGCGTGTTGGCACTGCGGATAACGATATCAATGCGTTAAAGAGTAACGGCTCCATTCCTGAGGGTTATACGGTTAACCACTGGTTGACTGATACTAACGCTTGGTTCCTAACCACTGATGTTCCCAATGGTATGAAGCACTTTGTGCGAACCCCCATGGCTACGTCAATGGATGGAGACTTTGATACCGGCAACGTCCGTTACAAGGCTCGTGAGCGCTATTCGTTTGGCGTTTCCGATCCTCTCGGCATTTTTGGGTCTCCCGGTTCGACCTAAGTAGTTAGAAGAAAAGGGGCTTGCGCCCCTTTTCTTTTTGTTGTATGTTGTGTTTGACCCAAGATTTTTACCCATGCAGACTGGCTTGGCAGACTTAGTAGAGACTGTATGGGGATGTGCTACTACACGAAAGGAATGTCATGGCACGTACTACTTTTCAGGGGCCAGTGCGGTCCCTTGGCGGCGTTTATCAACAAGGTGCGGATTCAGTTGTAGCAATTACTTCCAGCACTACACTTACTCCAGAAGAACACGGCGGACGGATTATTTCCGTTGGCGGCACGTTGGCGTCAAATCTTACTTTGACATTGCCAACAATTGTGACCACGGCTAACGCTGCTTCTGCTGGCCCGGGGCCAGATCCTAATACGCTAAACAATCAAGGCGTGGTCTACACCATCTGGGTTCCTACCACAATTGCAACCTCATCGTTGAAGATTGGAACTGATGGAACAGACAAATATGTTGGTTCTGTGCTTTCAATAGATACCGATTCATCAGATGCTGCTCGTGGTTTTGTTTCAGGTGCTACAAATGACTTTATTAACTTTAACGGTGGCACCACTGGCGGTATTGCTGGGACATGGGTGCAGATTTTTGCCATAGCTGCATTAAAGTACATGGTTACCGGCGTAGCACTTGGATCAGGAACTGTAGCAACTCCGTTTGCTGACTCCTGATTAGGAGGCCAACATGGCTATGCAAACTGATGTACAGGCCAGTGTACCAATCACTGGTGATGGGTTATTTACTGACCAAGCGGCGAACAACCTTGGCAGGACTCGGGTAAAAAGCATCTACATTGTGCCGGGGGGTTCAGCAGGAAGCGTGGTGTTTAAAGATGGCGGTTCAGGCGGTACAACCGTTATGACCGTAAACACTGTTGCTTCCGCAATCCAACCAACGTATATGCTGATGCCCGGTCAAGGTGTTTTGTTTACAACAAACGTCTATGCGGATGTGACAAACATTAGTTCTGTCACAATTTTCTATGGCTAAGTCAAAGGGCATGGGTATAAATACTTCTGTGAAGTCGGGCAACTTCCGCCCGACCAAGCAGGGGGCTGGTATGACTGAAAAAGGTGTAGCTGCCTATCGTCGTGCCAACCCCGGCTCAAAACTTTCAACCGCTGTTACAGAAGATAAACCTACAGGCAAACGTGCTGCTAGGCGTAAGTCTTTCTGCGCTCGTTCACTAGGCCAGATGAAGAAATTTCCCGAGGCCGCTAAAGACCCAAATAGCCGTATTCGGCAAGCGAGAAAAAGGTGGAAGTGCTAAATGGAACTGATTAACTTTTTCTGGAACGGAGTTCTTACTTTGGCGGCGGCATTTTTTGCGCTGATTAGCTATATGGCACAGGAAAAATTTAAAAAACTAGAACAGCTTGAACAAAGGCTTAATGATACTCGTGTGGAGGTAGCTCGTGATCACGTCACTAAAGAAGAAGTTCAACGCATTACTGAACACATTGACGCAAGGTTTAACCGCCTTGAAGAGAAAATTGACCGACTTATTTCAAAGGGGTAAGTGACATGTCTCGTTCTAAAAGATTACGTAACGTAGCCCTTCTTGGAGGAGCCGCTCTTCTAGCTTCAAAGATGTTAGGTGGTAAAAAAGGTGAAGCTGCTGCACGCACTGAATCTAAAGAAGACCGTGAACGGGACGCTAGACAAGAAGCTTTGGCTGGCCCTCTTCGTTCGTTAGCCGGTTTACCCAGTGATACTAAGTCTGATAAGAAAGATCCTGAAAAAAGCAAACCAGCTAAACGTGAAACAACTCCGTCTACCCCCGCCCCAGGTATTTCCGTAGATGAGGGACGTACGGCAATAGGCCTTCCCCGTGAAGCTCGTGGTCGCACCGCAAATGTTTTGGAAGGGGTAACCGCATCTGGTATGCCTCGTGAAGCTCGTGGGGTTAGCGTTGCAGAAGGCATGACGGCTTCTGGTATGCCGCGTGAAGCTCGTGGTGTACCCCGAGGGGACGTGCCTGGATCTCAAGTTTTTGCTCAGATCAACGCTGATCGCAGTGCTAGACAGCGCCGTGCTCTTGAGGAAGAACGATATATGTCCGGTAACAAGAAGTCAGGTGGTGCAGTAAAGATGCGGGCTGGAGGTAAAGTTTCTTCCGCTTCTAAACGCGCCGATGGGATTGCAATTAAAGGCAAGACTCGCTGCAAGATTGTCTAATCATGTCGAAAAAACATACTCAATCTGAAGTCCGTAAAAGGGATATTGAGATTGACTCAGACGAAACGAAAAAATCTACTCAATCTGAAGTCCGTAAAAGGGATATTGAGATTGACCCAGACGAAAAACCGATGCGAGGGTTTAAGTGGACTCCTGAACCTGGACCTAGGATTAAGACGATAGACCCTGGATACCACAGAGACGACAAAATAATGAAGCGCCCGGATATGGGCAATGATTTAATAAAAGAAGAAATTATTAAGAAAAAACGTACTATGGCTAAAGGCGGTTACGTAAAAGCTGCAGATGGAATCGCTAAAAAAGGTAAGACGAAAGGAAGGATGGTTTAAAATGGCAAAGAATCCATACCAAGGCACAGATGAGGATCCGTTTAGTGCAGTGCGTGATGAAGAGACTGGCGAAACTGCGTACAAAGGCCCATCTGAAGATGAGCTTGAACGTTTAGAAAAACGCGCAGCAGAATCTAAGCCCAAGGATTCCGCAGAAACTAAACCAAAGAATTTTAGTCAAGCTTTTGCTGCAGCCCGTAAATCCGGTTACAAAACCTTTATGTTTAACGGCAAAAAATACACTACTGAATTGGCCTCAAAAAAGCCAGCTAGAGATCCTGATGCTGATAAAGGCCCAAGTAAAGAAGATATAGAACGTCTTGAGCGCCGTGCTGCGGCCTCTAAGCCTTCTCAAGTTAAAGGCAGTATGAAGGAAAAAATGCGGGCTATGGGTGTAACTCGGTATCAATCTGGCGGTAAGGTCTCAGCCTCAAGACGTGCTGATGGCATTGCCCAGCGTGGTAAGACTAAGGGAAGAATGGTGTAATGGACAAGCTTGCTATTGGGCCTGATGTTACGTCTTTATCCCCCGAAGAATTTAAGAAAAAAGATAAAGCTGCACAAGCCCGAGCAGAAGCTCATTGGGAACGCGCTAAAGCAAAGGGAATGTCTAGAAAAAAATACATTGAAGCTATGACTAAAGCCGAAATTAAAGCATCTCGTAGTATGGCTAATGTCGAAAGAGATTTTAATATCGAACCAAAGGTTAAAATAGTTCGGGATGATAATGGTGGTAGAGGCGGTAGCGGTGGAAGGGGTAGTGGTGGAGGTGGTATGAATCCTACTGATATTGAAAAAGTTCCCGGGAAGAGGCAGTTTAAATTTCAATCTGGCGGTAAAGTTTCAGCATCTAAACGTGCTGATGGTATTGCCAAAAAAGGTAAGACAAGAGGGAAGATCTGCTAATGTACTTAACCAGCAACATCCCGTACTTTAAATGCTGGGTAAGGAAAGAGTTTACAAATGGACACCAAAACTACCATGGGGAATACATACACGGGCTGGCAGTCGCAGTCACGACTATTCCTGATCGGTGCCTTGGGTTCCAGATTATTTTCACAGGGTGTGAAGCAG